>Ga0209474_10000284_pt1 | contig 59269 bp, 55 predicted proteins | sample GraSoiAngelo_145_FD_185902 | JGI IMG/M metagenome (GOLD analysis project Ga0209474, IMG submission 185902) | Grasslands soil microbial communities from the Angelo Coastal Reserve, California, USA - 14_1009_05_20cm (SPAdes) (version 2) | ecosystem: Environmental > Terrestrial > Soil > Grasslands...
TGGCGCCAGTAGCTGCAGCTCTTCGGGTCGCCCACCTCGCCCTTGAGCGCCGCGTCGTCGGGCGGTGGGAGGCGCGCGTCGTCCGCGGCACGCGCGACCGGCAGGAGCGGCAACGTCGAGCCGACCAGCGCGGACCCGAGCCGGGTGAGGAAGCTCCGACGCGACGTGCGCTGCGCCAGCTGCCGCGCGGCGGTCTCCACGAAGCGGTCGATCCAGTATCGTTCGTCCATCACTGTGGTCCCACTCCCATGTCCTGCTGCGCGCGTCCGAGGAAGTCCTGAATCGACGACACGCCGCGCTCCTTGGCCTCGAACAGGCTCTCGAGGTGCTCCCGGGTGTTCACGAGCCCCTTCGAGCGGACGATCCCGGCGGCATCGAGGAGCACGGCATAGGGCAGCTTCTCGACCCGATAGGTGATCCCGAGCGCGGGGGAGAGGACGTAGGTGGACGGGTCGAGCTGCTGCTCGCGCACGAACGGCTCGTGCTCCTCGCGTGTCCCGTCGCTGGCGAGGAGGAGGTCCAGCCAGCGCCCCTCGCGGCGCACCGCCGAGCGCAGCGCGGGAAGGAGAGCTTTGCAGACGGGGCACGTGGGCGAGAGGAAGAAGAGGAGCGTCGCTCGACGGTCGGGGCTCGGCGCGCCGATGTCGCGCACCGCTCCCGAGAGCGTCTGCACGCGCACCACCGGCGCAGCCTCTCCCACCCCGGGGCCTCTGCCCACCATGAGGGCGCCGGCCGGCGCCACGCGCTCGTAGAGCACGCCGATCTGGCGGACGAGCGCGACCACGACGCACGCGAGGAGCACGACCGCCGCCCACAGGACGACGTTCGACACGACGAGCGCCTGCGTCACGCCTCACCTCGGAGGCGGGCGAGCGCGGGCGCGTGCGCGAGCAGGCGATCGACCGACGCGTACAGCGCCGCGAGCGTCGCCGTGGCCCCCATCACCGTGAGCGCGTCCACCCAGACGAGCGGTCGCGGGCGTACCGGCGCGACCGCGGCCAGCGCCGCCGCGGCCAGGGCCGCGTTGCGCGCGACGAGCCAGCCGCTGATCGGCCGGCGGACGGCGGGCCCCGCGCAGCCGCAGTCGATGTGTCGCCGGCCGCGCGCGAGATTGACCGCGATCGCGGCGCCGTAGACGGCCAGGACCGCGGCCGCGGCGACGGGGCCGGGCGCGCGCCGCGCCGGCGCGAGGAGCGCAATTGCCACGACGACCTCGACGCCGATCACCAGCATCGCGGCGAGCGGCACGACGGGGCCGGGCAGGAGGCGGTACTCCGCGAGCGTCGTCCGGAATCGGCCGGGGTCGCGCAGCTTGTGGCTCGCGGCCACCAGGAACAGCAGCGCGAAGGCGGCTCTCAGCGCGGCGTCGACCGCAGGATCGATCATGGTCTCACGGCGCGAAGAGGAGGCTCGCGGCCAGGCCGGGCTCGGAGACCTGGCGCACCACGGCGCCGGTCATCGCGTCGTGGATGGTGAGGGTCGGCGGCAGCGACGCCGACATGACCAGGACCGGATGATCGTCCTGGGTCACGAGAATGCGCTCGACGCCGGGGTTGGGCAGCACCTTCGGCAGGAACCACCCCGTGAACCGCGCCATCCGCCCGCGCCCGCTCGCCGCGAGCTGCTGGCCGACGAAGCCCGCGAGCGGGTTCGGCACGGGGATGCGCTGCACGCGCCGTCGCGTCGCCAGGTCGTAGACCCACACCTCGGTGCCGGCCTCCTTGTGGGTGTCGGGACCGCCCTGGTGCATGAGCGCGTAGAGTCTTCCGGAGGCGGCGTGGACGGCGAGGTGCTGGCCCCCGCCGACGCGCCACGCGGCGCGGCGGTCCGCGTCGCCGACGAGCGACCAGGTCTCCCCGAAGCGCGGCGTGTCGCCGGCCACGTCCACCGGGTGCACGACTCCCTCGAAGGACACGAACAGCCATTCGCTCCCCCGGCGCACCGCCTTCTCGGTGACCGGGTCCTTCTGCGGGTCGAAGAACGGCTCGCTGCGCTCGACCCGCGTCTCGTGGCCCGTGTCGTCGAGGGCCACCGTCAGGGCCGCGCCGTTGGCGCACAGCATGAGGAACCGACGGGGCCCCGCGGCATAGACCAGGCTGCACCCGGGGGTGGAGACCTCGGTGGTGAACCGGCGCGACTTGACGTCGACGATCGACAGCGAGGTGACGGGCGTCAGGTTGAAGACCGCCGCGAACCGCCCGTCGTCCGACAGCGCGTTCGCGGCGTTGCCGGGGAAGTACTCCGCCCGGCGCGGCGGGATGCCGATCTCGTCCAGCGGCTGGAGCGTCGCGGCGTCGTAGACGGTGACCACGTCCGTCCGCTCGCCGCGCACCCCGCGCGAGTAGTAGGTCTCCGCCAGGTAGACCTCGCGGTGGTCGGGCGCGAACAGCGGCGCGATGACGAAGCCGACGCCTCCGCTGCCGGAGCTGAGGGTGGCGAGCAGCTCGCCCGCGTCGGCGTCGAAGAGCGCCGTGCGGTGGAGCAGGATGTCGCTCAGCCAGAACCAGTGCGGCCCCGGCCGCGCGGGCAGCGCGACCACCTTGCCGACGGTCTCGGGCTGCGGCCCTGCGCCGGCGACGCCGCTCGCGGCGAGGCAGAGGAGAATCGCCCGGAGCCATGCACGGCGTGTCCGCGGTGGCCTCATCGTCGCATCGGGGTGGAGGAACCGCGGCGCCCTATACCACGGGCCAGATCGTGGTAATAGACGCACCATGATCGTCGTGACCAACCGCATCCCCGTCACCCGGGGCCATGAGATCGACTTCGAGGACCGCTTCAAGCGCCGCGTCCATCTCGTGGACCGCCATCCGGGCTTCATCCGCAACGAGGTGCACCGCCCGCGTCCGATGAAGTTCGAGCACGAGCGCGGCACCTGGGTGGATGACCCGGACGCGCAGGGCTACTACGAGGTGAAGACCTGGTGGCGGACCTTCGACGACTTCGTCGCGTGGACGAAGAGCGCCGACTTCGCCGAGGCGCATGCCAACCGCCCGCCGCGGGAGATGTTCAGCGGGCCCAACGTCCTGGAGGTCCACGAGATCCTCACCAGCACGGACCTCGACCTCGACTCGGGGTGATGCCCGGCAAGCGGTCGGCCGGCGTGGTCGTCGTCCGCCCCGGCCCGGCGGGCTGGCGCTACCTCTTGCTGCGCGCCTTCCGCAACTGGGACTTCCCGAAGGGTCTCGTCGAGCCGGACGAGCCGCCGCTCGCCGCGGCGTTGCGAGAGGTGCGCGAGGAGGCATCGCTCGAATCGCTCGAGCTCCGCTGGGGCGAGGCTTTCCGGGAGACCGAGCCGTACGCGGGAGGGAAGGTCGCACGCTACTACGTCGCCCTCAGCGCGTCCGGCGACGTGCGGCTCCCCGTGTCGCCGGAGCTCGGACGGCCCGAGCATCACGAGCACCGGTGGGCCTCGTATGCCGAGGCGCGGCGGCTGCTCCCGCCGCGGCTGCAACCGATCCTCGACTGGGCGAGTTCGGTGGTCGAGGGCTCGCTCGCGGAAACTCACTGAGGCCGCTGCCCAGGCGCGAAAGCGTCTACGGCGCTAGACACTCGCGGCGGGCCTGCTATCTTCACTCGGTGAGAGGCAAGGAGCTGCTCCGCGTGCTACGGGGTCTCGGATGTGAGGAAGAGCGACGGCGGGATCGCACGTGCGTGTTCGCTGTGGCGACTGCGTGACGACCGTCCCCGTCCATGCCGGCGAGGACCTCGGCCCTGGGCTGCTCCGGGCGATCGAGCGTGACCTGGAACCTTGCCTCGGCAAGGGATGGTTGCAACGGCGATGAGAACATACACCGTCAGCTACGAGCGCGACGAAGGGGGTTGGTGGGTGGCCACCGTCGTTGAGGTTCGGGGGTGCCGGACCCAGGGACGAACGATCGCCCAGGCGCGGAGCCGGATCCGGGAGGCCCTCGGGCTGTTCGTCGACAATTCCGAGCGTGCGGCGCTCGTCGAGCGGGTCAAGCTGGGTGCCGAGGCACGCCGCGCCTTGGCCCGCCTCGAAGCCGCCAGGCAGCGAGCGGCGAGGGAACAGCAGCATGCTCAGGCCTCCACCAGGGACGCTGTTCGGGTTCTCACACGGAAGCTTCGGCTGAGTGTCCGCGATGCCGGAGAGCTGCTCGGCCTGTCGCACCAGCGCGTTCAACAACTCGCACGCCGTCGCGCGGGTTGAACGGCCCACGGATCCGCGAGCGTCGCGAGGCAAGGGGCATCCGGTCGGCCGGGCGGCACGCCGGCCTGGCGTCAGGAGCCGCTCGGAGTCGTGGCGGGCGGAGCCGCAGGCACGGCGGCCAGCCGGGCGCTGCGCGGGCCGCGGGGCCGGAGCGCCTGGCGCAGCTCGCGCTTGCGGAGGCGGATCGCGTCGGGTGTGACCTCGACCAGCTCGTCCTCGTCGATCCACGCCAGGCCTTCCTCGAGCCCCATGGTGCGATGGGGGACCAGCCGCACCGCCTCGTCGTGGCCCGACGCGCGCATGTTGGTCAGCTTCTTCTCGCGGCAGACGTTCACGTCGAGGTCGGCGTCGCGCGAGTACTCGCCGACGACCATGCCCTCGTAGACCGCCGTCCCGGCGGGGACGAAGAGGATGCCGCGCTCCTGGAGGTGAAAGAGCGCATAGGGCGTCGCCACCCCCTGGCGGTCCGCCACCATCGCCCCGTTCGTGCGCCCCGCGATCGGTCCGTGCCAGGGCGCGTAGCCGTTGAAGAGCGCGTTGAGGGTGCCGCTACCTCGGGTGTCGGTCAGGAAGAGCGAGCGAAAGCCGATGAGACCGCGCGACGGCACGACGTATTCGATGCGCACGCGCCCGCCGCCGAGATGATCCATGCGGGTCATCACCGCGCGCCGGACGCCCAGGAGCTGGGTGACCACCCCGACGTACTCCTCCGGCACGTCGACGAGGAGCAGCTCCGTCGGCTCCTCGACGACGCCGCCGCGGTCTCGCAGCAGCACGGCGGGCTTGGACACCTGGAGCTCGAAGCCTTCGCGGCGCATCGTTTCGATCAGGATGGCGAGCTGCAGCTCGCCGCGGCCGAGCACGCGGAAGCTGTCGGTCGTCTCGGTGTCCTCGACCCGCAGGCTCACGTTGCGGCGGCTCTCCTGGAACAGGCGCTCGCGCACGTTGCGCGACGTGACCCGGCTCCCGGCGCGTCCCGCCCACGGGCTCGTGTTGACGCCGAAGACCATGGCGATCGTCGGCTCGTCGACCCGGATGGGCGGCAGCGGCGCGGGACGTTCGCGATCGGCGATCGTCTCGCCGATGTGGATGTCCTCGATGCCGGCCACGGCGACGATGTCGCCGGCGAGCGCCCGTTCGACCTCGATCCGCTTGAGCCCTTCCCAGGCGTAGACGTGCGTCAGCTTGCAGGGCGCCAGTGAGCCGTCGTTCCGGCAGAGCGCGTACTCGCCGCCGGCAACGAGCGCGCCGGCCACGACCCGCCCGATCGCCAGCCGGCCGACGTAGTCGTCGTACCCGAGGTTGTTCGCCTGGAAGCGCGCCGGCGCGTCCGGCTCGTGGGGCGGGCCGGGCAGGAAGCCCGCGATCGCCTCGAAGAGCGGCCGGAGATCGGGGCTCTCCCGGCCGAGCTCGCGCGTCGCCGTGCCGGCGCGCGCGTTGGTATAGAGCACGGGGAACTCGAGCTGCTCCTCGCTCGCCCCGAGGTCGATGAACAGGCCGTAGATCTCGTCGAGGACCGCCGCCGGCCGGGCGTCCGGGCGGTCGATCTTGTTGAGGCAGACGACGGGCGGAAGGCCGGCCTCGAGCGCCTTGCCGAGGACGAAGCGGGTCTGCGGCAGCGGGCCCTCCGAGGCGTCGACCAGGAGGAGCACGCCGTCGACCATGGCGAGCGTGCGCTCCACCTCGCCGCCGAAGTCGGCATGGCCGGGCGTATCGACGATGTTGATGCGCACGCCCTCCCACGTGACCGTCGTGTTCTTCGCGAGGATCGTGATGCCACGCTCCCGCTCGAGGGCGAAGGAGTCCATCACCCGCTCGGCCACCGCCTGATTGGCGCGGAAGACGCCGGTCTGCCGGAGCAGCGCATCGACGAGCGTCGTCTTGCCGTGGTCGACGTGCGCGATGATGCCGACGTTGCGCACGTCGGGGCGTCGGGCCACGGCCGGCTGGCGCGCGGGAGAGCTCACGGACGTGCATCCTGACGAGAGAGGCCGGGCGGGTCAAACGCCACGGAGATCTCCTGCGCGGGAACGCCGGCGCCGGCCTGCTCATCGGGCACGGCAGCCCACCCCGCGAGCTGCATAGCTAACCAGCTTGGCGCGCCGTGACGCGGCGCACAGCGGACGGGCATTGGTTGCAGCGCTGCGCATCTTGCGGCGCTGCGGGTCGCAGCGGTTCGCGGCACCCAACTTTCGTTGGAGTTCCGTGCACCGGCGAGGGCACGCACCTTGCTCGGAGCCCGCAGCAACATGTCGCGGAAAGCACCGCCTTTGCTCGACCGCATGGTTCTAGCTTGCAAGCCGCTGGGAACGGCGGCGCGCGGCTGGACCTCGGGGGGAAATCTCATGCGCTTCGGAACCACACCTGCGCCGGCCCGCCTGCGCCGGCTCGCGCCGGCGGCAGCGCTGCTCGGCCTCTTGACCGTCTGCTCGCCGCCGGACGCCGCGGCCGCGATCGCGCTCGTGCGGAACCTCGGCGCCACGGGGAGCGGTGCGACCGGCACGACGATCGCCGTCACGGTCCCGGCGGGCGGCGTGCCGGCCGGCCACACGGTCATCGTCACCGTCGCCCTCGACCCGGCGGCGGGCGCGGTGTCGTGCAGCGACAGCAAGGGGAATACCTACACGAAGGACCTCGACGTCACGCGGGGCTCGGGCACCGACGGCGTCCGGACCGTCGTCTGCTCCGCCGCCATCCGTACCGCGCTCGCCGCCGGCAACACCGTCGTCGCGACGCACCCGTCCGTCATCGCACGGGCCGTGAACGCCGCCGAGTTCTCGGGCTTCCTCACCCCGGCGCTCGACAGGAGCGCGAGCGCCACCGGTGCCACCACCACGCTGTCGTCCGGTGCGACGGCCGTCACCACGCAGGCCGCCGAGCTGCTCATCGGCGCGGCCGGCATCGAGTCGAAGCACCCGACGGACTTCACCCCGGCACCCGGCTACACGAGCCTCGGCTACGCCTCCTCGGAAACCATCCCGAACGGCCTGGCGAAGCAGGTCACCCTCTACACGCAGTACCGGGTCGTCTCGACGACAGGCTCGTACTCGGCCAACGGCACGGTCCAGCCGAGCCGGCAGTGGGCGGCGGCGATCGCCACCTACAAGGAGAACTGCGGCAACGGCGTCGTCGACCCGGGCGAACAGTGCGACGGCGGGGCGTGCTGCAACGCGAGCTGTACGTTCGTCGCCTCGGGAACCGTCTGCCGCACCTCGGGCGGCGCCTGCGACGTGCCCGAGGTCTGCACGGGCTCGAGCGCGACCTGTCCGGCCGATGCCAAGCTCGCCGCCGGCACCATCTGCCGCGCGACGGCGGGGCCCTGCGACGTCGCCGAGACCTGCGATGGCACGAGCAACGACTGCCCGGCCGACGGGTTCGCTGCCGCCACCACGGTGTGCCGGGCGGCGGCGGGAGAGTGCGACGTCGCCGAGACGTGTACCGGCAACGGCCCCGAGTGTCCGGCCGACACGTGCAAGGCGAGCGGCACCACCTGCGCGGACGACGGCAACCCATGCACCGCCGACGTCTGCGACGGCGACAGCATGAAGTGCCAGCATCCCGCCGGCAACGCCGGCGCGGTGTGCCGCGCGTCGGCCGGAGTCTGCGACCCGGCGGAGACCTGCACCGGCACCAGCACCAGCTGCCCGGTGGATGCCAAGAGTCCGGAGGGCACGACGTGCCGGCCGGCGGCCGGCCCCTGCGACGTGGCCGAGACCTGTGACGGGGTGAGCAGCACGTGTCCGACGGACGCCTTCGCCCCGGGTACGACGCAGTGCCGGGCGGCCGCCGACGAGTGCGACGTCGCCGAGCTCTGCACCGGCAGCGGCCCGAGCTGCCCGGACGACACCAAGAAGCCTGCCGGGACCGCCTGCACGGACGACGGGAACGCCTGCACCGCCGACCAGTGCGACGGGGTGAGCGCCGCGTGCCCGCACCCGGCGGGCAATGCGGGAACGGTCTGCCGAGCCGCGGCGGGGCCATGCGACCTGGCGGAGACCTGCACCGGCTCGAGCGCCGCCTGTCCCGAGGACACGAAGACTCCCGGCGGCACGCTGTGCCGCGCGGCGGCCGGGCCCTGTGACGTCGCCGAGGCCTGCGACGGGATCGCCAACGATTGTCCGGCGAACGCGTTCGCGCCCGCGAGCACGATCTGCCGGCCGGCGGCCGGCGAATGTGACATCGACGAGCTCTGCGACGGCAACGGCCCCGAGTGTCCGGCCGACGCCAGAAAGGCAAGCGGCACGAGCTGCACGGAGGACGGCAATCCGTGCACGACCGACACCTGCAACGGGACGGACGTCGGCTGTCAGCATGCGGCGGGGAACGCGGGCGCCGTGTGCCGGGCGGCCGCCGGCGCTTGCGACCTGCCCGAGACCTGCAACGGCAGCGAGACCACCTGCCCCGCGGACGGCTTCGCGCCTCCGTCGACCGTCTGCCGCGCGGCCGTGGGCCCCTGCGACGTCGCCGAGACGTGCACCGGGTCGAGCGCGGAGTGCCCGGCGGATGCGTTCCAGCCGTCGGCGGTCGAGTGCCGGCCCGCGGCGGGTGACTGTGACCTGGCGGAGAGCTGCACGGGCACGAGCGGCGCCTGTCCGGACGATGCCTTCAAGCCCGCGTCCGTGGAGTGCCGCCCCGCCGCCGGCGACTGCGACCTCGCCGAGTCCTGCACCGGCACCAGCGCCGCTTGCCCGGCCGACGCTGTCAAGCCCGCGACGGTCGAGTGCCGCCCCGCCGCCGGCGACTGCGACGTCGCCGAGTCCTGCACCGGCACCAGCGCTGCTTGCCCGGCCGATGGCTTCAAGCCTGCCGCCGTCGAGTGCCGCCCCGCAGCGGGCGACTGCGACGTCGCCGAGTCCTGCACCGGCACCGGTGCGGTCTGCCCGGCCGACGCCTTCAAGCCGGCCACGGTCGAGTGCCGCCCCGCCGCCGGTGACTGCGACGTGGCGGAGAGCTGCACCGGCACCAGCGCCGCGTGCCCGGCCGATGCCTTCAAGCCTGCCGCCGTCGAGTGCCGCCCGGCCGCGGGCGACTGCGACGTCGCCGAGTCCTGCACCGGCACGAGCGCCACCTGTCCCGACGATGCCTTCAAACCGGCCACGGTCGAGTGTCGGGCCGCGGCGGGTGACTGCGACGTCGCCGAGTCCTGCACCGGCACCGGTGCGGTCTGCCCGGCCGACGCCTTCAAGCCGGCCACGGTCGAGTGCCGCCCCGCCGCCGGTGACTGCGACGTGGCGGAGAGCTGCACCGGCACCAGCGCCGCGTGCCCGGCCGATGCCTTCAAGCCTGCCGCCGTCGAGTGCCGCGCGGCCGCGGGCGACTGCGACGTCGCCGAGTCCTGCACCGGCACCAGCGCCACCTGCCCGGCCGACGCCTTCAAGCCTGCCACCATCGAGTGCCGGCCCGCCGCCGGTGACTGCGACGTCGCCGAGTCCTGCACCGGCACGGGCGCCGCGTGCCCCGCCGATCTCAAGAGCACCGCCGTCTGCCGGCCCGCGGCAGGCGAGTGCGACGCGGCGGAACGGTGTGACGGCGCGAGCAACGACTGCCCCGCCGATGCCTTCCAGCCGAGCACCGTCCTGTGCCGCCCGGCGGCCAAGGCATGTGATGCGGTCGAGAGCTGCACCGGCTCGAACGCCGCGTGCCCCGAGGACGGTGCCCAGGCCGATGGCACCGCCTGCGACGACGGCAACGCGTGCACGGCGAATGACGCCTGCCGCGGCGGCTCCTGCCTGGGGGACCCCACCGCCCTCGACGGCGCGGCCTGCGACGACCGCAACTCCTGCACGGTTAACGACCTCTGCGAAAGCGGGGCCTGCATCGGCATCCCGCAGGCGGACGACACGCCGTGCAGCGACGGCAGCGATTGCACCGGGCCCGACTTCTGCCGGGAGGGCGTCTGCGTAGGGACGGGGCTCGAGGACGACACGCCCTGCGACGACGGCAACGAGTGTACCGGACACGACACGTGCCAGGGTGGAATCTGCGTCGGCGCGCCGCTCGCGGACGGATCGGCATGCAGCGACGCCAACGACTGTACGGCCGACGACGTGTGCCGCGGCGGTGTGTGCACGGGAGCATCCGTTGCGAACGGCAGCCCCTGCGACGACCTCAACGATTGCACGAGCCTCGACACGTGTCAGAACGGCGCGTGCGTGGGCGACCGGCAAGCGCCGGAGACCGCCTGCACCGACGACGAGAACCCGTGCACCAGGGACGTGTGCGACACCGCCGGGGCGTGCATCCACCCGCCGGATCGGAACGGTACGGACATCGTCTGCCGCGCGGCGGCTGGCAACTGCGACCTGCCGGAGCTCTGCACGGGCTCGAGCGCATATTGCCCGGCCGACGCCAAGAGCACGGAGGTCTGCCGGCCCGTGTCCGGAAACTGTGACGTGGCCGAGACGTGCGACGGGATCGGCAACGATTGCCCGCCGGACGCCGTCCTGCCCGCCACCGTCGAGTGCCGCCCGGCCGCGGGCGACTGCGACGTCGCCGAGTTCTGCACCGGCGCGGACGCGAGCTGTCCGGCGGACACGGTGCAGCCTGCCACCATCGAGTGCCGGGCCGCGGCGGGGCCGTGCGACGTGGCGGAGGCCTGCACGGGCTCGGACGTCGCATGCCCGGCCGACCTGAAGAGCACCGGCATCTGCCGGCCCGCGGCGGGGGACTGCGACGTGGCGGAGAGCTGCGACGGAGTCGGGAACGACTGCCCGCCGGACGCGCTGTTGCCCGCGGGCGTCGGGTGCCGCCCCGCCGCCGGCGACTGCGACGTCGCGGAGCTCTGCTCGGGCACGAGCCCGATCTGCCCCGACGACACCTTCAAGCCGAGCAGCGTGCAGTGCCGCCTCGCCGCCGGCGACTGTGACCTCGCCGAGAGCTGCACCGGGTCGAGCGCCAGCTGCCCCGCCGACGCCTTCAAGCCGAGCAGCGTGCAGTGCCGGGCCACCCAGGGTCCGTGCGACCTCGCCGAGAGCTGCACGGGCTCGGATCCCGTTTGCCCACCCGACAGGAAGAGCCACGCCGTCTGCCGGCCCGCCATCGGCGACTGCGATCTCGTGGAGAGCTGCGACGGAGTCAGCGACGACTGCCCGCCGGACGCGAAGAGCACGGGGGTCTGCCGTCCGGCAGCGGGCGCCTGCGACATCGTCGAGACCTGCGACGGCAAGGGCGACTACTGCCCTCCCGACGAGATCCTGCCGGCCGGGTTGGAGTGCCGGCCCGCGGCGGGCGACTGCGACGTCGCCGAGACCTGCGACGGGTCGGGCGGGGAGTGCCCCCCGGACGGCTTCCAGCCGAGCACGCTCGTCTGCCGTCCCTCGACCGGCGACTGCGATCCCCAGGAGACCTGCACCGGATCGAGCGCCACCTGTCCCGACGATCAGGTCTCGCCCGACAGCGACGGTGACGGGGTCTGCGACGCGCTCGACGACTGCCCGACGGTCGCGGACCCCGACCAGGCCGATAGCGACGGCGACACCATCGGCGACGCTTGCGACCCGTGCGACGACGCCCTCGCCACCCAGGCAATCGCCCCGCAGCTCAAGCTCGGGAAGCACGCGGGCGTCAACACCGCCCTCCGGTTTACCGGCGGGATGATCCTTCCCCATCCCTTCTCGCCACCCATCGATCCGCTCCGCAAGGGCATCCGGGTGCTCGTCGAAGACGCGAAGAGCGGAGGGCTCATCGACGCGATCATTCCCGGCGGCCCCTTCAACCCGTCGACCAAGGCGGGCTGGAAGGTAAACAAGGCGGGCACGGTGTGGACGTACCGCAATGCCGGCCGCGCCGTGCCGGCGGTGGACGGCATCACGAGGATCACCCTGAAGGACCTCTCGAGCACGCGGCCGGGCTATCTCGCGATCAGCGTCGTCGGCAAGCGCGGCATGCGCGGGCGGCCGCACCTGCCGATGCGGGTGACGCTCGTGCTCGACTCACCCGTCGCCCTGACGGGGCAGTGCACCGAGACGTCCTTCCCGGGGCCGTCGCCGGCGCCGGCCTGCACCGATGGCCGCGGCGGCGTGGTGTGCAAGTAGCGGGGGGCCTCGGCCCTAGCGGAAGTGGTCGAAGCCCGGGCGGGGCGGCGCGAGCGGCCGTCCCGCGGCGTCGACCAGCCGGACGATCGGCCGTCCCGCGACGATGCGGCCGATCCGCGTGAGCCGGCAGGCGAGTCGCCGGCGCGCACGCCGGAGCGCGCGCTCGGCGCGCGCCGGGAGGGCCACCAGCAGCTCGTAGTCCTCCCCGGCGGTGGCGGCGAAGCACGGCGCGTCGGTCCCGAGAGCGCGGCGGCAGGCCGGCGCGACGGGGAGACGCGCGGCCCATATTTCCGCGCCGACGGCGCCGGCGCGGCAGAGATGGCCGGCGTCCCGGACGAGCCCGTCGCTCACGTCGATCATCGCGTGCGCCAGCGGCGCGAGCAGGCGTCCAGCGCGCACGCGGAGCCGCGGCACGGGCCACCGCATGCGGCGCCCGGCGCGCAGGGCGCGCACCGCGAGCCCGGCGCCGCCGAGCGTGCCCGTCACGTACAGCGCGTCGCCCGGCCGTGCGCCGGTGCGGCCGACGACCGGACCGGGCGCCTCGCCGAGCAGCGTCGCGGTGATCGCCAGGTGCGGCCCGGCCGCGAGGTTGCCGCCCACGAGCCGCGCACCAGCCTGCCGCGCCGCCCGGGCGAAGCCCATGACGAGCGCGTCGAGGTCGGCCACGCTCAGGCTCGCCGGCGCCTCGAGCGCGAGCAGAGCGAAGGTCGGCGCGCCGCCCATGGCGGCGAGGTCGCTGGCGTTGACGGCGAACGCCCGGCGGCCGAGCGCCGCCGGCGGCGCCCAGCCGGCACGGAAGTGGACACCCTCGATCAACGTGTCGGTGGTGAGCAGCAGGGGCCGGCGGCCCGGGCGGATCGCGGCCGCATCGTCGCCCGGGCCGAGCAGGACGCGGCGGTCGGCGCGGGCGGCACCGAGACGGCGCAGGATGCGCGCGATCCACGCATGCTCGCCGACGTCGCCGAGGAGGCGCGCCACGGATGCGTCAGCCGAGCACCGACTTGACCTTGTCGAGGAAGCTCTTCGAGAGCGGATGGACCTCTTCGCCCGAGAGCCGTGCGAACTCCTCGAGGAGCTCGCGCTGGCGGGCCGACAGCTTCTTCGGCGTCTCCACGACGACCCGCACCAGCTCGTCGCCGCGCCCGTAGCCGTTCAGGTCCGGGATGCCCTGACCCTTCAGGCGGAAGACCTGCCCCGACTGGGTGCTGGCCGGGATCTTCACCCGCGCCGTGCCCTCGAGCGTGGGCACCTCCATCTCGGTCCCGAGCGCGGCCTGCGTGATGCTGATCGGCACCTCGCACACGATGTCCCGCCCCTCGCGCACGAACAGGGGATGCTCGCGCACGCGCAGCAGCACGTAGAGGTCGCCCGCGGGGCCGCCGTTCATCCCCGGCTCGCCCTCGCCGCGGAGCTTCAGGCGCGAGCCGGCGTCGACCCCCGCGGGAATCTTGATGTTCAGCTGATGCGTTTGACGCTGGACACCCGCACCGCCGCACGCCGGACACGGGTTGGCGATGATCGTCCCCTGCCCGTTGCAGTTGCCGCAGGTCTTGGCGATCGAGAAGAACCCCTGCTGGAAGCGGACCTGTCCCGAGCCGCGGCACTGCGGACACGTCCTCGGCATCGTCCCGGGCTTGGCGCCGCGGCCAGCGCACGTCTCGCAGGTGGAGAGGCGAGGCACGGCGATGGTCTTCTCGCAGCCGAAGGCCGCCTCCTCGAAGCTGACGTCGAGGTCGTAGCGGAGGTCTTGTCCGCGACGCGCCCGGGTCCGGCCGCGCGTCCGGCCCGTCCCGAAGAAGTCGCCGAACAGGTCACCGATGATGTCCTCGAAGCCGGCGCCGAAGTCGAAGCCTGCGGGCCCGCCGCCCTGCTCGAAGGCGGCGTGGCCGAAGCGGTCGTACATCGACCGCCGCTCCGCATCCGAGAGCACCTGGTACGCCTCGGCGAGCTCCTTGAAGCTCTCTTCCGCCTTGCGGTTCCCGGGATTCTTGTCGGGGTGGTGCTGATGCGCCAGCTTGCGGAAAGCTTTCTTGATCTCCTCGTCAGTTGCGTTGCGGGAGACGCCGAGCACCTCGTAGTAGTCGCGCTTCATGAGAAAACAAAGGCCCTCACCCGCCCGCGGCAGGTGAGGGCCTGTCTACTCTCCGCACCCCGTTCCCGCAAGCCAAAGCGGGCGCTTACTCCTTGACCTCCTCGAACTCCGCGTCGACGACGTCCTCCTTCGTCTTCCCGTCGCCGGCGGTCCCGTCGCTTCGCGGTTCCTGCCCACTCTCGGGGCCGCCGCCGCGGGCCTGCGAGGCCTTCGCATACATCGCCTCCGCGAGCTTGTGCGAGGCCCGCGCCAGGGCGTCGGCCGCGCTCCGCATCCGCCCCGCGTCCTGCGATTCGAGCGCCTTCTTGGCATCGGCGAGCGCGCCGTCGACGGCGCTCTTGGCGCCGGCGTCGAGCGCGGCGCCGTGCTCGGCCAGTGTCTTCTCGGTCTGGTAGACGAGCCCGTCGAGCTGGTTGCGCGCGTCGGCCAGCTCGCGCTTGCGCTTGTCGTCCTCGGCGTGCAGCTCGGCTTCCTTCACCATCCGGTTGATCTCGTCCTTCGCGAGACCGCTCGACGCGGTGATCTGGATCGACTGCTCCTTGCCGGTGCCGAGGTCCTTGGCGCCCACGTGGACGATGCCGTTGGCGTCGATGTCGAAGGTGACCTCGATCTGCGGCACGCCACGCGGCGCGGGCGGGATGCCGACCAGGTCGAACTGGCCGAGCAGCTTGTTGTCGGCGGCCATCTCGCGCTCGCCCTGGAAGACCCGGATGGTGACCGCGGACTGGTTGTCGGCGGCGGTCGAGAAGATCTGGCTCTTGCGGGTGGGGATGGTGGTGTTCTTCTCGATCAGCTTGGTGAACACGCCGCCGAGCGTCTCGATGCCGAGCGAGAGCGGCGTCACGTCGAGGAGGAGCACGTCCTTCACCTCGCCGCGCAGCACGGCGCCCTGGATGGCGGCGCCGACCGCCACCACCTCGTCCGGGTTGACGCCCCGGTGCGGCTCCTTGGCGAAGAGCTTCTTGACGCGCGCCTGGACCGCCGGCATGCGGGTCATGCCGCCGACCAGCACCACCTCGTCGATCTGCCGCGTCGTGAGGCCGGCGTCCTTGAGCGCCGTGATGCACGGCCCGTCGAGGCGGTCGAGAAGGTCGGCGCACAGCGCCTCGAGCTTGGCGCGCGTGAGCTTCATGGTCAGGTGCTTCGGCCCGCTCTGGTCGGCGGTGATGAAGGGCAGGTTGATGTCGGTCTCCGTCACCGTCGAGAGCTCGCACTTGGCCTTCTCCGCGGCCTCCTTGAGACGCTGGAGCGCCATGCGATCCTTGCGCAGGTCGATGCCCTGGTCCTTCCTGAACTCGTCCGCCAGGTAGTCCATCACCCGCTGGTCGAAGTCCTCGCCGCCGAGGAACGTGTCGCCGTGGGTGGCCTTCACCTCGAAGACGCCCTCGCCGATCTCGAGGATGGAGATGTCGAAGGTGCCGCCGCCGAGATCGAACACCGCAATCTTCTCGTCCTTCTTCTTGTCGAGCCCGTAGGCGAGCGAGGCGGCGGTCGGCTCGTTGATGATGCGCAGCACGTTCAGGCCCGCGATCTTGCCCGCGTCCTTCGTGGCCTGGCGCTGGCTGTCGTTGAAGTACGCGGGGACCGTGATCACCGCGTCCGCCACCTTCTCTCCCAGGTGATCCTCCGCGGTCTGCTTCATCTTCTGCAGGATGAACGCCGAGATCTCGGCCGGGCTGTAGCGCCGGCCGCGTACCTCGACCCAGGCATCGCCGTTGTCCGCCCGCACGATTTTGTACGGGAGGACCTTCATCGCCTTCTGGACCTCCGAGTCCTCGTAGCGCCGACCGATCAGGCGCTTGATGGCGAAGATGGTGTTCTCGGGGTTGGTGATCGCCTGACGGCGCGCGATCTGCCCCGCCAGCCGTTCGCCGCTCTCGGTGAACGCAACGACGGACGGAGTGATCCTGCTGCCCTCGGCATTGGTGAGGACGACGGGATCACCGCTCTCCATGATCGCGACCACGGAGTTCGTGGTCCCCAGGTCGATTCCGATCACCTTGGCCATCGTCACGGTCTCCTTGCGCGCGCTTTAACCACGGGTCTTGTCCTTGGCAAGCTTGGCGTCGGCCGGGGGCGCCTTGGACACGCTCACCAGGGCCGGCCGGAGCAGCCGCTCGTTCAGCAGGTATCCGGCCTGGTGCTGCTCCAGCACCCGATTCGGCTCGAGCTCGCCGGTCTCGACGTGGGCGACCGCCTCGTGGTGTGTCGGGTCGAAGGGGACACCGGCGGCCTCGACCTTGGTCACCCCGTGTCGCTCGAGCACGTCCACCAGCCCCTTGAGGACGAGCTCCACGCCCTCGACGATCGATTTCCCGTTGCCGCCGCCGCGCGCGTGCTCGAGCGCGCGTTCGAGGTTGTCCACCACGGGGAGGAGGTCGCGGATGAACGCCTCGTTGGCGAACCGTGTGGCCTCGGCGCGTTCCCGCGCCATTCGCTTCTTGAAGTTCTCGAGCTCCGCGACGGCGCGCAGCCACCGATCGTGATTCTGGCGCGCCTCTTCCCGCGCCGCCGCCAGCGTGCCTTCCAGCGCTTCGCGGTCGTTCGACGGGCGCTCCTCGGAGGCCCCCCCCGGCGCCTCATCCACCCCCGGCCGGTCGTCCTTCCCTTCCGCCATGCCAGTGGCCCGAGTAGGCACCAGAACCCTGTTTGTCAAGTTGCGGATGTGATGGGTGAGTGATACGGACCGATCGGTCGCCCTCGTGTCCCTCGAAATCGCCACTGCGGCGTTCGTCCTTCGCACCCGGCCGTACGGCGAGTCGGACCGTATCGTCACCCTGATCACGGAGACACAGGGCAAGGTGACGGGCATCGCCAAGGGGGCCAAGAACTCCCGGCGGCGCTTTGCGGGGACGCTGGAGCCCTTCGTTCACATTCGCACGGTCTTCCGCCAGCGACCCAGCTCCGACCTCGCCTTCCTCCTGCGCTGCGAGTTCCTCGGCGTCTTTCGCCGGTTCACCTGCGACCTCGAACGCTTCGCCGCAGGCAGCTACGCGCTCGAGCTGACGGATCGCATGGTGCTCGGCCGCGAGTCGGGACGTGAGGTGTATCGGCTGGTCGCCGAGGTCTTGGCGCTGCTCGATGCCGGGAAGCCGATCGAGCCCGTGCTGCGCGCCTTCGAGCTGCACCTGCTGGCGGCAAGCGGCTACGCGCCGGCGCTCCATCGCTGCCGCACGTGCGGCACGCCGGCGGAGACGGCCGAGACGATCTACCTCGCCGTCGAGCGGGGCGGCCTTCTCTGCCGCGCCTGCGTGCCGGCGGGAGAGGCCGTGCGGCCCCTCGCCGGGGCGACTGCGGTGGAGCTCGCGCGGCTCGCGGCGGGTCCGCTCGCGAGCGCCGCCGCCGGCGCTTCGGCGCGGACGCTCGTGGAAGCCGCGGCCGTCGCGGAGCATCTGCTCGCCGCGGTCACGTCGGGACCGCTGCGCTCGCGCGACTTCGTGGCGCGCGCTCGCGTTGATTCCCCGGGCGCCCTCCGCTAGGGTTCGCGTTTCCCCCCATGGCCGCCGCGACGATGGACAAGGTGGTGAACCTCTGCAAGCGGCGGGGGTTCGTCTTTCCAGGCAGCGAGATCTACGGGGGCCTCGGCTCGAGCCTCGACTACGGGCCGCTCGGCGTCGAGCTCAAGCGCAACGTCAAGGAGGCGTGGTGGCGGGCAGTCGTGACCGGACGCGACGACGTGGTGGGGATCGATGCGGCCATCATCATGCATCCGGGGGTCTGGGAAGCCTCGGGGCACCTCGCCGGCTTCACCGATCCGCTCGTCGACTGCAAGAGCTGCAAGCAGCGCTTCCGCGCCGATGACCTCCAGGGCCCGCGCTGCCCCGCGTGCGGCGGCGAGCTGACCGAGGCGCGGCAGTTCAACCTCATGTTCAAGACCTACGTCGGTCCGATGGAGGACACGGCGCACGTCGCCTACCTCCGTCCGGAGACGGCGCAGGGCATCTTCGTCAACTTCCGCAACGTCGTCGAGACGTCGCGCCTGAAGATCCCCTTCGGCATCGCGCAGATCGGGAAGTCGTTCCGCAACGAGATCACGCCCGGCAACTTCCTCTTCCGGACGCGCGAGTTCGAGCAGATGGAGCTCGAGTTCTTCGTGCGGCCCGGCGAGGACGACCCCTGGTTCGAACACTGGCGCGAAGAGCGCCTGCGCTGGTACACCGACCTCGGTCTCGCGCCCGAGCGGCTCCGCGTGCGGCCACACGGGGCCGACGAGCTCGCCCACTACGCGAAGGCGTGCTGCGACATCGAGTACCGGTTCCCCTTCGCGTGGGCCGAGCTCGAGGGGATCGCCAACCGCACCGACTTCGACCTCCGGCGGCATGCCGAGCGCAGCGGCAAGGACTTGAGCTACTTCGACGAGGAGCGGCGCGAGCGCTACCTGCCGTACGTGATCGAGCCGTCGGCCGGGGCCGATCGCTCGACCCTCGCGTTCCTCCTCGACGCCTACGACGAGGACGAGATCGAGGGCGAGACCCGCATCGTGCTCCGGCTGCATCCGAGGCTCGCGCCGTACAAGGCGGCCGTCTTCCCGCTCCTGCGCAAGGACGGGCAACCGGAGCGCGCGCGGCGCATCTACGCCGCGCTCCGGCAGCAGTTCCCCGTCGACTACGATCAGGCCGGCTCGATCGGGAGGCGCTATCGCCGCCAGGACGAGGTCGGCACACCGTACGGGATCACCGTCGACCACCAGACCATGCAGGACGGCACCGTCACGCTCCGCGACCGCGATGCCACCACGCAGGTGCGCATCCCCGAGGATCGTCTGGTCGAGGAGCTGCGCGCCAAAATCGGCTGAGGAGGACCCCGATGGCAAGACCGCAGGCTCGAGCGGCGCGGCCCGCCCCCGCGCGCGCGCGGCGGTACATCTACTGGTTCGGCGGGGGCCGTGCCGACGGGCGCGCGGACATGAAGGCCCTCCTCGGCGGTAAGGGGGCCAACCTCGCCGAGATGGCCCGCCTCGGGCTGCCCGTGCCGCCCGGCTTCACCATCTCGACCGAGGTGTGCACCCACTACTACGCCCACGGAGGCAGCTACCCCCCGGGGCTGAAGGAGCGGGTGCCCGGGGCGCTCGCACGCGTCGAGAAGGCCGTGGGCCGGCGGTTCGGCGATCCGGAGAAGCCGCTGCTCGTCTCCGTCCGCTCGGGTGCGCGCGCGTCGATGCCGGGCATGATGGACACCATCCTGAACCTCGGCCTGAACGACCGGACGGTCGAGGGTCTGGCGCGCGAGACCGGGAACCCTCGCTTTGCCTACGACTGCTATCGCCGTTTCGTCCAGATGTACGGCGACGTCGTGCTCGGCCTCAAGCCGGAGACCAGGACCGAGCGCGATCCGTTCGAGCTCGTGCTCGAGGAAAAGAAGCGCGCACGCCGCGTCAAGCTCGACACCGACCTCGACGCCGGTGCGCTCCGGGAGCTGGTGGCCGAGTTCAAGGCGCTGGTGAGGACGCGCAAGGGCGTCCGCTTCCCCGAGGATCCCGAGGACCAGCTCTGGGGGGCGATCGGCGCCGTGTTCGGCTCGTGGATGAACGAGCGCGCGCTCGTCTACCGCCGGCTGAACGCCATCCCGGACACCTGGGGCACGGCGGTGAACGTGCAGGCGATGGTGTTCGGCAACATGGGTCCCGACTCGGGTACCGGGGTCGCCTTCACCCGCGACCCGGCGACCGGGGAGAACGTCTTCTACGGCGAGTTCCTGATGAACGCCCAGGGCGAGGACGTCGTTGCCGGCGTGCGCACGCCGCTGCCGATCGCCGCGCTCGAGCGCGAGAACCCGAAGGCCTACGCCCAGCTCGGGAAGATCCGGCGCACGCTCGAGCGACACTACCGCGACGTCATGGACATCGAGTTCACCATCCAGCAGGGCACGCTCTACATGCTGCAGTGCCGCGTCGGGAAGCGGACCGCGCTCGCCGCCGTCCGGATCGCCCTCGACATGGTGCGCGAGCGGCTCATCACGCGGGACGAGGCGCTCCGGCGCGTCGAGCCCGAGGGCCTCGAGCAGCTCCTCCGCCCGACCTTCGACGCGAAGGCGAAGGACGTCGCGGTCGCGGCGGGTCGACTCCTGGCGCGCGGGCTCGCCGCCGGGCCGGGCGCCGCCACGGGACGGATCGCCTTCCACGCCGAGGAGGCCGAGGCGCACGCGGCGCGCGGCGAGAGCGTGATCCTGGTGCGCATCGAGACGTCGCCCGAGGACCTCCGCGGCATGGCGGCCTCGCGGGGCATCCTCACCGCCCGGGGCGGCATGACGAGCCACGCGGCCCTCGTCGGGCGGCAGATGGGCAAGGTCTGCGTCGTCGGCTGCGAGCCGCTGCTGATCGACTACGAGGCGGGCACGCTCCGCGTCAGCGGCCGCGACGTCGTCCTGCGCGACGGGGACGAGGTGGCGATCGACGGCACCACGGGCGAGGTCTTCCAGGGCGGCATCCCGACCGCGCCGAGCGAGGTGGTGCAGGTGCTCATCGACCGCACCCGCGACCCCGCCACGGCCCCCGTCTACCGGATGTTCGCCCAGCTCATGAAGTGGGCGGACCAGGTGCGCCGCCTCGGCATCCGGGCCAACGCCGACCAGCCCGACCAGGGCGCCGCCGCCGTCGCCTTCGGCGCGGAAGGGATCGGCCTCTGCCGGACCGAGCACATGTTCTTCGGCGAGGGCAAGCTCGGGCCGATGCGCGAGATGATCCTCGCCGAGACGGTGGAGGAGCGGCGTGCAGCGCTCGGCAAGCTGCTCCCGTTCCAGCGCGCCGACTTCGAGGGCATCTTCCAGGTGATGCGCGGCAAGCCGCTGACGATACGGACGATCGACCCCCCGCTCCACGAGTTCCTGCCGCACGACGAGCCCGCGCAGCGAGAGCTGGCCGCCCAGATGGGCATCTCCTTCGAGCGCGTCCGCGACCGCGTCGAGGCCCTGCACGAGTTCAACCCGATGCTCGGCTTTCGCGGCTGCCGGCTCGGCATCGTGTACCCCGAGATCACGGAGATGCAGGCGCGGGCCATCTTCGAGGCGGCCGCGCGCGTGCGCAAGGCCGGGACGGCGGTCGAGCCGGAGGTCATGATCCCGCTCGTCGGCCACGTGAAGGAGCTGATGCTCCAGGCGGCCATCGTGCGACGGGTCGCCGACGAGGTGATGAAGCAGGAGGGCGTCCGCTTCCGGTATCTGGTCGGGACCATGATCGAGGTCCCGCGCGGCGCCCTCACCGCCGACGAGATCGCCGCCGCTGCCGACTTCTTCTCCTTCGGCACGAACGATCTGACGCAGACCACCCTCGGCGTCTCGCGCGACGACGCCGCCCGCTTTCTCGTGCCCTACGTCGACCGGTTCAACATCTATCCGCGCGACCCGTTCCAGTCGCTCGACCAGGACGGCGTGGGCGCCCTCATGAAGCTCGCCGTCGAGAAGGCGCGCCGGGTGCGGGCGGACCTGAAGCTCGGCATCTGCGGGGAGCACGGCGGCGAGCCGGCATCGGTGCGCTTCTGCCATGCCATCGGGCTCGATTACGTGTCCTGCTCGCCCTACCGGGTGCCGGTCGCCAGGCTGGCGGCGGCGCAGGCGGCGCTGGGACCGGATTGACGGATTGAAGGCGGATTAAAGGTCCGGGCGGCGCTGGCCGAAGCATGAACGGGACCAGCGGGCGCCCGAGCGCCTGCCGTGCGTCCCAGGGATGAGAGTGGCGAGCCGCGTCCAGGCACGACTGTTCGGGGTCCTCGGCGACCCCGTCGACCATTCGCTGTCGCCCGCCATGCAGAATGCGGCCTTTGCCGCGGTCCGCCTGCCGCACCTCTACCTGCGCTACCGGGTCGCACCCCCGGTCCTCGAAGAAGCCTTCGCGGACGCGCGCCGACTTCGCATGGGCGGGCTGAACCTGACCGTTCCGCTGAAGGAGGCCGCCGTCCCCCTCTGCGACGTCCTCACGCCGGAGGCGAGGCGGATCGGCGCGGTCAACACCCTGCTCTTCCGCGGCGACCGGCTCGTCGGCCACAACACGGACGGGCGCGGCTTCCTGCGCGCCCTCGGCCACCGCGTGCGGCTCCGCGGGGCACACGCCGTCCTGATCGGCGCGGGCGGCTCGGCGCGGGCCGTCGGTGCCGCGCTGGTCCACGGCGGCTGCGGGCGGCTCACCGTCGCCAACCGGACGTCCGGCCGCGGCGAGCATCTCGCTGCGCGTCTGGCCGCGCTCGGCTGCCCGGACACCCGCGCGATCACCCTGGCCGCCCTGGCCGGGGGCGACCCGCTCGCCGACGCCGCGCTGGTGGTCAACACCACGCCCCTCGGCCTCGGTGGGGCCGGCCCCGCGCTCCGCTACGCGGCGAGCCCGCCGCGCTGCCTTTTCGTCGACCTGGTCTACGGCGCCGAGCCGACGCCCTTCCTCGCGGCGGCCGCGCGCGCCCGCCGCCCGACGCTCGACGGCGCACCCATGCTCCTCCATCAGGGGGCGCTCGCCTTCGAGGCCTGGACCGGCCGGCGTGCGCCGCTCACCGCGATGGCGCGCGCGCTGGGCGATGCCGGGCTCGTCTTGACTCAGCAACGGGCGGCGCGTACCGTCCGCGCTCGCCGCCCTCCGAGACCATGAGCTCCCGGCTCGGAGACCTCCTCCAGCGACGCGGTGACCTCACCGCCGAGCAGCTTGCGCGCGCGCTCGATCAGCAGCGCGAGCAGGGCGGCGCGCTCTCGACGCATCTCGTGCGCCTCGGCTTCATCACCGAGGAGAAGCTCCTCTCCTACCTCCAGCGCGAGTACCGGCTCCCGGTGGTGGACCTCGGGTCGCTCGACGTGCCGCGCGAGGTGCTGAGCGTCGTCCCGCAGGCGCTCGTGCTGAAGCACCATCTCATCCCGACCAACCTCGTCCGCTCGACCCTCACCCTCGCCATGGCCGACCCGTCGAACCTGATGGCCATCAACGAGGTCAAGTTCCTCACCGGCTACGACGTCAAGGTCGCGGTGGCCGCGCCTGCCGCGCTCCAGCAGGCGATCGAGCGCTACTACGAGGCCAACACCAGCTACCAGGACGTCCTCGACCAGATCGGCAACGAGGACGTCGAGCTCGTCCGCACCGACGACGACGTCGATCTCAAGGACCTCGAGCGCGCCACCGAGGAGGCGCCGGTCGTGCGCCTGGTGAACGCCGTCATGACCGACGCGATCCGCAAGCGCGCGAGCGACATCCACATCGAGCCGTACGAGAAGGTGCTCCGCATCCGCTTCCGGATCGACGGCGTGCTCTACGAGATCATGCAGCCGCCGCTGCGGCTGAAGAACGCCATCACCTCGCGCATCAAGGTCATGGCCAACCTCGACATCGCCGAGCGCCGCCTCCCGCAGGACGGGCGCATCAAGATGAAGCTCTCGGGCAACAAGGAGATGGACTTCCGGGTGTCGGTGCTGCCGACCATGGCGGGCGAGAAGGTCGTGCTCCGGCTCCTCGACAAGTCGAACCTGCAGCTCGACATGACCAAGCTCGGCTTCGAGGAGCAGGCTCTCAAGAATTTCAAGGACGCGATCTCCAAGCCCTTCGGCATGGTGCTCGTGACCGGCCCGACCGGCAGCGGCAAGACGACCACGCTCTACTCGGCGCTGGCCGAGCTGAACAAGGTGACCACCAACATCTCGACCGCCGAGGACCCCGTCGAGTTCAACCTGGTCGGCATCAACCAGGTGCAGATGCACGAGGAGATCGGTCTCAACTTCGCGGCGGCACTGCGCGCCTTCCTGCGCCAGGACCCCGACGTCATCATGGTGGGCGAGATCCGCGACTTCGAGACAGCCGAGATCGGCATCAAGGCGGCCCTCACCGGCCATCTCGTCCTCTCGACCCTCCACACGAACGACGCGCCGTCCACCGTCAACCGGCTGCTCAACATGGGCGTCGAGCCGTTCCTGGTCGCGAGCTCGGTCAATATCATCCTCGCGCAGCGCCTCGCCCGCGTCATCTGCGCGCACTGCAAGGAGCCGAACCCGGTGGGCGTCGAGGTCCTGCGCGAGATGGGCTGGACGGGCGAGCCCTTCACGCCCTGCCGCGGCGCGGGCTGCTCGAACTGCGGCGGCACCGGCTTCAAGGGGCGCATCGCGCTCTACGAGGTCATGCCGATGAGCGACGCCGTGCGCGAGCAGATCCTGGCGGGCGCGACGGCGCTCGACCTGAAGCGCACGGCGGTGCAGGAAGGGATGAAGACGCTGCGGCAGAGCGGGCTCGAGAAGGTCGCCGAGAAGACGAGCACGCTCGAAGAAGTCCTGCGCGTGACGATGGCCGATTAGACAAGGGGGCCCCGTGCGGTGCTCGGGCGCTACGCGCCCTGCGCTCCTCCGATGGCCCCCTGTGACCCCCGCGCCTCGCTCGGCGAAGCCTCGCTCGGCTTCTGGGCCGCGTACAGGGCGGAGATGGAGATGTACGCATTTGTTCCAGCGTGTTTCTTTGGGGGGTTGAAGTGACGCAAAGCTGACGCTGCGCGGACGCCGGGGACGCGGTGCGGCGGGCCGGCGGGGTGGCACGGGGCCTGCTCCTCGCGGCTGCCATGCCATCGATGGAAGCGTTCCTGCGCGAGATGATCGAGCGCAAGGCGTCGGACCTCCACCTCACCACCGACAGCCCGCCGGTCATCCGGCTCCACGGCGAGCTGGTGCCCCTCGCACACCCGCCGCTCAGCGGCAACGACACGAAGCAGCTCTGCTACAGCCTCCTCACCGAGGCGCAGAAGAAGAAGTTCGAGGAGGACAGCGAGCTCGACTTCTCCTTCGGCGTGAAGGGCGTGAGCCGCTTCCGCGGCAACCTCTACCTGCAGAAGGGCGCGGTCGGCGGCGCCTTCCGCATGATCCCGCACGAGACGCCACAGCTCCAGCAGCTCGGGCTGCCGGCCTCGGTGCCCGGGCTCACCCAGCTGCCACGCGGGCTCGTGCTGGTCACCGGGCCGACGGGCAGCGGGAAGAGCACGACGCTCGCGGCGATGATCGACAAGATCAACCGCGAGCGGCACGAGCACATCGTCACGGTCGAGGACCCGATCGAGTTCGTGCACGTGCACAAGAGCTGCCTGGTGAACCAGCGCGAGGTCTTCTCCGACACGCACAGCTTCGCGCAATCGCTCAAGCACGTGCTGCGCCAGGACCCGGACATCGTGCTGATCGGCGAGATGCGCGACCTCGAGACCATCGAGGCGTCGCTGGTGGTCGCCGAGACCGGGCACCTGGCCTTCTCGACGCTGCACACCAACTGCGCCGTGCAGACGATCAACCGCATCATCGACGTCTTCCCGCCCCACCAGCAGGCGCAGGTGCGGGCCCAGCTCTCGCTCGTGCTCCAGGCGGTGATCTCCCAGCAGCTCATCCCGCGGCGCGACGGGCGGGGACGCGTGCTCGCCGCCGAGGTGATGATCCCGAACGCCGCCATCCGCAACCTCATCCGCGAGGAGAAGGTCCACCAGATCTACTCGCAGATGCAGGTGGGGCAGACGAAGTTCGGCATGCAGACGATGAGCCAGTCGCTCATCGCGCTCGTGCAGCAGAACGTGATCACCCCCGAAGAGGCGATGGGCCACGCCACCGAGATCGAGGAGGTCCGGACGATGCTCGGCCAGCCGCGGCTCGGCCGGGCCGCGGGCTGAGGAGGGACGATGGCGGTCTATCACTGGCAAGGGGTCTCGCCCAAGGGCGAGACGCTCAAAGGCGAGATGGAGGCGACGAGCCGCGAGGCCGTCATCATCCGTCTCCGGACGCAGCGCATCCAGCCGAACACGGCGCGCATCAAGGAGAAGGGCAAGGGTCTCGACTTCGAGATCCGCATGCCGGCGATCGGCTCCGAGGTGAAGACCCGGGACATCGTCATCTTCACGCGCCAGTTCGCCACCATGATCGACGCCGGGCTGCCGATCATGCAGTGCCTGCACATCCTCGCCGCACAGACGGACTCGAAGGCGTTCCGCAAGGTCCTCGGGCAGGTGAAGGACGACGTCGAGGCCGGCACGACGCTCGCGGACTCGATCCGCAAGCACCCGAAGGTCTTCAGCGACCTCTTCACGAGCCTGGTCCAGGCCGGCGAGATCGGCGGCATCCTCGACACGATCCTCGTTCGTCTGGCGAACTACCTCGAGAAGGCCGCCAAGCTGAAGAGCAAGATCAAGGGCGCCATGATCTACCCGTCGTGCATCGTGGCGGCGGCGATCCTGGTCACGACGATCCTCCTCATCTGGGTGATCCCGGTCTTCGCGGACGTCTTCAAGAGCTTCGGACACCGGCTTCCGGCGCCCACCGAGTTCGTCATGGCCCTCTCTGAATTCACGATCGCGCACATCTGGTACCTCATCGCCGCGCCGATCATCGCCACCGTCGTGATCCGCTCGGCCTATCGCACCGAGAAGGGCCGCTTCGCGATCGACCGCACGATGCTCAAGGTGCCGGTCTTCGGGGCGCTCATCCGGAAGTCGGCAGTCGCCCGCTTCACCCGGACGCTCGGCACGCTCATCTCGTCAGGAGTCCCGATTCTCGACGCCCTCAACATCACCGCCCGCACGGCGGGCAACAAGGTGGTCGAGAAGGCGATCTTCACGGCGCGCACCAGCATCTCGAGCGGCCGCACGATCGCCGAGCCGCTCACCGAGAGCAAGGTATTCCCGCCCATGGTCTGCCAGATGATCGCCGTCGGGGAGACGACCGGCGCCCTCGACAGCATGCTGCAGAAGATCGCGGACTTCTATGAGGACGAGGTGGACAACACGGTGGCGAACCTCATGTCCCTGCTCGAGCCGGCGGTCATCCTCTTCCTCGGCGTCGTGATCGGCGGCCTGGTGATCTCGATGTACCTGCCGATCTTCCAGCTCGGCGCGGTGATGGAGTGATGCGGCGTCATTTCGGTAACGAGGGCGTCGCGCGTCGTGACGAGGAGCGTCGCGCACGCCCGGGCGCGGGTGCTCGAAGATGTACGATCCGCGGCCCGATGCGGCGCATGGCATGCGCGGTGCGCGCGTGGCACCCCGCTTGCTCCGCCTGATGCAGACACGGCGCACACACAGCGCCGCCCACAACGCCATCCAAGGGGAGGAAGCATGAGCAAGGTTACCAAGATGAAACGGAAGAAGTCGAAGGGTTTCACGCTGATCGAACTGCTCGTCGTCGTGGCGATCATCGGTATTCTCGCCGCGATCGCGATCCCGCAGTTCGCTGCCTACCGCACCCGCGGCTTCAACGCCCGGGCGGAGGCGGACGTCCGCAACGCGGCGACGGCCGAAGAGGCATCCTTCGTGGACAACAACGCGTACGCCAGCTGCGCCAACAGCGCCTGCGCGACGACGCTGCCCGGCTTCACGCTGTCGAGCGGCGTGACGATCACCTGCACGGGGACCGCCACGACCTTCAACTGCGTCTCGACCCACAGCAGCGGCAACAAGACCTACACCTGGAACAGCGCTCCCGCCGCCGGCTCGCCGAACCTGACAGTGTCCTAAGAGGAGGACGGAGCATGGCCAAGGTATCCAAGATGAAGCGGAAGAAGTCGAAGGGGTTCACGCTGATCGAGCTCCTCGTCGTGGTGGCCATCATCGGCATCCTCGCCGCCATCGCCATCCCGCAGTTCGCCGCCTACCGCACGCGGGGCTTCAACGCCCGCGCCGAGGCCGACGTCCGCAACGCAGCGTCGGCGGAGGAGGCGTCCTTCGTGGACAACAACACCTATGCGAGCTGCGCCGACAGCGCCTGCACGACGACGCTGCCGGGCTTCACGCTGTCGGGCGGCGTGACGATCACCTGCACGGGGACCGCCACGACCTTCAACTGCGTCTCCACCCATTCCAGCGGCAACAAGACCTACACCTGGAACAGCGCTCCCGCCGCCGGTTCGCCGAACCTGACGGTGTCGTAGCTCCTTCTCCAGTCGCACGATCGGCGGGGGACGGACCAGCGGTCCGTCCCCCGTCTGTTTTGGGGCGCCACGTTTGACCCGTCCACCCACCCAGGATAGCCGTTGACCCAGGTCATCTCAGGGATGCTGCTCCCCGCCGCCGCGGCCGCGGACTGGCCGCTCTTCGCGCTCGCCTTCACCGTCGGCGCCTGCATCGGTAGCTTCCTGAACGTCTGCATCCACCGGCTCCCGGCCGACGAGTCGATCGTGCGCCCGGGCTCGCACTGCCCCCGCTGCTCGACGCCGATCGCCTGGTACGACAACCTGCCGCTCGTCTCATGGGCGTGGCTCGGGGCTCGCTGTCGCGCCTGCCGGGCGCGCATCCCCGCGCGCTACCCGCTGGTCGAGGGGGCGACGGGGGCACTCGCGCTCCTGGCGCTCGCACGCTTCGGGGCGACGCCGGCGGCGGCTGTGGCGTTCGCTTTCTCCGCCGCGCTGCTGCTCATCACCTTCATCGACCTCGACCACCGCTTCATCCCCGACGAGGTGAGCCTGCCCGGCGTCGTCGTGGGCCTCGCCAGCGCATTCCTCCCCGGCCGCGTCGCCCCGCTCGACGCGCTCCTCGGTGTGCTGGTCGGCGGAGGGCTCTTGTGGTCCGTCGCCTGGGGGTACGAGCGCTGGACCGGCGTGGAGGGCATGGGCTACGGCGACGTGAAGCTCCTCGCGATGATCGGCGCCTTCCTCGGCTGGCAAGCCGTGCCGGCCGTGCTCGTCGTCGCCTCGCTCACCGGGTCGCTCGCCGGCATGACGCTCATCGCGGTGCGCGGCGGGGGACGCGGTGGACGCCGGGTCGTGCGGCGGCTCGGACCTCGCGCCCTCCTGCCGTTCGCGCGGCGCGCGGCGCGCCGGACGGCGATCCCCTTCGGCCCCTTCCTCGCCCTCGGCGCGATGCTCGCCCTTTACCTGCCCGACCTGACGATGCCCTGGCGCGTCGGCTAAGGAGTCTGTGAACGAATCCCCTCCCGTCGATTCATTCACAAACTCTTGGGCCCCTTGCATCAGCTGAACACCGCCGGTAACTGAGCATCCGCACGCGCCACCCGCCCGGTCGGCGTGCCGGGGAGGCGCGTACGGATCGACGCGGGTTCACGTTGCTCGAGGCGCTCGGGGGTGTCGCCTTGGCGGCAATTCTCGCCGGCGTTGCGACGGCACGCATGGTCGAGCTGGTCGACTGCGCACGGCTCGCCGGCAGCGCGCGCACCGTCGCCACCGCGCTGCGGCTGGCCCGCGGGCGGGCGCTCGCGGCCGGCGGCTCGATGGAGGTCCGGCTCGACGCCGTACGCATGGTCCTCGAGCTGCGCGACGGCGCCGGCGCGCTGCTCGAGACGCGCTGGCTCCCGGCGGGCGTCCGCTTCGCGGCCCTGCCGGCGCGCGACCGCGTCCAGTTCGGCGGCCTCGGTACCGCACAGAACGCCACCGTCACGCTCGCGGCGGGTGCCCGCGCCCGCAGCGTGATCGTGAACCAGCGCGGCCGCGTGAGGGTCCAGTGAGCCGCGGCCGGAGCGGCTCCTCGGTGGTCGAGGCCGTGGTGGCGACGGCGCTCGCCGGGATCGCGCTTGCGGGTCTCGCCGCCACGGCGGCGGTGACGGTCGACGGGCTCCGCCTGGCCCGGAACACCGCCACGGCGCTCGCGCTGGCGGGCGAGCGACTCGAAGCCCTGCGCGTGGGACCCCGGGCAGGCGGCAGCGATGGCCCCGTGGCCGCGGACGGCACGCGCTTCGTCCGGACCTGGTCCGTGGTCGAGGGCCGCGGCGCTCCGACCCGGCTCGCCGTGCGCGTCGACTGGACGTGGAGATCGCTGACGCTCGCGACGGAGGCTCTGCCATGAACGCCGAGCGCGGCGCCAGTCTCGTCGAGCTGCTCGTCGGCACGCTGCTCGGTCTCCTCGCCCTCGCCGCCCTCACCGCGGCGGTCGCGGTCGGCGCGCGGCTCGTCGCCGCCGCCGGCGCGCGCGGCGAGGCGGAGGATACGGCCCAGCTGGCGGTCGAGGCCTTCACCTTCGATGCGCGCCGCGCGGGATACGACCCCGCGGGCGCCGGGATCGAGCGCGTCGTCGAGGCGCGGCCCGACGCGGTCACCTTCGGCGCCGACCTCGACGGCGACGGCCTCGTCGACGGCACGTCGGAGGAGCAGACCGCGTATGCGTGCAGCGCTGCCAACCGGCGCCTCTCCCGCATCGTCGGCCGGCAGTCACTGCCCCTCGCCGACGGCGTCAGCGCGTGCGGGCTCCGCTACCTGGACGCGGCCGGCACGGCCTTCGCGGTTCCATCCGCGGGGCTGGGCGCCGCGGATCGAGCGCGGATCCGCGCGCTCGCCCTGGACCTGACGCTCGTCCCGACGGCCCTCCACGGCCCGACGGCGCGCACCGTGCTGGTCGCGCTGCGGAGCGGTGAATGACCGCGGCGCGCGTGCGCCGAAGGAGCCGCCCGCGCGGCGTGAGCTCGCTGCCCGCGGCCCTCGCGGCGCTCGCCGTCTCCGTGTCGTTCACCGCGGCGCTCGCCGACCTGACGCGCACCGAGGTGATCCTCGCCCGCTTCCGGCGGGCAGCCACGGCCGCACTCGCAGCCGCCGACGGCTGTCTCGCCGGCCTCGTCGCGGCCACCCCTCCCGGCTGGGATTTCGACGCCGCCCTCGCCGGCCCGGATGGCGTGGCCGCCACCCCCGACGATGGGACGCTCGTCGCACCGGCCGGATGCTCCGCCACCGCACGGCGGCCGCCCGGGGCCGCGACGCCGGCCCGCCTGCTCGTCACCGTCGATGCCGCCGCCGCCGGTGGCCGGCGACGCCTCGAAGCGATCGTCGGCCGCTCGCGGGCCCCCGGCGTGCCGGCTCTGCTGTGGCTCGGCGGAGCCCCGGCCGCGGGGACGATCGCCGGCACGCTCGACGTCGACGGCACCGACGCGGCCGATGCCACGGCGGCGGCGCTGGCCGCACTCGCCGCGCCGGCCGATCCCGTGTCGCTCGACGCCTGGCTGGCGGGCGAAGGGTCGCACGTCGCGACGCACGGCACCGTGCCGCCGTTCACCGCGCCGGGCGCGCCGCTCGCCGCGCTGGTCGGACGGCTCGTCGCGGCCGGGGCCGGTGACGTCGGCGCGCTTCCCCTCGCGGGCACGCTCCCCGGCGGTCTGGCGCGCGTTCGGGGCGACCTGGTCGTCGATGCGCCGCTCAGCGGCGCAGGTCTGCTCTTCGTCGACGGAACGCTCGACATCCGGAGCGCCTTGGACTTTACTGGCCTCGTGGTGGCGGCGGGGGGTGTGCGAGTCCAGGCCGGCGGAAGCCTGGCGGTCGGCGGCGCGCTCTGGATTGGATGGACGGGCGGCTCCGCGGCCCCCGTGCTCATGGTCGACGGCACGCTCCGCCTCCGTCAGTCCCGGGCCGCCCTGGACGGCGTCGACCGGCTGCTCCCCTTGCCGCGGCGCCCCGTCCTGCTCGGTGTCAAGGATCTGGCATAGCGGGGCCAGCGGAGTCCATGCCGAAACGCATACTCGTGGTCGAGGACGATCCGGACCACCGCCGCATCGTCACCAAGGTACTCGCCCGCGAGGGCTACGACGTCATCGAGGCGGCGACGGGCGCCGCAGCCGTGGCCGCCGCCCGCGAAGACCGGCCCGACCTCATCATCATGGACCTGGCCCTGCCCGGCCTCGACGGCTTCGAGGCGTCGCGGCGAATCAAGGCCGCGCCCGATTCGGCCGATATTCCGATCGTCGCGCTCACCGCCTTCGCGATGCGCGGGGACGAGGAACGGGCGCGCGCAGCGGGATGTGATGCATACGTACCCAAGCCTTGCCGGCCACAGACCCTCCGCGAGGTGGTGCGCCAGTTTCTTCCCGAGCCCTGACCCGAACCTAGGGAGGACGAGACGGTGAGCACCCTGATCCTCGTGGTCGACGACGACCAGGACAACGTCACCATCGCGCGGGAAATTCTCCTGAGCCGGGGCTTCGAGGTACGCGTCGCCTACAACGGCCCGAGCGCGCTCGCCTCGGTCGAGCAGCAGCGCCCCGATCTCGTCCTGCTCGACGTCATGATGCCGCAGATGAGCGGCATGGAGGTCCTCGATCGGCTGAGGGCCAACCCCGCCACGGCCGGCGTGCCGGTGATCCTGGTGACCGCCAAGGATCAGGACGAGGATCTCCTGGCGGGCTACAAGTACGGCGCGGACTACTACATCACCAAGCCGTTCAGCGCGAAGCAGCTGCTCTACGGCATCGGTCTGGTCCTCGGCACCGAACGGCCCGACTGACGCGCTTGCGGGCCCTGGGCCTGCGGGTTAGACGAAGGCACGCCCGTGGCGCTCTTCGTCACCTTCGAGGGGATCGAGGGCTCCGGCAAGTCGACCCACCTCCGCCTCCTCGCGGAGCACCTGCGGGCCGCCGGATACCCGGTCGTCGAGACCCGTGAGCCCGGGGCGACGCCCGCCGGGGCGGCCATCCGCCGCCTGCTGCTCGGCCCCGGGGCACCGTCGCTCGCGCCGCTCACCGAGCTCTTCCTCTACTGCGCCGATCGAAGCGAGCACGTCACCGAGGTGATCCGCCCGGCGCTCGCTGCGGGCCACGTCGTGCTCTCGGACCGCTTCTCGGACTCCACGATCGCGTACCAGGGCTACGGCCGCGGCCTGGACCTGAGCGTTGTCCGCGCGCTCGACGCCCAGGCGCGCCGCGGCCTCGTCCCGGACCTGACCTTCCTGCTCGACTGCCCCGCCACCGAAGGCCTGCACCGCATCGAAGCTCGCCGCGTCAGTCCCGAAGGTCGTGGCGCGAGTCCCGAAGGTCGTCGCGCCACTCCCGAAGGTCGTGGCGCCAGTCCCGAGCGAGGAGGCGCGGCGCCCTCGGGCGCCGCGCCGTTAGAGTTGGACCGGATCGAGCGGGAGTCCCTGGCCTTCCACGAGCGCGTCCGGGCAGGCTTTCGCGCCCTCGCCGCCGCCGAGCCCGCCCGCTTCTGGGTGGTCGACGGCTCCGCCTCGATCGAGTCGGTGCGCGCCCGCATCGTCGCGGAGGCCGAGCGCCGACTCGCGAGGGCGGCGTGAGATTCGCGGACGTCGTCGGCCACGGCCGGGCCATCGAGCGGCTTCGCCGCGCTGCCGCCGCGGACCGCCTGGCCGCCGCATACCTCCTGAGCGGCCCGCCGGGCATCGGCAAGCGTCTGGTCGCCGACGCCTTCGCGGCGCGCATCCTCTGCGCCGCACCCGTCGCCGGCGACGCCTGCCAGGCCTGCGCCCACTGCACCCGCGTTGCGGCCGGCACGCATCCCGACCTCCGGACCGTGGAGCGCGACGCGGAGCGGCGCGACATCCGCATCGAGCAGGTCCGAGAGCTCGCGCGCTGGCTCGCCCTGCAACCGCTCATGGCGCACCGGAAGGTCGCCATCATCGACGGCGCACACTGCCTCAGCGAGCCGGCTCAGAACGCGCTGCTGAAGACGCTCGAGGAGCCGCCCCCGAGCGCCGTGCTCCTGCTGACCGCCGCCGCGGCGGCCCTCCTGCTGCCGACGGTCCGCTCGCGCTGCCAGGCGGTGCGCATGGATCCCCTGCCGCCCGAGGCCGTGGCGCGGGTGTTGGTCGCACGGGGCGCGGCCCCCGAGCGGGCTGCCCTGCTGGCGGCCGAGGCCGAGGGCTCGCCGGGCCGGGCGGTCGCGCTGTCGGGGGACGAGGAGGCCCGCGCCCGCGCGGCCGTGCTGAAAGCCCTCCCCGCGCTCGGTACGGCCGACGCCGCGGCGCTCTCGGCGCTCGCGCAGGAGCTGTCGCGGGGCGCCGTGGACGCTGCGCTGGGTACCACGGCGTCCTGGTACCGCGACGTCCTCGAGACGGCGCTCACCGGCGATCCGCCACGCCGCAACCCGGACGCGGCCGCGGCGGTCCGCGCGGCCGCCGATCGCAGTCAGCCCGCTCGCCTGCTTCGCCAGCTCGAGGTCGTCTGTGATACGATCGATGCTCTGGCACGGAACGCCAACCGCGTCCTTGCGCTCGAGACCATGCTGCTCGCGCTGCGGGCGCTCGAGCGGGACGGCACGGTGGGCGATCTCGTCGATGGATCGGCGTGATGGATCAGGATGACGCAGGCGTGGGCCCGGCGTCCGGCCCGGTGGCCGTCGGAGTCCGCTTCCGTCCTGCCGGCAAGATCTACGAGTTCGACCCGGGTCCGCTGATCCTTCGCCGCGACGACCGGGTCCTGGTCGAGACCGAGCGCGGGCCGGAGCTCGGTACGATCGCGGTCACGGCGCGAGCGCTCAGCAAGCCCCGCGTCCTGCAACGGGTGATCAAGAAGGCGGACGCCCGTGACCTGGGGCGAGAGGACCAGAACTTCCAGCGCGAGCGCGAGTCGTACCGCTCGGCCCTCGAGCACGTCCGCGGCAGTGGCCTCCCGATGAAGCTCGTCAAGGCGGAGCGGACGTTCGACGGGACGAAGACGACCTTCTACTTCTTCGCCGAGGATCGGGTGGATTTTCGCGAGCTGGCGCGCACGCTGGCGCAATCGCTCGGCACGCGCGTCGAGATGAAGCAGATCGGGGCGCGCGACGAGGCCAAGGTGGCCGGCGGGCTCGGCGTCTGCGGGCGCGAGCTCTGCTGCTCGTCGTGGCTCAGGGAGTTCGAGGCCGTCACCGTCAAGATGGTGAAGGAGCAGGGGCTCGCGCTCAACCAATCGAAGCTCGCGGGTCAGTGCGGTCGGCTCAAGTGCTGCATGCGGTACGAGTATCAGACGTATCTGGAGCTCAAGCGCGGCCTGCCGGCGCCCGGGAGCCACGTCGAGTGCGTGAAGGGGGACGGGGTGATCGTCCGGCAGAACATCCTCAAGCGGACCGTGGTCGTGCGGCGCGCCGAGGACGGCATCGAGGTCGAGGCCAGCCTCGACGACCTGGTCACGCGGCGCGCCGACGCCTGATCGCGGACGGCCCATGGCGCGCGAACCGATCTACCTCACGACGCCGCTCTTCTACGTCAACGCCGAGCCGCACCTCGGCCACACCTACGTGACCCTCGTTGCCGACGTGCTCGCCCGCTTCTGGCGCGCTCGCGGCCGGACGGCCTTCGTCCTCACCGGCACCGACGAGCACGGCGACAAGATCGCCCAGGCGGCGGCCGCCGCGGGCGTCTCGCCGCGCGAGCACGCCGACCGCGTGAGCGGCATCTTCCGGACCACGTGGGACGCGGCAGGGCTTCGCTACGACCACTTCATCCGCACCACCGATGCCTACCACGTGGCCTTCGTGCAGAAGGTCCTGGCCGACATCCACACGAAAGGCGACGTCTACTTCGGCAGCTACCGCGGCCTCTACTGCTTCGGCTGCGAACGCTTCTACCAGGAGCGCGAGCTCGTCGACGGGCTCTGCCCCGATCATCGCGTCGCACCCACGGAGCTCGCCGAGGAGAACTACTTCTTCCGCATGAGCGCCTACCAGGAGCGGCTGGTGGCGATTCTCGAAGCGAACCCCGGGCTGATCGTGCCGGAAGGGTACCGCCGAGAAGTCCTGGCGCTCCTCCGCGAGCCGGTCGGCGACCTGTGCATCTCGCGTCCGAAGAGCCGGCTCTCGTGGGGGATCGAGCTGCCCTTCGACGACCGCTACGTGACGTACGTCTGGTTCGACGCGCTCCTCAACTACGTGAGCGCCCTCGTGCACCTCGGCCGCATCGAGCTCTGGCCCGCCGCCGAGCACCTGATCGGCAAGGACATCCTGAAGGCGCACGCGGTCTTCTGGCCGACGATGCTGATGGCGGCGGGGCTGCCGCTCTACCGCCGCCTGTGCGTGCACGGCCACTGGCAGATGCAGCAGGGGAAGATGTCGAAGAGCATCGGCAACGTCGTCCGGCCGCTCGACATGAAGGCGCGCTACGGCATGGACGCGTTCCGCTACTATCTCCTGCGCGAGATGGCCTTCGGGCAGGACGCCGAGTTCAGCGAGGAGGCGCTCGTCGCACGCTCGAACGGCGACCTGGCCAACGGGCTCGGGAACCTCGCGAGCCGCGTGCTCGCCATGCAGCAGCGCTACTTCGGGGGCGTCGTGCAGCCCCTCGCGCCCGAGGCCGCCGACCACGCCATGCGCGCCGCCTTCGCCGCCGCGGCCCGCGAGCTCGACGTGCACATCGCGGACCTCGCCTTCCACCGCGGGCTCGAAGCGGTGTGGCGGGCGCTCGACCACGCCAACAAGTACGTCGTCGAGACGGCGCCCTTCACGCTCGCCAAGGACCCCGGCCGGCTGCCGCGCGTCGGCGCGATCCTCCACGAGCTGTGCGAGGCGCTGCGAACGGCGGCGCAGCTGCTCGCCCCCTTCCTGCCCGAGACGGGAGAACGACTGGCGACACTCCTCGGCCTTCCCGCGGCGCGCCTCGGGGAGCTCGACCTGCCCTGGGGCGCGGCCTTCGCGCCGGGCCACCGGACGCTGCCGCCCGAGCCGCTCTTCCCGCGCGTCGAGGTGCCGGCCGAGTGAGCGAGCCGATCGCGCTCGTCGACTCGCACTGCCACCTCGCCGAGCCCGACTTCGATGCCGACCGCGAGGCCGTGCTGGCGCGCGCCGCGGCCGCCGGCGTCACCACGCTCGTCTGCGTCGGCGCGACGGGGCCCGTCGAGTCGAACTTCCGGGCCGTGGCGCTCGCCGGGCGGCAGGCGCCGGTCGCGATCGTGGCGACGGTCGGCATCCACCCGCACGACGCCTCGAGCGGCGACGACGCCGCCTTCGCGACGCTCACGCGCCTGGCCGCGAGCCCGGGCATCGTCGCGGTCGGCGAGACGGGGCTCGACTTCCACTACGACCGCTCCCCGCGCGCCGTCCAGCGCGCCGCCTTCGCGCGCACGGTGGCGCTGGCGCGCGCGGTCGGGCGGCCGCTCGTCGTCCACGTGCGCGAGGCGCACGCCGAGGCGGCGGCGATCCTCGCCGCCGAAGGCGCGGCGGCGGTCGGCGGCGTCATCCACTGCTTCACCGGCGACCGCGACGACGCACGCCGCTACCTCGACCTCGGGTTCTCGGTCTCGGTGGCGGGCATCGTCACCTTCAAGAACGCCGAGGCGTTGCGCGACGCGGTGCGCACCGTGCCGCTCGACCGCCTGCTCGTCGAGACCGATGCGCCGTATCTCGCGCCCGTCCCCCACCGGGGCCGGCGGAACGAGCCGGCGCACGTGCGGCTGGTCGCGGAGGCGGTCGCGACCGTGCGGGGCGTGCCGCTCGCGACGGTCGCCGCGGCGACGACGGCGAACGCCCGGCGGCTCTTCGCCCTCGGAGGCTGACAGGAGTCTGTCCGAGTAACCGACGGCGAGCCGGGGAGCGAGAGCGGCAAGCGCAGCGCCGACCGAGGAGGCGTGCCAACTCACGCGGCGCTCCGCGCCGCGGCCGCACGAGGGAGGCGCGAGCACGCCGCTCGCAGCCCCCGGATCGTTCGCCGCAGCCGGAGCGTTACTCGGACAGCCTCCTGGGCTCAGAGCGCGGGCGCCGTCGCCGCCAGCTCGGGGAAGAGCGCGGCCAGCGCCGGGGGTACCGTCACCCGCTCGTCCTGCGTCGAGTCCGGCATGTCCTCGAACTGCAGCACGCCGATCTTGGCGAACGCCTCGCGCACCCGCGGCGTGAGCAGCCCGAGGCGTTTCAGGTTGGGCACGATCTTGGCGAAGAGGAGCTGGCGGAACGCCTGCATGAAGGGCGTCTCGAGCGACCACTTGACCCACACGTCGACGTCGTAGCCGAGCCGTTCCCACACCTCCTCCATCAGCAGGCGGTCGCGCATCAGGTGCGCGGCCTCGATCACGAACTCCTCGCGCTCGCGGAGCTCGGCGGCCGTCATCTGGCGGTACACCTCCTCGAGCGAGAGGACGCCGAAGGCGACGTGCCGCGCCTCGTCGCGGATGACGTAGCCGGTGATCTGCTGGATCAGCGGCTCCTGCGGGTTCATGAAGTTCATGAGTCCGAAGGCGGCGAGCGCCAGGCCCTCGACCATGATCTGCATGCCGAGGTAGGTCATGTCCCAGCGCGGCTCGCGGATGATCTGGGCGAGCAGCGTGTGGAGATGGGGGTTGACCGGGAAGGCGAACGGCAGCTTCTCGGTCAGGTAGCGGCGGTAGACCTCCACATGGCGGGCCTCGTCGGCCACCTGGCTGGCGGCGTAGAACTTGGCCTCGACCCAGGGCACCGTGTTGACGATCTGCGCGGTCGCCAGCAGCGCCCCCTGCTCCCCGTGCAGGAACTGGGAGAGCATCCAGCCGAGCTGGTGGGTGCGCACCCGGACCAGCTCCTTCACCTCGAGCTTCTCCGGCGGATTGAGCAGCGCGTTCACCTGCTCGGGCGGCAGGAAATCGGGGAACCGCTCGGGGTCGACGTCGATCGACCAGTCGATGTCGGTCGACGCGTTCCACTGCAGCCGCTTGCCCTTCTCGTAGAGGTTCAGGAGCGAGTCGCGGCCGACCTCGTAGTCCCAGTTGAAGACCGTGTCCGAGGACTCGGGGACGGTCTCGAGGGCGCCCTGCGGAGGCAGCGGAATCGGCTCGTGACGGGCCATGGACATGATTTCCTCCGAGGCGCATATGCCTGGCGCCGCCTCGCGCCGCAACCATGTTCCGTCGGCGGCTCAGTACGTCGGCCGCGGGGGCCCGCCCCCGCCGCCCGCGGGCAGCGTGAACTCGTACTCCACACCGAGCCGCACGATCACGGGGTCGCTCGCCCGCGTGAGGCCGAAGCCCGGGCCGACGACGAACTTGAGGCCACGGGCGAGCCGGCCGTAGAGGGTCGGGAAGACGTAGTGCTGCTGCGCGCGGGCCGGGTCGAAGCGGCGGATCTGTCCGGCGTCGCCGAAGAATTCGACACCGGGCACGAGGTTGCGGGAGAGGCGGTAGTAGACGCGGGCGCCGTAGTCGAACTCCAGCGTGCGGCGCTCCGAGGTGACGGTGGGCAGCTCGAACATCGGGTTCAGATCCACCGAGAAGCGCCCGATGTCCCGCGACACGATGGGGCGGAACTCGAGCTCGAGCTCGGACGCGCCCTTGTCCGGCACCTCGGCCTCGACGTACCAGCCGATATCCAGGGGGAAGCGCCCCTTGTCGAAGAACGCCCCGCGCGCGCGGAAGCGGGACTGGGCGTACTCGAGCTCCTCGCCGTTCGGCCGCTGCAAGTCGAGGTACGCCGCCACGTCGATCTTGTCCGTCAGCCCGTAGTCGTACTCGAGCGTGGTGCGGAGGAGTCGATGGCGGCGCGGCTCCTCGCCGGCGGCTTCCTCGGCGCTCGGGCGCCGGCCGTCGGCGACGAGGCTCGTGATGTTCTCGAGCTCGTGCAGGCCCTTGCCCTCGGTGGTCGCGGGGTACACCTCGAGCTCGAAGAAGTTGAGGGCCCGCGCCGGCGTCGCCTCCGGCCCGCACACGAGCAGGCCCACAAGCACGGCGCACGTCCTCGTCATCAGCGAGGTGTCAGGCGGCCGAGCGGGCCGGCGCGCGCTCGTCCGGCGGGCGCGCCCGGTCCACCCGGTGCAGCGCCCACAGCATCAGCGGCACGTAGGCGACGAAGGCGAGCACCTCGGCGAGCGAGGGACGCGAGCGGTAGCCGACGAGGGCCGCGAGGAACGCGCCGAGCGGGCTGTCGTCACGCACGAGCCACGCCGTGCTCCATACCTGCGAGACGATCGGCGAGAGGTAGCCGAGCCCGATCAGCTTGTTGACGCCCGAGACGAGGAGGCCGGCCGCCACCAGGAGCAGGAGGACGCCGGTCACGCGGAAGAAGCGCCGCAGGCTCAAAAACCGGAAGCCGCGGAAGAACAGCCAGGCGGTGGCGATGGCGAGCGCGGCGCCGCCGAGCCCGGCCGCGACGAAGGGCAGCGCCGTCAGGTCGGCGCGCTGGACGAGTACGCCCCACAGGAAGAGCACCGTCTCCAGGCCCTCGCGGAAGACGGCCACGAAGGCGATCGTCGCCACGCCGACCAGCCGGCCCGTCGCCAGCGCCTGGTCCGCCTTGCGCCGCAGGTCGCCGCCCAGGCCGGCGGCGTTGCGGTGCATCCAGAGAACCATCCAGGTGAGCACGGCGACGGCGAGGAAGAGGATACCCGCCTGCACGAGCTCCTGCAGGTCGGCATCGAGGTGGGAGGCGGCGTCGTTCGAGGCGACGCCGCACGCCAGCGCCGCGAGGACCGCCAGGAGGCTGCCGGCCCAGACGTACGGGATACCGCTGCGCTGGCCGCTCCGCGCGAGGTAGGTGAGGAGCACGCCGACGATCAGCGCCGCCTCGAGGGACTCGCGCCAGACGATGAGCAGCGTCTCGAACACCGCCCCTCACCGCACCAGCAGGGCGCCACGGCGTTGGTGGTGAAAGTCGTCGAAGAACTCGTAGCGGCCGGGATCCAGGCCCGAGACGTAGACGGCGGCCGTCTGCCCCGGCTGGATGACCCGCTCACGGTTCAGCTCGAAGCTCTCGAACTCGATCGCCGCCGCGGTCCGGTTGGTGACCTCCAGGCGGACGCGCGCGCCGGTGGGCGCCTCGACCTCGGCCGGGGCGAACCCCGCCTCCTCGACGGCGAGCGGGATGGTCCGGTCCTCCGCCGCCATCCCTCGGGCCGCGCCGAGGAAGAGCGCGAACGCGATGGCGAGTGCGGTGCGGGTGCGCATGGTCATTGAAAACGCTTTTCAATTTCAGATACCCTCGCGGCCGCGCCGGTGTCAAGCGCGCCGTGCGAGGCTCAGAGGCGGTGGATGCCGCGCTCGCTGCGCGGGTGGCGCCGGCGGCCTTCCCGGCACTCCGCGCAGATGCCGTAGAGCTCCATCCGGTGGCGCCCGACCACGAAGCCGAGGAAGCGCCCGATGCGCTCCTGCAGGCGCTCGAGCTCCTCGCTGGCGAACTCCACGATCTTGCCGCAGCGCTCGCAGATGACGTGGTCGTGGTGCTGCTGGTCGTCCTCCACCGGCTCGTAACGCGCCTGCCCGTCGTCGAAGTGGCGCTCGGCGGCCAGGCTGCACTCCTTGAGCAGCTTGAGGGTGCGGTACACGGTCGCGTACCCGACGCGCGGGTTCACGCGCCTGACGGCGGCGTAGAGCTCCTCGACGGAGAGGTGGCCCTCGGCGCCGAAGAAGACGCGGGCGATGTCGTCGCGCTGCGCCGTCGACTTGAGCCCGCGCTCGCGCAGCGCCTGCTCGAACCGCCGCATGCGGGCGCGCACGGACATGGGGGGTCGGCTAGCCCGCGCCGCCGCTCCGGCGCTCGAGCAGCCGGCGGAGCGCGGGCGTCAGGTAGTGGGTCTCGAGGTCGCGCCCCGCGAGCTGGTCGACCAGGACCTGGACGCGGTCGCCCGGAGGGAGGTGGCGGTCGAGGAAGATGACGTCCTCGCCGTTGAGCCGGCACCCGCCGCTGCGCACGTGGTAGCCGACCTCGCGGAGGAGCACCTCCTCCCGGACCTGGACGCCGAGGCGGCGGGCAAGCTCCTTCAGCTCCTCGCAGAGGGCCTCGTCGCGGCGGCTCATGGAGCCTCTCTAACCGACGCCTCCGCCTTTGCAAAGCGCCGCCCCGCGGCTGCCCCGCGGCTTGCGCGGCCGGGAAGGCGGGTGGTACATGCCGCGCAGGCGGGCCCCATGATCAAGAACATCCTGGTCGCGCTGGACGGGTCGGAGCACGCCAACGCCGCTCTCCAGTACGCCCTCTGGCTGGCGGAGCGCTTGCGCGCGACGGTCACGGGGCTGCACGTGATCGACATCGTCTCGATCGAGGGCTCGTTCTTCCACGACGTGTCGGGCTCGCTCGGGTTCGAGCCGTACCTCGACTTCTCCTCCAAGATGCGCGAGGCGCTCCAGGAGCGCGGCCGCGTGCTGCTCGACGCCTTCGCCGAGCGCTGCCGCGAGCGCAACGTCCCCTGCGACACGACGCTGCCCATGGGGATCATCGCCAACGAGATCTGCGACGCCGCCCGCACCGCGGACCTCGTCGTCATCGGGCACCGCGGCCTGAACGAGCAGTTCTCGACCGGCATGCTCGGCGGCACGACCGAGTCCGTCGCACGCAAGTCCCCGAAGCCCGTCTTCGTCTCGCCGATGCGGTTCGGCGACATCCGCCGGCCGCTGCTCGCCTACGACGGCTCCCAGCGTGCCAGCGCCGCGATGCACGCGGCCGCCGAGGTGACCAGCGCGCTCGGGCTCCCGCTCACCGTGATCCACGTCGTGCGCGACGGAGCGGGAGGCGACACCAAGGTCCTCGACGAGGCCCGGCGCTACCTGCAGCCCTACGGGCTCGAATTCCGCTGCGAGACGGTGGTCGGCCTTCCCCACCAGCGCATCACCGAGACGCTGCGCGAGGGCGGCCACGACCTCCTGTTCATCGGCGCGTACGGCCACTCGCGCATAATCGAGATGGTCCTCGGCAGCACGACCGAGTACGTGCTGCGCAACAGCCAGGCGCCGGTGTTCCTGGTCCGCTAGACGCGCGACGCGTGGCTCAGCTTCGGGAGCCGCGGTCCTCGCCGGGCGGCCGTTCCGCGGGTGGCTCGCCGTCGCCCCGCATGCGGAGCCGGGTGATGCGCGTCTCGAGCGCCTTCAGGCTCCGCTCGATGCGGCGCATCTCCTGCTGGACCGCCGGCAACGTCGTCACCCGCTCGACCGAGCGCCGGAAGCCCTCGTCGACGAGTCGCTGCAGCGCGCCGAGACGATCGGAAATCTGGGTCAGCTCCTGGACGCGCCGCCCGGCACGCTCGGGCGCGGAACGAACCAGCTCCACCCCACGGTCGACGGTGGCGGCGAGGTTCTGGAGCGCCGCCTCGCCGTGGCGGATGATGTCGCGCAGGACCGGCAGGGAGAGGAGACCGCTCTTTCGCCGTTCTTCCTCGAGAATGATCTGCGCGAACGTGACCGCGGTGAGATCGTCGCCGCTGTCGTTCTCGAGGATCTTCACTTCCTCGCCCGCCTTCACCCAGCGCCCGATCTCCTCGAGCGTGACGTAACGGCTCTCGCTCGTATCGTAGAGCTTCCGATTTCCGTACCGCTTCACGAGCCGCATGGTCCTACTGAAGGGGCTATCACAGCCCGGAGAGGCCGAGCAAGCGTTTGACGGTCGACAACGCGCACGCTATGCGCTTTCGCTCGAGCAGGCATGGAGCGCTTCGTCGCGGCCGCCGTGCAGATGGCGTCCGGACCCGACCGCGAAGCGAACGTGACGCGGGCGTCGGCACTCGTTCGCGAGGCCGCGGCGCGCGGCGCGCAGCTGGTCGTGCTGCCCGAGGTCTTCGCCTGGCGCGGCCCGCGGACCGGCGAGGCGGCGCACACGGAGCCCGTGCCCGGGCCAACCAGCGAGGTGATGGCCGCGGTCGCGCGCGAGTGCCGCGTCCACCTCTGCGCGGGCTCGTTCCTGGAAGCCGTACCGGGCGAGCCTCGCGCGTACAACACGAGCTGCCTCTTCGATCCGGCCGGCCGGCTCCTCGCGCGCTATCGCAAGCTGCACCTCTTCGACGTCGACCTGCCGGGCCGCGTCTCGGTGCGCGAGTCGGACACGCGGGCGCCAGGGGGCGACCTCGTCACCGTCGCCACCGCGCTCGGCACCCTCGGCCTGTCGATCTGCTACGACCTGCGCTTCCCCGAGCTCTACCGCCAGCTCGCCGCGCGCGGCGCCGAGATCCTGCTCGTGCCGTCGGCTTTCACGTTCTTCACCGGCGCCCTGCACTGGGAGGTCCTCTGCCGCGCGCGGGCCATCGAGAACCAGTGCTACGTGATCGCTCCCGACCAGGCGGGCGCGAGTCCGCACGGGTTCGCCGACCACGGCGACTCGCTGATCGTCGATCCATGGGGACGGGTCCTCGCGCGGGCCGGGGAAGGCGAAGCGGTGGTGACCGCCGAGGTGGACCGTACCTACCTGGCACGCGTGCGCCGGGAGCTGCCGAGCCTCGCACACCGGCGGCTGCCGGTCTAAATCAGCGAGGGGCTCCCTGCCCCTCGCCCCGTCGGGCGCAGCCCGCCGGGTCCTCACTTCCCGCTCGCTGCGCTCGGCCGCACGCGCGGCGCGCGCGGAGATTCACCTCGAGTCGAGTTCCTAGGGGTCGCGCGGAGACCTCGCTATCCCCGCGCCGGCGGCCGCATCCGCGCCGCCAGGAAGCCGCGCGCCATGTCCGCCACCATCTCCCGGGCCGTCGCCGGCGGATCGGGCGCATCCCGGATGGGACGGCCGACGACCAGGTAATCGGCGCCCGCGCGCATCGCCTCGCCCGCGGTCATCACGCGCTTCTGATCGTCGTGCCCTCGGCCCGCGGGGCGCACGCCCGGGGTGACGATCAGGAACCCCCGCCCGCAGTCGCGCCGGATGCGGGCGATTTCGAGCGGCGATGCGACCACCCCGTCCATGCCCGCGCGGCGGGCGAGCCGCGCGAGCCGCCCCACCTGCGACTCGACGCCATCGGCCACCCCGACGCGTCGCAGATCGCTCGTCGCGAGGCTCGTGAGCACCGTGACGGCGAGGATCTTCGGGCGCCGGAGCGCCTCGCGGCGGCAGGCGCGCGCCACCTCCGCGTGCGTGCGCTCCATCATCTCGAAGCTGCCGGACGCGTGCAGGTCGAAGAAGCGGACCCCGAGGCGCGCCGCCTCGACACCCGCCCGGGCGACGGTGTGCGGGATGTCGTGGAACTTCAAGTCGAGGAAGACCTCCGCGCCGTGCCGGTGGACCATGCGGACGACCTCGGGACCCGCGTGCAGGAAGAGCTGCTTGCCGATCTTGAAGACGCCCACCGCCTCGCGCAGCAGCTCGACCAGCCGCTCGGCCTCGCTCAGCGTCTCGACGTCGAGCGCGAAGATGAGACGGTGACGGATGGTATCGGCGCGCGGTGGCAGGAGAGGCCAGCGCGCTCTCACCGCGGTCCCACGAGCGCGGCCGCTCGGGCGGCGGCCTCGCCGACCGGCACCTCGGCGGCCTCGCGGGCCCCGCGCGGCTTCAGCTCGACGCAGCCGCGGGCGAGCGCACGCGCCCCGACGGTGAGCCGCACCGGGAGCCCGATCAGGTCGGCGTCCTTGAACTTCACGCCCGGCCGCTCGTCGCGGTCGTCGAGCAACGGGTCGACCCCGGCGGCGTCGAGGGCCGCCGCCAGCTGCTCCGCCGTCTCCCTGAGCTTCGCGTCGTCCACGCTGACGGGGACGACGTGCGCGCCGTAGGGAGCGAGCGGCGCCGGCCAGACGATGCCCGCGTCGTCGTGGTGCTGCTCGATCGCCGCCGCGACGGTGCGGGTGATGCCGATGCCGTAGCAGCCCATCTCGATCGGCCGCTCGCGGCCGTCGGCGCCGAGGAAGGTGGCGCGCATCGCTTCGCTGTACTTGGTGCCGAGGTAGAAGACCTGCCCCACCTCGATGCCCCGGTGCTCGGCGAAGGCCCCGCCCTCGCACCGCGGGCAGGCGTCGCCGCCGCGCGCCTGCCGGAGGTCGGCGAAGGCCAGCGCGGGGAGATCGCGCTCCTGGTCGACGTTGACGAGGTGCTCGTCGGCCCGGTTCGCGCCCGCGATCGCGCCGCGCACGCCGCGCAGCGAGGCGTCGGCCACCATGCGGACCCGGAGCCCGACCGGGCCGGCGAAGCCGACCGGCGCGCCCGTCGCCCGCTCGACCGCCTCCTCGTCGGCGAGCGTCACGGGTTCGCCACCGAGCGCGGCCTGGACCTTGGTGCCCGACGCCTCGTGATCGCCGCGGACGAGGATGGCAACCACCTCGCCGCCGGCCGTCCGGTAGAGCAGCGTCTTGATGAAGCGCGCGGGCGGCAGGCCGAGGAACGCGCTCACCTCCTCGACGCTGCGCTTGCCGGGCGTTGCCAGGCGCTCGAGCGGGCCGCCCGCGGCGCCCGGCGCGGGCACGGGGCGCACCTCGGCCTTCTCGACGTTCGCGGCGTATGCGCAGCGCTGGCACGAGACGATGGCGTCCTCGCCGGACGCCGCCAGCACCTGGAACTCGTGCGAGAGCGAGCCGCCGATCGTTCCCGTGCCCGCCTCGACGGCCCGGAACGTGAGCCCGCAGCGCTCGAAGACGCGGGTGTAGGCATCGAACATGTTCCGGTACTCGCGCCGAGCGTCGTCGGCGTCGACGTGGAAGGAGTACGCGTCCTTCATCAGGAACTCGCGGCCGCGCATGAGCCCGAAGCGGGGCCGGATCTCGTCGCGGAACTTCACCTGGATCTGGTAGAGGTTCTTCGGCAGCTCGCGGTACGAGCGGATCTCCCGGCGTACGAGGTCGGTCACCACCTCCTCGTGCGTCGGGCCGAAGCAGAAGTCGCGCTCGTAGCGGTCGCGGAGACGAAGGAGCTCGGGCCCGTACTGGTCCCAGCGGCCGCTCTCACGCCACAGCTCGGCGGGAATGACGGCCGGCATCAGGATCTCCTGGGCGCCCGCCCGGTCCATCTCCTCGCGCACGATCGTCTCGACGCGGCGCACGGCGCGCAGCCCGAGCGGCAGCAGGTCGTAGATGCCACGCGCCACCTGCCGGATCATGCCGGCGCGAACCATGAGACGGTGGCTCGCGACCTCGGCGTCGGACGGATCCTCGCGCAGCGTCGGGGCGAGCAGCCGGGAGAGCCGCGTCACGCCTGGTGCTCCTCCAGGCATTGCAGCGCCAGCCCGCCGTGGCTCCACGCCGCCCCCGCGGCCATCGCCATGGCGACGAAGATCACCTCGCCGATCTCCTGGTCGGTGGCGCCGGCCTTCGTCGCGCGCGCGACGTGCGCCTCGATGCACCACGGGCACTGCGTGATGTGGGCGATGCCGAGCGCCACCAGCTCCTTGGTCTTGAGGGGCAGAGCACCGGCCGCGAACGCCTTGCCGTCGAACTCGAGGAAGCTCCGGTAGGCCTCCGGCGCAAGCTCGCGCATCCGCTTGAACTGCTTCTTCACGTCGACGCCGTGAAACACCATGCGGGTCTCCTTCCTGGCGGGTTTTGCTTCGTTTACACCAGCCGCGCCCGGGTTGCAGCCCTGCGCGGCGCTTCCCTATAGTCGCCGCCATGCGTGACGGCGCGCGCCTGGCCTTCCCGCCGTGACGGCAATCGCCGTGCATGGCGGCGCGGGGGCTGAAGCGCCCGCCGAGCGGAGCGCCCGGCGGCAGGGCGTCGAGCGCGCCGCGGCGGCGGGCTGGGCCGTGCTCGCCGCCGGGGGACACGCCCTCGACGCGGTGATCGCGGCGGTCGGCGTCCTCGAGGACGACCCGCACTTCAACGCCGGCCTCGGCTCCGTCCTGACCGTGGAGGGCGTGGTCGAGATGGACGCGTCGGTCATGGCGGGCGACACGCTCGCCGCGGGCGCGGTGGGCGCGGTCACCGGGGTGTGGAGCCCTGTCCGGCTGGCGCGCGCGGTCCTCGTCGAGGGCCGCGAGGTGCTCCTCGTGGGCGAGCCCGCCGAGCAGCTCGCGCGGCGGCACGGGCTCGCGACCTGCCCCCCGGAGGCGCTCGTCACCGAGGAGGCGCGCCGGCGGTGGCAGGAACGGCTGGCGGCCAATGGAGAGACGGTCGGCGCCGTCGCGTGCGACGCCGCGGGACACCTGGCCGCGGCGACGTCGACCGGCGGCGTCACGGGCAAGCGCCGCGGCCGTCTCGGCGACTCCGCGGTGATCGGCGCCGGCACCTACGCCGACGACGCACTCGGCGCGGGCTCCGCCACCGGACCGGGCGAGGCGATCATCCGGCTCTGCCTGGTGCGCTCGGCCCTCGAGCTCGTGGCGCGCGGTGCGGACGCCGCCCGCGCGGCCGTCGAGTCGCTGGCCGTGCTCCAGCGTCGCCTCGGCGCGAGCGCGGGGATCGTGCTCCTCGACCCGCGCGGCAACGTCGGCGTGGCGCACACGACGGAATCGATGCCGGCGGCCTACCGGCAGGGCGATACGGTCGCCACGGTCGTGCTCGATTAGGAGCCGCGCTACGCGCGGCACTAGGGAACCGGCCTCCACCGACCGTCGCGCAGGACCAGCCGCCTGGGCGGGACGTCGATGCCCCCCGTGTTGTCGGGATACGCGATCGTGGGCGTGCCGTCCTCGACGACGACCTCCGGTCGCATCGCCCGTACGACGCGCCGGCGGGCGTCGTCGAGCGCCTGCTCGATCGACCCGAAGCGCGCGAGGTCGTCGAGGGTGCGCACGGTCGGCGGGATCAGGCTGATCGCCCCGGCCTCGTAGGCCGCGAGCGCGGCACGGGGAGTGAACCAGGCCGAGCTCACCGTCTCCGTGCCGTCGACCACGGCCTCCTGGCCACGTGGCATGCGGCCGATCAGAAAGCGGGTGTCCCAGCGGCGAGGATTGGCGACCGGGGTGATCCAGCGCGCGAAGTAGAAGAGCAGGTCCGTCGCGGGGACCAGGCCGGCGGCCGCGAGCACGCGTCCGAACGGCTCGCCCGCCTGGACCCGCCCGCGTAGCTCGACCACGTCGGCTCGCAGCGGCCCCTCGAGCGGACGGCGGTCCGCGGTGGCGAGCAGGACACCGACTTCCTCGAAGAGCTCGCGGACCGCGGCCATCCAGTAGACGATGGCCTCGGGCGGCCGGTCACCCTCGCCCGGTGCGGCCCAACGCTGGCCGCTCGGCAGCATCGCCCCGGGCGCGTCGGCGTCGGCCGGCTCGACGCCGCCGCCTGGGAACACGTGGGCACCCGGGAAGGCGATGCTCCCATGGCGTTCGAGCATCAGCACGGAGAAGCCGGCGAGCTCCTCGCGGAGGAGGATCACGGTGCTCGACGGGCGCGGCTCGGCCGGCTCCTCACGCACCGACGATCACCCCGCGGCGCATGAGCGCCGCGAGCATAGCGGCTCCGCCCCGTGAGTCAACGGCAACGGGTCGGGCGAGGGCGTGTCACGCCCGGCGGTCGATGAGCTGGCCCTTCGACGCGCCGTCGGCCGCCGGACCGCCGTCCGGACCCGCGGCCGGCGAATCGACCTGGGTGACCGCTTCGCGGCCCTCCAGCTGCTCCTGGTCGAGCGCGGCGCGGGCCGCCTCCGCCCCGGAATCGGCGACGCGCGACGCCGCGGCAACGGGCTCGAGCCCTGGATCCTGCGCGGTCCCTATGGCGTTGGTCATGCCGAGATCTCCCGACTCTGATATCGGTACGTCGGGCGCACGACTTGAGCGCGAGCGGCGAGTCCTCAGCCGCTTTGCCGAACTCCCGCGCAGCTGCGCCGGCAGACGAACGTCCGGGGCGCGGTCTGCCGCGGTCGACCGGGCGTGCGGGGCGGGTGATCGCGACCTAGCTACTCTCGGGAGCGTTGGACCGCGGCTTCTGCTTCTTCCGCACGACGAGCACGTCCTGACCGTTCACCTTGACGGTGCGCCGGTCGGTCGGCGCTTCGCGCTGCGGCTTGGAAGCTCGGCTTTGCCGCCACTTCCGCAGCTCCTTCTCCAGGTTCTCGAGCATCCGCTCCTCCGGTCCACCGGCGTGACGGCGCGCGCCGCCGGTAGGCGTGTCTTACCTCTGGACGCGATCCTTCACGGCTGGCGCCCCACGAACGTTTCGAGCGCGCGGGCACGGTTGGGGCTGCGCAGCTTGCGAAGCGCCTTGGCCTCGATCTGTCGGATGCGCTCGCGCGTCACCGCGAAGCGCTGGCCGACTTCCTCGAGCGTGTAGTCCGATCGTTCACCGATCCCGAAGCGCAGGCGGAGGATCTGCTCCTCGCGCGGCGTCAGCGTGGCCAGGACCTTGCGGGTCTGCTCCTCGAGCGACAGGGCCATGGCGGCGTCCGCGGGGGAGAGCGTCTGGCGGTCCTCGACGAAGTCACCGAGCGAGCTCTCCTCGTCGTCGCCGATCGGGGTTTCGAGCGAGACCGGCTCCTTCACGATCTTCAGCACCTTGCGGACCTTGTCCGCCGGCATCTCCATCTGCTGCGCGATCTCTTCGGCCGTGGGCTCGCGTCCGTACTGCTGGACCAGGTAACGGGAGGTGCGGATCACCTTGTTGATGGTCTCGATCATGTGAACCGGGATGCGGATGGTGCGCGCCTGGTCCGCGATCGCCCGGCTCACCGACTGCCGGATCCACCACGTCGCATAGGTGGAGAACTTGTAACCGCGCTGGTACTCGAACTTCTCGACCGCCCGCATGAGCCCGATGTTCCCCTCCTGGATGAGGTCGAGGAAGCCGAGCCCCCGGTTGGTGTAGCGCTTGGCGATCGAGACGACGAGGCGAAGGTTGGCCTCGATGAGGCGTTTCTTGCCTTCCTGCGCCTTCATCTCGCCGCGCCGGATCGTGACGAGGACCGCGCGGAGCAGCTCCGCGGGCATGTCGAGCTCGCGCAACACGTGCTGGCTCTTGCGCCGTGCCTCGCGGACCGCGTCGGCGGCCTCGACCACCTGCTGCGCCGGCACGTGGAACAGACGGCTGGCGCTGCGATTTGCATCCTTCTCGTCGGCCCGGATGCGCGCGGCGTGCTTCAGGATCTCGGCCGCCGGATGGCCGAGGCGCTGCTCGATCCGCCGGATCTCCACGTGCTCGGCATCGAGCAGCCGCTGCGCCTCCTTCAGCTTGTCGACCAGCGTCGTCACGTGCTTGGCGCCGAGCTGCGTCTCGAGGAGGACGTCGCGGACCGCCGCCTTGATGGCCTCGAGCCGCTTCTCGATCCGCTCGCGGCGCGCCCTGGAGGTCTTGGCCTTGGCGCTCTCGGCGAGCAGCTTCTCGCGCTCGCCGACGAGCCGCTTCAGACGACCGACGTGGCGGAGGAAGATCTCCGCCCGCTTGTCCTCCTTCCCCTCCGCCGGCTCGCTCTCCGGCTCGTCATCGCCGAACACGTGCCGCGCCTCGAGCTCGCCGCGCCTGAGCCGCTCGGCGAGGTTCATCACGTAGACGAGCGCCGGCTCGAGCGAGAAGACGGCCTCCCGGACCTCGCGCTCGCCCGACTCGATCTCTTTGGCGATCGCGACTTCCTCCTCACGCGTGAGGAGGGGGACACCACCCATTTCCTGGAGGTACATGCGCACCGGGTCGGCGGTCTCGCCCGGCCCGCGCTCCGTCTCCTCGGCTTCGGCGGGCTCCTCCACCCACTCGGTCTCGGCCGCCTTCTCGGGCTCCTCGGCAAGTGCGGTGTCCTCGACCGCGTCGACCTCGATGTCCATGTCGCCGAGTATCGAGACGACCTGGTCGAGCTCCTCCGTCGCTCCGGCCTCGGGGGTCGCATCGCGCGTGGCGGGCGCGGGCTGCGGAGCGGTCGCCGGCGCGACACGGTTGCGGGCGGCGTGAGGCGTCGCCTCGGGGCGCACCTTCTTCTCCTCGACTCGCTTCTCCACGCGCTTCACGCGGAAGCCCTCTGCAGGAGACACGAAATCACTGCGGGACACGGATTCATGATCGACGGTCTAACGAGCGGCTCTCGAAGACGTTCCGTCCGGCAGTGCGCGTGAGATAGGACCGCGTCCTTGGTCGATCGGTCGCTGCCAGGTGGGAGATCGGTTTAAGAACGCAGTTTTCGACAAAAAGGCTAGTACAGGGCTCAGCCAGAGTCAAGGGGAAATCTGCCTTTCCTCTCACACCTCGGGGTCACGGTCTACCCCCTGCCACCGGAGGGCGCCCAGCGCCTGCCCCCGAGCCTCGAGGACGCGTCGGAGCCGCTCGAAGCTGGGCTCCCGCAAGCCGGCCTTGAGCGGGTCATGAGCCGAGAAGTTGACGAGCCGGACGAGCCCCCGCCCGGCATCGTCGAAGTCGATGACGTTGATGCAGCCGAGATCCTGCTCGAGCCGCGGGATCTCCCCCTCCGAGAGACCGAGCACGCACGCGAAGAGCGCCATGTTGGCGCCGCCGTGCGCCACCGCGAGCGCGTTCTCCCACCCTCCGCGGGCCAGCAGATCCGCGAGGAAGCGCTGCAGCCGCGCGCGGACCTCCCGGAACGTCTCGCCGCCCACGAACGGCGTATCCCACGTCACCGTCGGGCTGGAGAAGAAGCGGAGAACCTGGGAAAACACCTCCGCGAGGAGCATCCCGTCGCTCACCTTCGGGGTGATCTCGCGCAGCTCGGGCACGCTCTCGACGGGAAGGCCGGGCCCCGCCGCGACGATGGTTGCCGTGCCGACCGCACGCCGCATGGGGCTCGCGAGCACGACGTCGAGCGGCACGGCCCGAAACAGCTCGGCCGCCGCCTGGATCTGCCGGCGCCCCTCCGGCGTGAGGTCGGTGCCGTCCTCGGACTGGCGACCCAGGTAGAGCGTCTCCCCGTGCCGCATGAGGTAGAGGCGGCGCACGGCGGCGGACTATACGCAGCCGGAGCGGGTTTTCAATCGGTCTCGCCGGTCGTTATGGTGCAGAGATGAGGGGCTTTGCCTTCGTCGGCGGCACCGGTCCCCAGGGCCTTGGTCTCGCCATGCGGTTCGCGCAGGCTGGAGAGGCCGTCCTGATCGGATCACGCAGCGCGTCACGAGCCGACGAGGCCGCCCGGCGCATCCGGGCCGCGGTGCCCGGCGCCGTCGCGGAGGGCGTCGAGAACCGGGACGCGATCGGCCCCGCCGAGCGCATCGTGCTGACCCTGCCCGCCGCCGTGCTGCCGACCTTCCTCGAGACCGCGCGCAGCCAGCTTGCCGGCAAGCTCGTGATCGACGTCGCCGTGCCCGTCGCCCTGCGCGACGGGTTCTTCGAGCTCGCGCCGGTGCCGGGGGCACCGTCGGCCGGCGAGCTCGTGCAGAAGGCCGTGCCCTCGGCGCGGGTGGTGAGCGCCTTCAAGAACGTGTCCGCCGAACGGCTGCAGGATCTGAGCGCGGCGCTCGAGGGCGACGTGGTCCTGTGCGGCGACGACGCGGCGGCTCGCACCGAAGTGGCGGCGCTCGTCGCGAAGCTCCCGGGGCTCCGCGCGGTCGACGCGGGCCGGCTCGCCAACGCGCGCTACCTGGAGGCGATCACCGCGCTGCTGCTCAACCTGAACCGGAGGTTCAGGGCGCGCACCTCGATCGCGATCGTCGGTCTCGGCTGAAACATCTCAGCCGGGCTTCTTCCGCCGCTCCCGCTCGCGCAGCTCGACGCGTCGGATCTTGCCGCTCACCGTCTTCGGCAGGCTATCGACGAACTCGATCTCGCGCGGGTACTTGTAGGGTGCGGTCACGCGCTTCACGTGCTCCTGGAGCTCCCGCACGAGCGCGTCGCCGGGGAGCCGGCCGGGCTTCAGCACGACGAAGGCCTTGACGACCTCGCCGCGCACCGGGTCGGGGCTCGCCACGACGGCCGATTCGACGACCGCCGGGTGCTCGAGGAGCGCGCTCTCGACCTCGAACGGGCCGATCCGGTAGCCCGCCGAGATGATGAGGTCGTCGGCCCGGCCGACGAACCAGAGGTAGCCGTCGCCGTCCCGCCTCCCCCGATCCCCGGTGACGTACCACTCGCCGCGCCGGCAGGCGCCCGCGTCGTCCGGGCTCCTCCAGTACTCGCGGAAGAGCGAGGGTGGGTGGCCGCGCAGCGCCAGATCGCCGACCTCGCCCGCCGGCAGCTCCTCCCCGTCGTCGCCGATGACGCGGAGGTCGTGGCCGGGGAAGGGCTTGCCCATCGAGCCGGGCCGGATCGGCAGCCCGGGCAGGTTGGCGGCGAGCAGCGTCGTCTCCGTCTGGCCGTAGCCGTCGTGGATGAGGAGCCGGAAGGCGTCGTGCCAGGCGTGGATCACCTCGGGGTTGAGCGGCTCGCCGGCACCCGTGCAGTGGCGCAGCCGGGGCAGGCGCCAGCGCCCGAGGTCCTGCTTGACGAGCAGCCGATACTCGGTCGGGGGCGCGCAGAAGACCGAGACCTCGTAGCGCTGGAGCAGGTCGAGCTCGCGCTCGGGGTCGAAGCGGCCGTTGAACATGAACACCGGCACGCCGTTCATCCACGGACCGAACAGCACGCCGTAGGCCGCCTTCGCCCAGCCCGTGTCCGATGTCGTCCAGTGCAGATCCGTGCGCTGCAGGTCGAGCCAGTACTCGCCCGTGTAGCGGTGCGCGAAGGGGTAGGCGTGGGTGTGGAGGACGGCCTTCGGCTCCCGGGTGGTGCCCGAGGTGTAGAAGCAGAGGGCCGGCTCGTCTGTCCGCGTGCGCGCCGGAACGCCGGTGGGCGACGCGCGCGAGAGGAGCGCCTCGAAGTCGTGCCATCCCGCCGGCGCCCCGCCGAGCGCGATGCGGATGTCGAGCGCCGGTGCGTCGCCGAGCGCCGCTTCCACCTCGGGGACAAGATCGAGCGCCGTGACGATCGCGCGCGCGCCGCTGTGCCGCGCGCGGTACCCGATGTCCTTCGCGCGGAGCGAGGCCGTGCACGGGATGACGAGGGCGCCGAGCTTGAGGCCGCCGATCACGGCCGCCTGCCACGCCGGCACCCGGGGCAGCATCACCATGAGCGGCGCGCCCGGCGGCATGCCGAGCCCGGCGAGCGCGTTCATGAAGCGGTTGCTCGCCTGCTTGAGGTCCCAGAACGTCCAGCGCTCCCGCCGGCCGGCCTCGTCCTCCCAGTAGAGGGCGACGCGGCTCCGGTCGGTCGCCCAGGCGTCGATCAGCGCGCCGAAGTTGAACTCCTCCGGGACCTGCCAGCGGAACTCGGCGGCCAGCTGCTCGTAGGGCCGGCGCGGCGCGATCATATGCTGGCCACGCGGCCGCGACGGGCCGAGGCCTGGATGTACTTGCGCGACACGGGCGACAGGTCGTTCGGCCCGAGCCGTGCCTCGATCACCGTGAACTCGCGCTGGCGATCCGCCTCGACGAGCGCCTCCCGGAGCTCGTCGATGCGCTCGACGCGGAAGCCCCGCCCGCCCCAGGCGTCGGCCAGCTGCGCGTAGGGCCACGCGGGCAGCTCGAGCAGCTCCGGGCGGGCCACGACCGGCCGGAAGATCTGCCAGCCCCCGTTGTTGATCAGCAGGACGATGGGCTTCAGCCCGTAGCGCGGCGCGTGCGCGATCTCGGGCCCGGTCATCTGGAAGGCGCCGTCGCCGCAGAGGACGAGGGGTCGGAGCCCCGTGGCGATCTCGGCGCCGAGCGCACCGGGAACGCCGAAGCCCATCGAGGCGTAGTACCCCTGCGCCAGGTAACCGCCGTCGCGCTCCACCCGGACGTCGAGCCCCGCGAACAGCATGTCGCCCGACTCGGCGACCACCGCGTAGCCGCGGCGGCCGCGCAGGAACCGGTTCACCTCGTGCAGCACGTCGGTCACGCGCAGGCGGCGCGAGACGTCCTCGGCCGGTGGGGGGAGATTGTCGCAGTACCGGATGCGCTCGCGATGGCGGCGCAGGCGGACGCGCATCAGGCCGCGCACGAAGTCCCGGATGTGGACGTCGGTGTAGGTGTGGAAGCTCACGTTGACGCGACCGCCGACCGCCCAGATCGATCGATCACGGGTGATGCTCGGCGGGCGGCTGCCGAGGTTCATGTCGGTGAGCAGCGTCCCGAGGTTCAGGACGAGGTCGGCGCCGTCCACCCGTTCGACGATCGGACGCGGGCTGATCGGTCCGATGTGGACACCCATGTAGAGGGGATGATCCATCGGAAAGGCGCCCTTGGCGAGCACCGTGGTCGTGACCGGTGCGCCCATGCGCTCGGCGAGCTCGCGCACCTCGCGCTGGAGCTTGAAGCGAAACGTCTCGATGCCGACCATGGTGAGCGGACGGCGCGAGGCGTTGAACCGCGCGGCCGTTTCGCGCACCGCCTCCTCCACCTTGCGCTCGTCCGAGCGACGGAAGGCGAGCGCCCCGTCCCAGTCGATGATCGCGCGCGGCACCGGGATCCGCCGCTCCACCATGTCGCGGTGGATCTCGAGGTAGCCCGGCTGCTGCTCGCGCCACACGGTGCGCACGACGTCGTGCACGCTCTCGGCCGCCGTGTGCGGGTCGTCGAGCACGCGCGCCGCACAGGTGAGCTCCCGGTAGATGCGGAGCTGCGACTCGATCTCCTTGGCCTGATGGTGGATGAGCATGCCGAGCCTGCGCTCCTCCTCGCCCGGCCCCCCGCTGATCACGAGCACCGGCACGCGCTCGGAGAACGAGCCGGCGACCGCGTTCACCATGTTGTGGCCGCCGGCCCCGTAGGTGACGCAGACGACGGCGAGCCGCCCGGTGGCGCGCGCGTAGCCATCGGCGGCGAAGCCGACGCCGGGCTCGTGCGAGAGCGTGACGATCCGGAAGGCGCGCCGCCTGCCGAAGCGGAAGAAGAGCCGGATCACCAGGTCGCCCGGGATGCCGAAGAGGTGCGTCACGCCGATCTTCTGGAGGTAGGCGACCAGAAAGTCGCCGAGCGGCATCGTGGCGCGCACCGGGCCCCTACGCGAAGAACTCCTCGACGTCCCCGGACGCCACCCGGACGGTCTGCACCTGCCGGCCGCGAAAGACCCGCAGCGTGACCTCGTCGCCGGGGCGCCGGCGCCAGAGCAGGTGGTAGAAGGTACGGCGGTCGCGCACCTCGTCGCCATCGACCGCGAGGATGACGTCCCCCGCCTTGAGCCCCGCTCGCTCCCCGGGGCCGCCCGGCAGGAGCCCCGCGATCACCACGTGCTCCTTCATCGCGTACGAGAAGATGCCGAGCCAGGCGCGGCCTGGCCCTCCGGCGGGCCGGCCGGGCGTGAGGAAGCGGTCGCTGGCGTCGAGGTAGTACTCGGCGGGCACGACGAGCGAAAACCGTCCGATCTCGTTCAGGTTGAGCGACACGACGCCGATCACCTGTCCGAGGACGTCGAGCAGCGGACCGCCTCCGAGGCCGGGGTTCATGGCCGTGGTCATGACCGCGCGGTCGAGCACGTACTCCCAGTTGGCGTCGAACGGTCCGATGTAGCTGATCGCACCGTTGGAGACGCGCCCCGCGCCCTCGCCGACGCTCGCGACGATGAACGTGTCCTCGCCCAGGGTGAGGCCGTCGAGACGGCGGAGCGGCAGCGCAGGCAGCCCGCGCTCCGGCAGCCGGACGACCGCGAGCCCGGAAGCGAAGTCGTGATGCACGACCTCGGCGACGTAGGCGCGCTTGTCGAGCAACGTGACGCGCACGTGCGGCGCGCCGAGGACGACGTAGTTCACGGTGAGGACGAGACCGTCCGGATCGATGATCGTGCCGGTGCCCATCCGCTCGGTGCCGAGGATGCGCGACGACGGATGCACGTCGGGGATCTCGGCCCGGATGTGCACCGTGGCCGGGAGGACCTTCCCCATCAGGCTGACGGCGGCGTTCACGGCGACGCACGCTAGACGCTGCTCCGGCAGGACGCAAGCATCGCGTCACGCGGACACCACGATCCGGTACGTCACGGAGCCGGTGGCGACGACCCGACCCGAAGCGGCACCGACGACGGTCACCGTGTTCAGGAAGATCTCGTTGTCGCGCCGGAGCGTTCGGCCCGAGGCCGACACGTCCTCGCGCACGGCGCGGCCCGGGTAGCTCAGGTGGACGCCGACGGTGGAAGCCTTGTGGCGGAGGTCCAGACCGACGATCGACCACGATGCCATCGCCCCGGTGGTGTCGAGCAGCGCGGCGAGCGCACCCTCGTGGACGGCACCGTCGCCGTCGGCGTTGTCCTCCCGGAACGGCATGCGGACGGTCGCGGTCCCGTCCGCCATCTCGTCGATCACCATTCCGAGGCGCGCGATGAAGGGCACCGACACGAGGCCCCGGGCGAGTGGCGGCACGTCGGCAGGGGCCCGGGCGGGAAGATCCGGCGCGCGGGCGAGCTGTCGCGCGTCCCATCCGGGGTGCGCGGCGGGATCGATCGCGCGGTGGGTGACGAGACCTTTCGCGATCCGCTTGCCGGCGTCGTTGGCCACGTCGACTTCGGCGTAGACGATCTCCTTGCCGCGGCGGAGGACTCGCGCCTCCGCCACGATGTCCTCGCCGACGGCCGCCGCGATGTAGTCGACGGAGAGGTCCAGCGTGCCGCTGCGGAGCCCGGGCCGGTCCTCGAGGCCCGCCCACGCCGCCAGCGTCCCCGCGATGTCGATGGCCGAGGCCGGAACCCCGCCGTGGAGTGCCCGCCCGGGGTTCGAGTTCTCGTCCTTGTACGGGACGCGGATGCGGACGCCGTCTGCCGATCCCGCCTCCACGCGAAGGCCGAGCCGGCGGTTGTACGGCACGTTCTCGAAGCGCGCCGCGAGCGCGCGGACCCGTTCGGTCATCTCACGATTCGCCTCGACCGCCATGCCGCCGGAGGGCGCGACCTCTACGACGCGCGACCCGGCGATGCAATCGAGCCCGCCGCGCGTGATGCGGCCTCTCCCCTGATGCGCTAGATCCCCTCCCGTGCGCTCGCTCCGCGCCGACTTCGCCGCTCTCGTTGGCGACCTGGACCGCTGCGGCCTCGGGCGTGGCGCACTCGAGATCGCGCGCCTCGCGTATCCCGACCTCGAGCCCGAGCGTTACCTCGCCAGGCTCGAGGCGCTCGCCGACGCCGCCCGCGCCCGCATCGGCGCCGGGATGCCGCCCGAGGACGTCGCGCTGGCCGTCGGCGATCATCTCTTCGGCACGTGCGGGTTCCGCGGCAACACCCAAGACTATTACGACCCGCGCAACAGCTTCCTGAACGACGTCCTGGACCGCCGCACCGGCATCCCGATCTCCCTTTCGGTGGTCTTCATCGAGGTGACCCGCCGCCTCGGGCTGCCGGTCGAGGGGGTGGGCTTTCCCGGACATTTTCTGGTGCGCGTTGCGGGACGCCGCGGGCCGATACTCCTCGACCCCTTCTTCGGCGGCCGCCCGGTCGGCCATGACGAGCTCGTCGACCGGCTGCGCGCCCTGCACGGCGGCCGGGAGGTCCGTGAGATTCCGCCCGAGGCCGTCCGGACGGCGCGCACGCCCGACATCCTGGGCCGCATGCTGCGCAACCTTCTCCGCGCCTACCTCGACCGCGACGACTCCCCACACGCGCTCGCCGCGGTCGACCTGCTGCTCGTCCTCATCCCGGATTCCCCCGAAGACCTGCGGACGCGCGGCTTCCTCTACGAGCGGCTGGACTGCGTCGCCCCCGCCGTTGCCGACCTCCGCCGCTACCTCGAGCTGGCCCCCACCGCCCCCGACGCCACCGACATCCGCGCCCGCCTCGCTCGCCTCGCCAAGACCAGCCACAGCATCCACTAGCGTGCCACCGCGGGGCGCGCGGCGCAGCCGCGCGCGCACCGCACGGGCCCCCGATAAGTCGAAGCCGCGGCCCCAGAAGCGGGGCGAGGCTTCGCCGAGCCCCGCGCGGGGTCCGGGGGCATCGGAAGCGCGCAGCGCGGCGCCGCCGCGCGAGCACTGGACGGGCCCCCGGGAGAGTTGGATGCCGCGCCCCAGA
>Ga0209474_10000285_pt1 | contig 58855 bp, 53 predicted proteins | sample GraSoiAngelo_145_FD_185902 | JGI IMG/M metagenome (GOLD analysis project Ga0209474, IMG submission 185902) | Grasslands soil microbial communities from the Angelo Coastal Reserve, California, USA - 14_1009_05_20cm (SPAdes) (version 2) | ecosystem: Environmental > Terrestrial > Soil > Grasslands...
TTCAAAACGTCGTGAGACAGTTTGGTCCCTATCTGCTGTGGGCGTAGGAGGCTTGAGAGGATCTGACCTTAGTACGAGAGGACCGGGTTGGACGGACCGCCTGTGTACCAGTTGTCACGCCAGTGGCATCGCTGGGTAGCAGTGTCCGGACTCGATAACCGCTGAAAGCATCTAAGCGGGAAGCGAACCTCAAGACGAGGCCTCCCGGGGCGTAAGCCCCCTGAAGGGCCGTCGTAGACGACGACGTCGATAGGTCGGAGGTGTAAGCGCGGCAACGCGTTGAGCTGACCGATACTAATCGCCCGTGAGGCTTGGTCATTCTTCTTCTCGAACCGCTGTCCGCGCGGCTCTTTCGCGGAGGCCAGGGTCGAGCCCGATCGTCCGTCACACGCTCTTGCGCATATGCAGGCTCCGCTCGAGCACACCGAGCTCGCGGAGCCGGAGGTTTCCGGTGGCTACATCGAAGGGGTCCCACCCGTTCCCATCCCGAACACGGAAGTTAAGCCCTTCAGAGCCGATGGTACTGCACGGTTTCCGTGTGGGAGAGTAGGTCGCTGCCGGAATATTATCGAAACGCCCCGCCGCTCGATCCTGAGCCGCGGGGCGTTTTTTATTTGGGGTCGAGAGGCCGCCATCTTGCAACTCGATGGAGGTCCGCGATGCGTGTCCAGGCTGCGGTGCTATCGTTCTCGTTGGCGGTGGGGATGACAGGCCCCCGTCCGGAGCGCTCCTACCGGTACTTCGATCCGGTCGGCGACGACGCTGCCCCTCGCCTCGGCATCCGGGAGTGGAAGGCGGGCGGGGTGCGGATCCTCGAAGTTCGCGTTCAGGAAATAGTTCCCGGCAGCAAGCGATACTTCTGCGTCGATACGCGCAAGGCCTCGTTCTATCTCGACGGCGGCCGCGACACTGCTCTCTACGCCATTTTCGATGGCGAGACGCCGCGCTGGCTGGTTCGCGCCGACGTGGTCGTCAACGACCCGCCGAACATGGCGGAGCCGATGCAATTCCGGCTCGTCGGCTACCTGATCGACGACCCGAAGCCAGTGAAAACGGCCATCACGCGGCATACGTACGACGGCGACGTCGGCGAGCACCCGGAGAGAACTCTCGAGAAAGGACTGCCGCAGGAGATCGCAATGCGATTCGAGGTCGATCCGGGTGCCGTACGTTTCATCTCGGGGTTCTAGGGTTCGACTCGTCCCGGGACGAGTGACCTGGCGCGAGGTAGAGAGCGGCCTGCCGCGATCGCCGAGACTGCCATCCCTCGCTTCACTGCACGGTGAGGCGAGCGAACTTCCGTTTGCCGATCTTCAACAGATAAGTCCCCGGTCCGAGCTTCGCGTTCGGATCGCCGGCGCGCTCGCCGTCGACGGTGACGCCGCCCTGGGCTATGAGGCGGCGCGCGTCGGAACCCGAAGTGGCGAGCCCCAACTGGGCCATCGCCTTCGCGAGAAGCACGGAGTCGATTCCGGAATCGCGCGCGATGGTGCGTTCTTCGATCTCGTCCGGCAGCTCCCGGCGTGCGTGCACCTGCTCGAAATGCGCCTCGGCGGCGCGAGCCGCCTCGGGGCCGTGGTAGCGCTCGACGATCTCGCGGGCGAGCGCCATCTTCGCCGCCTTGGGATGACCCGAGCGGAGCGCGGCGATCTCGTCCGTCGTGCGCCGGCTCAAGAGCTCGTAGTACCTCCACATCAGGCCGTCGCTCACCGACAGGAGCTTGCCGTACTGCTCGTTCGCCGGCTCGTCGATGCCGACGTAGTTGCCGAGCGACTTGCTCATCTTGTCGCCGACGATCTTCCCGTCCACCTCGCGAGCGTCGGTGCCTTCGAGGAGCGGTCCGGTCAGGCATACCTGCGGTTCCTGCCCGTACTCCTTCTGCAGCTGCCTGCCGACGAGGAGATTGAAGAGCTGGTCGGAGGATCCCAGCTCCACGTCGGCCCTGAGGGCGACGGAATCGTAGCCCTGCGCCAGCGGATAGAGGAGCTCGTGCAGCGCGATCGGCACCTCGTTCTGCCAGCGCTTCTTGAAATCGTCGCGCTCGAGCATGCGGGCAAGCGTGTAGCGCGCGGCCAGCTTGATCATCCCGCTCGAGCCGAGCGGACGCAGCCATTCCGAGTTGAAGCGCACCTCGGTCTTGTCGCGGTCGAGGACCTTGAAGACCTGCCGTTTGTACGTCTCGGCATTGGCGCCGATCTGCTCGTCGCTGAGCGGAGGCCGGGTGGTGTTGCGTCCGGTGGGGTCGCCGATCGAGGCGGTGAAGTCGCCGATGAGGAAGATGACCGTGTGGCCGAAGTCCTGGAACCGGCGCATGCGCTCGAGGGGCACCGTGTGGCCGAGATGGAGATCGGGCGCCGTCGGGTCGAATCCCATCTTCACGCGTAGCGGCACCGACTTGTCGTAGGAGGCGCGCAGCTTGCGCAGGAGGTCCTCGCGGGTGTGCACGTCGACCGCGCCGCGCGTCACCTCGCGAAGCTGCTCCTCGGGAGTGGCCCTTCGCAGGTCGGTCATCCCGCGAGCCTCTCGCGTATCCGGACGATGCTGCGCGCGCGGCCAGTCTGGTCGTCGATGTCAACCACTGCTCCCTGCAGCACGGCGTCGCCGTTCGCCACCTCGAAGGGCGCGGGACGGCCGGTGAGGAAGCGCTCGAGGGCGCTCTCCTTCTTCATGCCGATGACCCCGTCCCACGGCCCGCACATGCCCACGTCGGTCTGGAAGGCGGTCCCGCCAGGCAGGATCCGCTCGTCGGAAGTCTGCACGTGGGTGTGCGTTCCCAGCACCGCGGAGACACGGCCGTCGAGGAACCACCCCATGGCCTGCTTCTCGCTGGTCGCCTCGCAGTGGACGTCGACGAGGATGCAGGCGGTCTCGCCGCGCAGCTCCTCGACCAACCGCTCCGCGGTGCGGAACGGGCAGTCGATCGACTTCATGAACACGCGTCCCTCGACGTTGAGGACGCCGAGCTTGCGGCCGTCGGAGGTGGCGATGACGCGGTGCCCGCGGCCGGGCGCGCCCTGGGGATAGTTCGCCGGACGCAATTGCCGGCTGCTCGGGCGATCGAGATAGGAGAAGACCTCCCGCCGGTGCCAGGTGTGGTTGCCGGCGGTGAGCAGGTCGAGGCCGGCCTCGAGCAGATCGTCAGCGCTCTCGGGAGTGATTCCGGCGCCGCCCGCCGAGTTCTCCGAGTTGCCGATGCAGAGGTCGAGACCGTGACGCTCCCGGAGCAGAGGAACGAAGTGCCGCACCGCCGCGCGGCCGGGCTTTCCCACGATGTCGCCGACGAAGAGGATCTTCACCCCGATACCATTACCAAACGCGACTCGGTACACAACGCGTCGACGCGCCGATCGTTCTCGCCGGAAGGAACTTCCTCGACCACCCGCAGGTCGAAGACCAGGGCGACGCTGCGCCCCGGGAACGCGGCGAGCGTGGCGTCGTAGTAGCCCTTGCCTCGCCCGAGCCTGTGCCCGCGCAGATCGACGGCGAGCGCAGGGACCACCATCCAGTCGACGAGCGGCAGCGGAACGACTTCTCCGTCGGGCTCTTCCACGCGCAGGGCGCCGCGGGTCCAGTTCGCGCCGGCCCGCCGGAACTCGAGCACGCGTCCAGGAGCCACGCGCGGCCAGCAGACGACGGCGCCGCGAGCGAGCAGGGCGCCGGCGAGGACGTTGGTCGAGACTTCCGACGGAAGCGCGCGATAGAGCGCGATCACGCCGGACACCGGCAAGAGCCCGGCGCGCAGGAGTCGATCCCCGGCAGCGAGCGAAGCGGCCTCGGCATCGGCGGGCATCTGGCCTTTCAAACGCGCGCGGAGGGCAGCTTTTCGCTCGTCTAGATCGGTCACCGCCGCTCCAAAAAGAAGAGCGGCAGCGCTGTTCCGCTGCCGCTCCCGGAAAGACCCCCCGCCTCGGCCGTGTGGGTGGCGTCGGTGGTGCCCTGCGCTAGGCAGGTGGGACCCTGGCGGCTCGCTTCAGGCTTCTCCGATCGGCTTTCGCCGGGAGCTTGCACACCGCGAGCGACGGCCAGAACCCCGATGGACAGCTATCGGGCACGAGGTTGTCCAGCCCATCACGCAATCCAGGCAGGGGAAAGCTCAGGAGCCCGGAAACCCTCCTTGTCTTCGAGTGTGCGGCGCAGGGCGGCTCAAGTCAACGCGGAACCTCGCGAGGGCGCGGAACGGTGGTAGATTCACCTACGGTGTCCCGCTCGCTCGCCACCCCGTTTTCCGTCCGGGCGGCCGGGCCGCTGGTTCTTCGCGCGCCTGATGCGGGGGCGGCGTGAGCGAGGCCGGCCGGCCGCCGCCGCGGTTCGGGCGCTTCGAGATCCTGCAGCTGCTCGGCCGCGGCGGGATGGCCGAGGTGTACAAGGCGCGCGTCGCGGAGGGCACGCTGCTCGGCGAGATCGTCGCGCTCAAGCGCCTCGCTCCCAAGCTCGCCGCCGATTCGGAAGCGGTGGATCTGTTCACCGTCGAGGCCGACGTCTCCCGCCTGCTCAAGCACCCCAACATCGTCGAGGTTCTCGAGACGGGTCTCGTCGGCGAGACCATCTACGTTGCCATGGAGTACGTCGACGGCCGCGATCTGGGACTCATCCTCGCTCGCTGCAGGGAGCGGAAGATCTTCCTGCCGGTGCCTTTCGCGCTCTTCATCGTGCGGCGCATCCTCGACGCGCTCGGGTACGCGCACGAGGCGCGCGGGCCCACCGGCCTGCACCTCCACATCGTCCACTGCGACGTCTCGCCCTCGAACCTCTTCATCTCGCGGCTCGGCGAGATCAAGCTCGGCGATTTCGGCATCGCCAAGGTGAGGTCGCTCGGCGGCGAGGACGACGGTGGGACCCTGTGGGGAAAGCTGTCCTACCTCGCTCCCGAGCAGCTCGACCGGGCGCCGCTCACGCCCCGCGTCGACCTCTGGGGCGCGGCGGTGATCCTCTACGAGATCCTCGCCAACCGGCGCGCGTTCCACGGCAAGAACCCCGAGGAGCTGCAGGAGGTCGTGCGCAAGGGGACGGTGCCTCCCGTCGAGCAGTCCCGCAGCGATCTTCCCTCGGGGCTCGCCGACGTCATCGCGCGCGCCCTCGCCCGCGATCCCGAGGAGCGCTACCAGACCGCCGCCGAGTTCAGCGAGGCGCTGCGCCCGTTCCACGACGAGATGATCGGCGGCGCGCTCGGCATCGCGTCGGTGGTGCGCGGTCTCTTCCGTACCTGAGTCGCGAGCTCCGCACACCGACCCCGCCCCAAAAGTGAGCGGGCACGCAACGAGTATCGACGCGAACGGGCATGTGCGCGCATGTCCGTCGCGCGAAAAAGCTCGCGAGATCGGAAGGCTTCGCGGTGGCGATGGGTTTGCATCTCGCTTCCGCGACGAAGCCGCGTCCACGTGTGCGGCAAGTCCGGAGAGGAGCCTTCACGATGGTTGGCAACAAGACCCCGAAGCACCTTCGCAAGGCCGCGCTCGCGGCCCTGCTCCTGGTGCTCGGCAGCGCGGCCTCCGCGCGCGCGCAGTTGCAGCACTTCAATCCTGGCTCGCTCATCATCCCGATGGAAACGCCGTTCCAGGACCCCTGCGGCGTCGTCTCCGCGTACGGCCTCATCTACAAGACCCTGGCCGCTTCCGACCAGCTCGCCGCCAAGGGCAAAGGCCGCATCACCGTGCACTGGGTCTACAAGGACACCAAGGCTTCGCCGAACCGCTGCGTTCCGACCAACCTGCACAGGAACCCCTCGACACCCGGAACCTGCCCGGCTCCGTACAATGACCCGAAGAAGTGTTCGACCCTTCCCTACCTCGACAAGAACTGGAACGACGGCTGCGACTTCGCGGTGACGAGCACGCTCGTCACGCCCGTCACCCAGATCGACAACACGAGCAGCAACAACACCAGCACTGGCGATCTCTTGACCGCGAGCTGCAGCGGCACCAAGGGCGTCTTCTGCACCCGGGACACGACCACCGGCGCGGACGCACAACTGTCGTATCCGACCTTTCCCAAGGTCCCGGTTGTGCACACCGCGACCCCGACCACCAACGTGACGACGGTGCAGTACATGGGAGGCGCGTTCGTCATCGACGCGACGGATGCTCCCGTCTTCCGCCAGCTCCTCAGCGGCAACCTCTCGGTTCCCGACGCCTTCGGGGCGACGATCGACTTCTCCACCTTCACCAAGAAGACCGACATCGGAGCCTGCGCCTACGCCTGGGACGGGCTCGCCACAACCTTCACCGCCGGGTATGCGAATACCCATTGGGTCAACATCCACCGCGCGGCCGTGGGCTTCGACGCCACCGACAGCCGGCAGATGAACTCGACGCCGGCGAAGATCGCGCTGCTCCAGACGGCTGGCGGCAAGGAAGGCGTCGGCACCAACGGCGTCATCGGCGACATGCTCCCGAACTACCTGAAGTCCGCGGGTCTCAACTTCAACGGCGCGCAGGGATGCTCGCCGACCGGCTACAACGCGAGCCAGGTCGTCGGAGCAAGCTCCATCAACTGCCCAGTCGGCAAGAAGAGCGGCTACATCTTCGACGCCTTCGACGTCCTCGACCTGCAGAACCTCAACGAGCTGAACCAGACGTACGTCGATTCGTTTGGCCAGACGAAGTTCGTCTACCAGAACTTCTGGACGCCGCACTGGGAAGGCACGACGTTCACCGGTTGCGATGCGACATGCATCAACAAGGCGCGCCAGACCATCATCGACTTCACCAAGACCCGCAAGGTCGGCCTTCTCGCCGAGTGCGGCAGCGTCGCAGTCATCGAAGGCTCGCAGGGCGCAAATCCCTTCGACCCTGGTGCGCCAGGAAACATCCAGACCGGATCCGCGGCCGCGGGCTGGTGGTATCCGCCGAAGCCGATGACGTCGGCGGGTCCGCCCGCCGTGTACACCGATCCCGCGACTGGCTTCACCAGCACGAGCCCGAACGCGGGTGAGCCCCCGACCCGTCTCATGACCTGCGTGGAGACGACCCCCGGTTCGGGCGTCTGCGCGGGGTCGAATACGGGCCCCAACGACCTGCGCGGCACGCTCCACGACGTGGACCCGAAGAATCCGAGCACGAACCCGAACACCTACTCGATCGTCGGCAGGGCGCGGTTGCGCAACTGCACGGATCCCGATCTCGCCGCGAACTCCCCTTGCATGTACTACACGGCGCCGGGAACCGCGTACTCGCAAGTCGGCGACTATCTCTGGTTCTCGCGCTACGGCCTGCTTTCCAATTTCAAGCCGAACACCGGGAACACTTATTCGAGCAACGTGACCCCGCTCGGCTACACCATCGCCTCCGTCAAGACGCCGGGACCTGCGCTCGACTATCAGACCGCGCGCAAGCAAGGAATGGCGGACGATTTCAACTTCATGCTGCAGCCGGTCGGCGCGAGCAAGCTCAACGCCTCGCAGATCATCTACCTGGGCGGACACTCCTACTCCTCCGACGTGTCCGGCACGCGCGTCGTTCTCAACACCATGCTCGCGCTCGGCGTCGTGCCCGACTCCGCCGAGACGGGATACATCGGCGCAACCGAGTACGACGGCAACGCGTTCGTCCCGACGTACATGCGGATCACGACGCCCGGCGCGCCTGCGCAGTGGCGGACCTTCATGCCGGCGATGGCCGACCAGTGGCAGTTCCCGTACCACACCGGCCATTTCCGCGCGCACCCCGTTTCCGGAGGCGGCTCGCTGGTTTCGAACACGTTGAACGGCTACACGGACGCGCTGGCGTTCAGCAACGCCGACGCCGCGGACAACGGGGTCATCAACCCGGCCAGGAAGACGCTCCCGGCCGCGGGACTTCGCAACATCTTCACCTACCTGGGCGGCTCGATCACCAAGGGATCGGGATTGGGACCGAACAACGTGCTGCAGACGGGCTGGAAGGCAGTCGACATCGACCACCCCAGCGTCGACCCCGCGGCGGGCTGCCTCGACAAATTCCATATCGGCGAGATCAATTCGACGACGAAGCCCGATTACACCGGCCCGCCCTATGCGGGAATGCTCCCTGGACCCGACGGCGTGTGCGATCTTCAGGAGGCGCTCGAGCTCACCCCCGTGAGCAGCCTCTTCGTGGATACCTCCGGCAACCCGGACCACGGCACCGCCAATGGCGTGTCGGGCGGCTCCATCCCCACCGCCTTCCTCAACGACAACCTCAACGCGAAGGAATTCGCGCAGATGGTTCGCGGCTACTGCTACGCCACGGATCCCGTCACCGGGAGCTTCGTCTCCCACCCGGCGGCCAATACCGTCTGCAACGCCTACAACGACGGCTTCATCGCCATCCAGAACGACACCCCGGAGCTGGGCGGGTTCGTCCACTCCCAGGCCGCGATCGTTCCCGCCAGCCAGTTCATCGCCGACCTGCCGACGGGAACGCACCGCCCGACGGTGGCGTACATCGGCGGCCTCGACGGAATGCTGCACGCCTTCTACGTCCCGTCCGACGGGCTCGACCTCGGCTACACGGGTCCGGCGGTCCAGACCGGGGCTACCAAAGCGGTGCCCACGTACAACTCCGATGCCTCGGGCACCTTCACCAACCACACTACCTACGCGTCGTTCACGTATACGACCTCGAACGCGTTGCAAGAGTTGTGGGCTTTCGTGCCGCCCGGCCAGCTGCCTCTCTTACAATCGAACAACGCGGTGGTCGATTCGTCGCCCGTCGTGATCGATGCTTACGGCGACTTCGACGGGTCGGGGATCCGGACCTGGCACACGGTGCTCGTCGCCTCGGCGGGAGGAAACAACCGCGAGGTGTTCGCCCTGGACGTGACCAACCCGCTCAAGCCCGTCTTGCTCTGGGACCTGCAGGCGAGCTTCGAAGACCAGGCGGGGCTGCAGTTCGCGCCGGTCCCGCTCGCGGACGACGACACGGGCTTGAACACCAGCACGCAGGCGCAGGCCTTTGCCTGGCAGAACGGGTGCCACGCCGGCGCGGCGAATTGCACTCTCAGCGACTTCGTGCTCCCGCCGGTGCCGACGGGGTTCACCCCGCCCAAGTTGACCGGCCTCTACAACTACGCCGACCTCGGCGCCAGCCAGTCGATCAGCGTCGCGCAGATGCGCCGTTTCAACGCGCCGCTCTTCGCCGCCTTCGTCGCGACCAACGAGCCGCAGAACAAGGCCGACATGGGAAGCGGCATGTTCGTCTTCGCCATCGACATCACCACCGGTCAAAAGGTGTGGGAGTTCAACAATCCCTACAACCTCTCCGACGACGACCCCATCCAGTCGAACGGGATCGGCAACACTCCTCCGGCCGGCGTGACGCTCTTCAGCAAGACCGGCAATAGCCTCATCGACACCGCGTACGTCGGTGACGACGAAGGGGCCCTGTGGGAGCTGGACGCCGCAGACGGCGTGAACGTCAACTCGTTCCGGCCGTTCAAGAACCAGCTCGGCGCGACCTTGTGCGGTTCCGGGCAGCAGTGCAACTTCGCCTTGAGCCAGGGCTTCTGGTTCGATTCAAGCCTGCCGCGAACCGTCCCCGCCACGTTGCCCGCGACGCCCGCGCTCGGGCCCCAGCCGATCAGCTCGCTGTCGACGGTCTTCCTCCTGCCGACGGGACTGACCGGACCGCTCTCGCCGTACGCGGGGCAGCCGATGCTCGCCTACGGCACAGCGGGTACCGATACCATCAGCGGCCTCGAGCCTGCATCGGGCACCGGAACGGCGTGCGCACAAGGGGCTTCGCTGCCCTGCATCATCAGCGGGACGGTGCATCTCATCCCGCTCCTGCCGGGCTATCACTACAACGCGACCGATCTCCAGCTGAACTCCTCGCTGCTCGGCAACATCACCAAGCAGGGAGTGGTGAAGGCGGAACCGAACGCGAGCCCGCTCGGGTTCCCCGAGTTCCTTACCAACGGCGAGCGCGTCTACGGCTCGATCGTGGCTGCGGGCGACCAGCTCTTCTTCAACACCACCACGGGCTCGGTGTCGCAGATCGATGCTCGCGGAAACCTGGGCGGCTCGAGCTATCGCCTGCTGCTCTCGGCGTCTTCGAACCAGTTGTACAACTACATGACCTCGCTCAACCTGACGAACACCGGAGGCGCCGGCGGCACGCCGATGCTGGACTCGAAAACCGGAACGCTGGTGGTCGTCACCGACAAGGGCGTCCTCCGGCTGGACGCGCCTCCCGTGAAGGGAACGCTGGTCGGCCCGAGCGTGAACGGGCGCGGGGCGACGCCGAGCGGTCTGCTCAGCTGGTACTTCCGGAGGCGCGGTCTTGAATACTGACAAACGCCACGTCATGCGCGGCATGACGCTCATCGAAGTGTCGATCGCCCTCGCGGTCCTCGGGATCGCAAGCCTGGGGCTCGCGGGCACTCTCGTGGTCTCGAGCAACAGCAACGCCATCGCCGCCCGCCGCACGGTGATGTCGTCCTTCGCGCAGGCGCGCATCGAGAGTCTCACCTCGATGACGCGCACGAAGATTCCCCTGATCGGCACCGTCGCCGGAACCTTCGATCCGATGGCGGATCCGAACACGGGCGGATGGGTGATGGACACCATCGACGGTTACGCGCCCGACACCGGAACGTTGGGCAACTGGTTCTGCAACGGCGGGCCTTGCACGAGCGGCATGGCGGGCGACGATCTCTTCTGGGGCCCGGTCCTCGTCAACCCGGCCTCGCAGAACGGCGGCGACGGCGACGCGCTCCTGACGAGGACGAAGGCCCTTCGCGCCTCCGGCGCCGTGCAGAGCTGCGCCGACAAGGCGATCGCCTCCGATGCCTCCGTCCTCTGCCGCGAGGTGCACATCGACTCGTACTGGCAGGGAACCACGCCACCGGTCCCGATGCTTCGTGCCTACGTGCGCGTGATCCAGGGCGGCGGTAACTGGCGCGGCAGCTACGTGCTCTTGCAGCAGGACATCGCACAATGATCCCGACCAGACGAATCCCCCGCGGCTTCACCCTGCTCGAGATGGCCGTCGCCACCGCGGCGCTCGGCGTCGCTCTCTCGGCTGCGATGTACATCGTGGTCGGCGTGAGCAGCTCGGCTGAGCGCGTCCGCCGGGTTGGCGACACCCAGGACACGGCGCGCATCGCGCTCGACGCGCTCGCGGGGGAGATCCGCATGTCCGGAGCGGGCGTTTCGAACGGACAGATCGGCATCGGCACGGTGGGGGGTACCGGGTGGGTCGGCCGCGTTCCCGCCATCTACTCGGGACCCGACATCACCGTGACCACCAAAGGTGGTCAGCAGCTGGTGACGAATTCGCTCTTCATCATCAGCAGCGAGCCGGGCGCGGGCGTTCCCTCGAGCGACGGCGCCGGAATGCAGGGGGCCGTCGCTTCCAAGTCGCTGGACCCCAACAACGGCATCCAGATCAAGTGCACCAACCAGCTCGGCACCCCGGTCGACTGCGCCGACGGGTCCTTCAAGGAAAACACGATCATCAGCGGACTGTGGGGAACGAAGCCGGGCATCGATAACGCTCTGCTCGTCGGCGACTATGCGAACGCCGTCTACCTCCGCCCCACCCAGATCGGAGGCGTCGTCTCGGGCTCGCAGGGAATGCAGTTTCGCGAGATGGCGATCGCCAACGGATACTCTACCGATCCCAAGGCACCCTTCGGGTTCGCGCAAGGCGCGAGCCTGGGCAAGGCCCGCGTCACGCACTGGTACCTGAAACAGGTCACCCCCGGCGATTGGGAGCTGATGCGCAGCCACCCGATGCTCGACGACAAGTGGACCGGCTGCAGCACGCCCGACGCCTCGCCCTTCATCGACGAGACCAACAGCCCCAACGGGCCTGCCGGGACGGTGGTCGGTTCGGGACCCGTCGAGAATCTGCAAATCCGATTCGCGGTCGACGCCGGTTCCTTCGACAATCCCCAGAAGTTCGTGATGTGGGGCCTGAGCAATACCCAGTTCAACTTCCCCGACGGCAGCCAGGTCACGAGCGGCGGTACCAAGCTGCACATGGGCGTCTGCGACGTGCTGCAGGACGGCAACTACGCGTCAAGGCAGGTGCGCGAGGTGCGGGTCTCGATCGTCGCCCGCTCCTTCGCGCCCGATCACGCGACCGACGGCGTCAAGCACGTGAAGCGATATGGCCTGGCGAGCTGGGAGGGCGTCGCTCCGACAGGTGGCGCGCTCGACGAATACCCGCGGCGGTCGTTCGAGGCCCGCGTGGTCCCCCGCAACCTGCAAGGAATCCTCCGCCTATGACCTCCTCCCGGTTCGTGCGCCCGGCGCGCGGCATGGCGCTGTTGCCCATCATCCTGCTCGTCGCGGCGCTGACCGTCGTCGCCGCCTTCGCCGTGAAGGTCTCCGGAACGGAGCGCATCGAGGCAGGCAAGGCCGTCCACAACACCTCGATGCAGACGATGGCCGACACCACGCTGCAGCTCGCGCGCAACTTCTTCGCGAACCACTACCCGCAGTGGGACACCTACCTCGCCTACTTCAACACCAACCCGGTCCAGCTCCAGTCGCGCGCCACCATGTCGACGTACATCACCAAGCTGCGCGGCGACCATCCCGAGCTGTTCGCCCAGCTTCCGGCCTACCTCGCGAACAACTTCGACTGCTTCATGTACGCGCAGGACAACGTCGACGAGTTCGCGCCGGTGGCCAACAATCCGGGGCATGACAACGACCTGCTCATCTACGTCGGGGCGGTATGCGCGCAAAAGAGCCAGGGCGGAAGCACGGAGCAGAACCAGCTCCTCGCCGAGCTCACCGCTCCGCTCCTGTACAGCCCGACTGCCAACATCATCCAGTCGCAGGCCTCGGGCGGATCGCAAGGCAACAACAACGACAGCCAGATGAACGCCTTCCGCTAGGAAGCAGAGCCGCGCCACCGCTCGCGGCGGTCGGGCCTCGAGCGGCACCGTTCGACCACGTCCGGAAGGACCCTGCACACCTCGTCGATCTGCGCCGGGGTGGTGCCGCGCCACAGCGAGAAGCGGATGGCCGCGCGGGCCAGGTGCGGCGGATGGCCCATCGCCAGCAGCACCGGCGACGGCTCGAGCGTACCCGAGCTACAAGCCGACCCGGTCGAGACGGCGATCCCGGCGAGATCGAGCGCGGTGAGCAGCGTCTCGCCGTCGCAGCCCTCGAAAGCGACGTTCAAGGTGTTGCACACCCGGGGTGCGTTCCTGCCGGCGACGCGCGAACGCGGAATCCCTTCCGCGGCGGCCTGCAGGCGGTCGCGCAATGCCGCGAGCCGGGGCGCCTCCTCGGGGAGCGAAGCCGCGGCCACCGAGAGCGCCTCGGCGAGTCCGACGATTCCCGCCACGTTCTCCGTCCCGCCGCGGCGGCCGCGCTCCTGGTGGCCTCCGGGCTGGAGCGCCCGGAGCGCGAGGCCGTTGCGGATCCAGAGCAGACCGGCTCCCTTGGGACCGCCGATCTTGTGCGCCGAAAGCGAGATCAGGTCCGCGTGCTCGAGCGGCAGCGGCATCTTGCCGGCGGCCTGCACCGCGTCGGTATGGAGCAGAACGCCGTTCCGCCGGCAGAGCCCGGCGATCTCCTCGAGCGGGGAGAGCACACCGGTCTCGTTGTTGGCGGCCATGATCGAGCAGAGCGCCGCGCCGGGAAGGGCGTTCGCCAGCGCTGCGACGTCGAGCAGGCCGTCGCCGTCGACGCCGATCCGCACCACCTCTCGCCCCTCGCAGGCACCGAACACGGCGGGATGTTCGACGGAGGAGACGACCACCCGGCTTCCTTCCGGAGCGAGGCCGCGCACCGCCAGGAGGTCCGATTCGGTTCCCCCGCTCGTGAATACGATCTCGCGCTCGGAGCAGCCGAGCGCCCGGGCACATTGCTCGCGGGCGCGGTCGACGAGGGCGCGCGCGTCCTGTCCGGGCTTGTGGACCGAGGAGGGGTTGGCGAAGACGCCCTCCAGCGCGGGCATCATCGCCTGGAGGACGGCCGGGTGCAGCGGAGTGGTCGCGTTGGCGTCGAGGTAGATCACGCTACGTCTGCGGAACGAGCGGCACGCCGGGGCCGGTTCGCACGTGGAAAGCCCGCAAGAAAGCCTCCGCGACTTCCTCGGCGACCTTGGAGGGCGGCCGGCCCGACAGGGGGACCCGGGCCCCGGCCATGGCGCCGTGTCCGCCGGCGCTGCCGCCGAGCGGGGCGCAGATTTCCCGGACCAGCCGGCCGGCGTTGATGCGCCGGTCATTGAGACGAAGCGACAGATACAGCTCGCCGCGGTACGCCCCGGTCGCCAGCGACCACCGGAGACGTTCCAGGCTGACCAGCTTCTCGGCCACCTCGGGCACGATCTCGGGGACGTAGACCTCGCCCATGTCGACGATCACGCCCTGGCCCTTCCCGTGGAGCCGGGCCCGCTCGTAGGCGCGGTGATAGGCGGCGAAATACCGGCCTGGAACCTGCGGATGCTCGATCCGCGAAAGCGCCTGCTTGTCTACGTACGGGAAGAGCCAGTTGTAGCAATCGACGTCGGCCCCCTCGACCTCCCTGCCGAGGTCCCGGGTATCGCTCTTGATCCCGTAGAAAAGGGCGGTGGCGAGCGCCGGGCCCGGAACCAGCTTGGCCGCCCGGAGATACTGGCTGACGAGGGTCGAGGTCGCGCCTGCCGGCCCGCCGACGTCGTGGAAGGCGGAAAGCAGCGAGGCCGGCCGGGCAGGGTGGTGATCGATGACGAGCTGGGGCGCGGCCCGGGCCGCTAGCGAGTAGTTCCCGACCTCGGGCTGGGTATCCACCAGGCAGACCAGGTCGAAGTGGCGTGTGTCGATCTTTCCCACCGCCACGATGGGGAGGTGGAGCACCTTGAGCAGCGCCTTGTTCTCGGCCCGTCCGATGATTCCGCCGTAGGCAGCTTGCGCATGGACCCTCGCCGCCTGATCGAGCAGGAAGGCGAGACCACAGGCGCTCGCCACGGCGTCGGGGTCCGGGTTGTCGTGCGTGAGGATGAGGGCCCGCTTGTGCGACTTGGCGACGGAGAGGAGCTTCCGGAGCCGGAAGCGGACCTGGGAGTCGGGCGGGGGAGGCTCGAGCCGCTGGGTTTGCGGCATGGGGTGGCCCATGAAGGTGCGCACCTTACTGGGCTGCCCGCCCCCGCGCAACGCGCCGGGCCGCCCGGGTTCCTCCCTTCTGGCGTAGCTTTCGCAGGCGGAGGAGGCAGGCCCGGTTCCCTTCCGGAGGAATCTCGAGGAACCCGGGAACGTCGCGGAATCGCTCGTCATTGACGAGCTGACGAAAAGCGACCGGCCCGATTTCGCCCTTGCAGACGTGCTCGTGGCGGTCGACGCGCGATCCGAGCGGCTTCACCGAATCGTTGAGGTGGAAGGCGTGGATGGACTCGATCCCCAGCACCTCGTCGAATCGTTCGAGAGTGGACGCGAGGCCCCGCTCGGTGGCGATGTCGTAACCGGCGGCAAAGACGTGGCAGGTGTCCACGCACACCGCAACCCGTTCCGGGCTGCGGCACAGGTCGCGGATCGTCCGTAGCTCTTCGAACCGGCTTCCCAGGCACGACCCCTGGCCGGCGGCGGTCTCGAGCAGGACCCGGCAGCGTCCCTTGTGAGCGGCGAAGACGCGGTCCAGTGCTTCCGCCACGTTGCCCAGGCCCTGCTTGGAGTCCGCGTTGGCACCGGGATGCACCACCAAAGAGGGGATCCCGAGGAGATCCGCGCGGGCAAGCTCGTCGGTGAAGGCGGCGATCGATTTCTCGCGCAGATCACCCGGGGGCGAGCCGAGATTTACCAGGTAGCTCGCGTGCACCGCGCAGGGCAGGGCCGTTTCGGCGTTGCGGGCGCGAAAGACCCGCGCGTCCTCGGAGGTGATCTCCTTGGCTCGCCACATCCGCGAGGACTTGGTGAAGATCTGGACGGCTTCCGCCCCATCCGCGAGAGCGCGGGTGAAGGCTTCGTGCAGGCCGCCGGAGGTCGATTCGTGCGCGCCCAGGAGCATGGGGCGCGCAGTCTAACGGAAGAAGGGCTAGCTGGCCTTGCGGCGGCGCGACATCTCGTTCCAAGACGGGATGAAGAACTTGGTCGCGTTGTCGAGCGCGTTGTCCATCGCGTCCATGATGATGTGCCCGAACTCGGTCGCGTTGAGGCGCAGCCCTTCGTAGTAAGCCTCGCGGTCGGTCGAGTGCATGATGCAAGGCATGTAGCCGCCGCGAATGAGGATGATGTTCATCAGCATCCGGCCGACCTTCCCCGAGAGATCGCTGAAGGGGAAGATCTCCATGAAGCGGTGATGCGAGTGCGTAGCCTGCTTGATAGGGTGCATCCGGCCGAACTCCTCGCCGTTCATCAGGTCGAAGAGCTGCTCCAGCGCCGGCTGGATCTGCACGGGCTGGACGATGTCGTGGAAGTACGTGCGGTGGAGCGGCATGTCGCGGCGGAGCGAGACCGGCATGCGGTTCGGCAGGCCCTGGTAGAGGATCTCGTAGAGCTTCTTGACGAGCGAGAAGCTGTACTTGACGACGGGATTGGCGGCCTCCTGCTTTACGAACTCGATGGCCGCCTTCTGGTTCCGGACCTCGGTGAAGACGTGGACCATCGAGCTGTCCACGACGCCGGTCGGGTCGAACGCCTGGCGGAGCTCGGCGTGGGTGAGCACGAGGCCCTCCAGCGCGTTCTCGTGATAGACCCAGGAAAGCTCGTACTTCTCGAGGAATTCTCGCGCCGAGCCCGGGCGCTCACGCATCAGCTCGCGAACGTCTTCCGTGCGGTCATCGAGATCGAGGTACCGGGTCCGGCTCACGCTGGGGCTCCTTCTCGGGTTACCGAGAGACTGGCAAGTTTGCGCTTGGCTGCAAGAAGGGCAAGCTAGCAAGTCAACAAAACGATTTCAAGCGCTAATCCCGAGGGCGGTCGGTAGGTTGCAGCACTTCCACCTACTCCCGACCACCGGACGGTCGGCCCGGGCACTTCGTCAAACCGTTGTCGGGTGGAGGCGCATTCCAGCCTTTCTCCAAGCACTTGGAGAGGGCGAAACGGCGAATTCCAGCAGCAGCTTTACGGCGTCAAATGGTGGTCAGCCACTCCGCGTACCGCGGTTCCTGACCGCGGACCGCGCGGAAGAAGACCGACTGGATCTCCTTCGTGAGGGGGCCCATCTCGCCAGCGCCGATGCGGCGGTCGTCGACCTCGCGCACGGGCGTGATCTCGGCCGCCGTCCCGCACATGAACGCCTCGTCCGCGCAGTACAGGTAGTCGCGCGAGAACCGCCGCTCCTCGACGGGGATGCCCTTGTCCTTGGCGATCTTGAGGATGCTGTCGCGGGTGATCCCCTCGAGGATTCCTCCCGCGACCGGCGGCGTGTAGAGCGTCCCGTCGCGGACCACGAACACGTTCTCGCCCGTCGCCTCGCCGACGAAGCCCTGCTGGTCGAGGAGGATCGCCTCGTCGTAGCCGGCGACGAGCGCCTCCCTCTTGGCAAGGACTCCGTTCAGGTAATGGCCGGTGACCTTGGCGCGGGTGGGATCCGAGTTCATGTGCATCCGCGTGTACGAGCTGATCTTCACCCGGATGCCCTTCTTCAAACCTTCCTCGCCGAGGTAAGCGCCCCAGTACCAGGTGGCCACGGTGAGCTTGACGGGATTGACCGCGCCGACGCCCATCGCGCCGTCCGAGTGATAGGCGAGCGGCCGCAAGTAACCCTCGGTCATCTTGTTGGCGCGCAGGACCTCGCGGCAGGCCTCCACCACCTGCTCCTTGGTGTACGGGATCTCCATCAGGCAGATATGTGCCGATTCGAAGAGGCGGCGGACGTGCTCGCGGAGCCGGAAGACGGCGCCGCGGCCGTCCGGCTGGGGATAGGCGCGGATCCCTTCGAAGACGGCGACGCCGTAGTGCAGCGAGTGGGTGAGGACGTGGACCTTCGCGTCGGCCCAGGGCACCAGCTTTCCGTCCATCCAGATGACGTCGGCCTTGCGAATCGGCTCCGGCTTCTTCTGCATGGGATGCTCGTCTCCCTGTGGCGGACGGGCCGCTACGTAGCACGCCGGACCCTCCTCCGCTACAGGGCGGGGATCGGGGCGCAGAGGCGCTGCAGGACCGGGATCTCGCCGAGCAACTCCTCCTTCGCGCGGGCGACGATCCCGCTCAGCGCGCGCTGGGAGGGAAGGAGGGCGAGCGGCGAAAGGGTGCGCCGGAAGGCCTTGTAGAGATGGGCGTAGGGGCGGTTCCGCGCCACCGCGGGGGCGGCGATGCTCTGCAGCGGGTACCAGAGCGGCGTCAAGAGCCGCGGCGCGAAGCTATCGAGCGCGAGGAAGACGGCGTTGCGGCTTCCGTTGCCGCCGAGCCCGACGCGCTGGACGTGCTGCCAGGCCGTCCGCACCGGCACGTTGTCCGAGATCCCGCCGTCGCAGAGCCTGAGCAGGTTGTGCTTGCGCAACAGCTCGGTCAGCAGATTTTTCATGCGCGGGTCGTCGCGCGCCACATCGTAATGGATCACGCCCGGCACGGAGGCGGAGAAACCGGCGGCGTCGATGGCGTCCGCCTGGCGGGTCTCCTCGTTCGAACCGAATACGAGCTTGTGGGTCAGCCGGGGGATGCGCGCGAGCTCCTGGACCGCTTCCGTCAGCCGCTGCACGCTGCGATGCAAGGTGTGCAGGCCCCAGCGAGCAGGATCCTCGTCGGGGACCTCGAGCAGTTGTTCGTAGTCCTCCAGCGGGCGGGGGAGCTTTCCCCGGCGGATCCCGGTGACCGTCACGAGAAGCGGGATGGGCAATTCCGAGATGCGGACGGCGCTGCCGTCGGCATTGCGGAACCAGTGGCCGATGGCGGCGCGCAGGTGGAGGCGCAGTGGGCCCGGCAACCCATACACGCTCGCCTGCGGAATGATGCGGAAGATCTTCCGGTAGGTGAGATCGGCGAGGATTTCCGGAATCCGCGCCATGTCGAAGCGCTTTTCACGGGCGCGGAAGAGACCGAGGATCGCTCCCATCGAGCTGCCGGCGATGAGGGCCGGCTGCAGACCCGCGGCTTCCAGGAGCGCGAAGGCGGCGAGGTGGACGTAGCCAGTGCCGCCGCCGCCACCGCAGATGAGCACCAGGTGGCGGTCGCGAACCTCGCGGTCGAGCGACTCCAAGGGAAGGCGGTGGCCGAGCGCGGCCATCACTTCGTCGCGCGCGGTCCGCGCCGCGTCGGCCGCCGCTCGCGCCGCGGGGAGCAACTCGTGGGGCGAGGCGATCTGCAGGCGCTGCGGATCGAGCAGCGGCCACAACAGCTGCACGAGCCGCTCGCGCAAGGGACGCAACAGGCGCGAGACGGCGACGTCGCGGCCATCCGGCGCGCGTACGTAGACGGCGCGGGCGAGGGAAAGCGCGTACCGGATGGCGGCCTCGTCGCCTTCGTAGAAGCGGCCGCGGGCAGCGATGGCGGCGCGCGCGAGCTGGGCCTCCATCTCGACGAGCGGGCGGATCTCGGCGAACCGCTCGGCGACGAAGGTCATGCCGCTCCGAGGACGCGCAAGAACGCGGCCCGGACCCCGGTGGTGTGGCGCGAATAGTCCGCGAGCAGATCCTCTCCCGCGCGCTCTCCCGTGTAGCCGAGCCTGCGGGCGAGCAGCAGGAGCTCGCGGCCGAAGGTGGGCAGCGAGTCGATGGGCCGGTCGCGGACGATGCGCAGGCGGCTTTCGAGACGGCGCAGGAAGCGGTAGCCGCGCGCGAGGGGCTCCTTGTCGGAAGGTGCAAGGAGGCCGGCCTTCTGCAGCGCGACGAGAGCTTCCGGAGTCGCTGCGACGCGGATCGCCGGGTGCCGTTCGCCGTGGACGAGCTGGAGGTACTGCACGGCGAACTCCACGTCGACGAGTCCTCCTCGACCGAGCTTGGAATTGTAGCGGCCGCTGGATTCGGCAGCAATCTCGCGCTCCATGCGCTCCCGCATGGCGAGGAGCTCCCGCGCCGCCGCGGCCTTGTCGATGGGCCGGAAGATGCTCGGCTCCAGTACCTCGCGCCGGGCGCGAGCGAAGAGGTCCTTGTCTCCCGCCACGGCTCGCGCCCGCAGGAGCGCCTGCCGTTCCCACAGTCGCGCCTCGCGCGCGTGGTACGAGGCGAGCGCGTCGAAGGAGACGACCAGCGGACCGGCGCTGCCGCTCGGGCGCAGGCGCGTGTCGACCCGGTAGAGGGATCCCTCGCGCAGTTGCAGGGCGAGATGGCCGATGAGCTTCTGCGCGATGCGCGCGAAGTGCTCGTGGTTGGAAGCCCGCCGTGCTCCGTCCGTCTCGCCGCCGGCGGAATAGAGGAAGAGCAGGTCGAGATCGGAGTGGTACCCGAGCTCGCGGCCGCCGAGCTTTCCCAGGCCGACCACGGAGAGCGTGGCGCGGCTCCCGTCGGCATGGCGGGCGGTCCCCTCGCGCCTCTGCACCTCCGCTTCCGCGAGCGCGAGCGATGCAGCGACGCAGACGTCGGCCAGATCGGAGAGCTGGCGCGAGACCGATTCGGAGTCGAGGGCGCCGGCGACGTCGTGCAGGCCGATGCGCAGCACCTCCTCGTTGCGGAAGCGCCGCAACTCGGTGAGCTGCTCCTCCACGTCCAGCGCCTGCAGTCTCGCCCCCACATCGGCGTCCATCTCGTCGCGCGAACGGACGAGCGGCGCCGATCCGCGATGCACGAGCTGATCGACGAGCTCGGGGTGGCGCAGCAGCGATCGGCTGAGGAAGTCGCTGGAGCCGAACAGCGAGATGAGCAGGCGGGCCGTCCTCGGCGAGGAAACGAGCAGCGAGACGATCGGAGCCGGATCGGCGAGCTGACCGAAGAGGTCCGCCAGATGGCGCAGCGCCTGGTCCGGATCGGGCGCCGCCGCGACCTCGTGGAGGAGCACCGGAGCAGCGTGCTGTTCGGCGGCATTGGCGCCGGTCCAGAACGGCGTCCCGCGCCGGTGCGAAAGCCGGAAGAGCTCGGCCGCGGAGCCCTCCGGATTGGCGAATCCCAGCGCGGTGAGGGCCGCGACGCGCTCCTCGTCCGAGACGGAGGGATCTGCCGCCACCGCGGCGTTCGCGTCCGCGACCGGAGCGGCGCCTTCGGCGACGCGGAGCAGATCGCCGAAGCGCGATTCGATGTTCTCGCGATGCTCGGCGAGATCGCGCTCCATGCGCACGAGCGCCTCGTCGCGCGGCGCCGGATATCCGGCTCGCCGCGCCAGCCGGGCCCGTTCGCGGCGGTCCTCCGGCAGCGCGTGCGTCTGCCGCTCGGCGACCATCTGCACCCGGTGCTCGAGGCGGCGCAGGAAGAGATATCCGTCCCCGAGGTCGTCGCGATCGCGGCTGGAGACGAGGCCCGCATACAGCAGCCGGTCGAGGGCGCGGAGCGTGCCCCGCTCGCGCAGGTTCCTGTCCTTGCCGCCATGGAGCAGCTGGAGCGCCTGGACGAAGAACTCCACCTCGCGAATGCCGCCGGGGCCGAGCTTGAGATCGAGCCCGCCGCGCCGGCCTGCTTCGCGCTCGGCGCGGGCCTTGAGCGCGCGCATTTCCTCGACGGCACCGAGATCCAGGTACTTGCGCCAGATGAACGGAGCGAGCTTGCGCAGGGCCTCTTCGCCGACGGCGATGTCGCCGGCAACCGGACGCGCCTTGAGCAGGGCGAAACGCTCCCAGGCGGCTCCTTGCGATTCGTAATACAGCTCGAGCGCCCGGGTGGCGTTCGCGATCGGGCCGCTTCGCCCTTCAGGCCGCAGATCGAGATCGACGCGGAAGACGAAGCCGCCTTGTGGCGTGGCGCTCGGCGACCCGATGGTCCGGGTGACCTCCTCGGCGAGCCGGGCGTAGAAGGCGAAGTGGTCGATGGCAGAGGGGCCCTGCGTGCGGCCGTCGGTGTCGTAGACGTAGAGAACGTCGACATCGCTCGAGAAGTTCAATTCGCCGCCGCCGAGCTTCCCCATTCCGAGCACGCAGAACCCGCTCGGACCCGTGGCGGCGCGGCCGTGCGGCGGGCCGTGCTCCTCGCACAGTTTCGCGTAATGGAACGAGACCGCCGCCTCCAAAGAGGACTCGGCGAGACGGGAAAGCTCGGCCATCGATTCCGGCAAGGTCGCGCGGCCGGACAGATCGCGCAGTGCGATGCGGAGAATCTCGACGAGCTTGCGCCGGCGCAGCGTCTTCGCCAGCTCGATCCCCGTCCAAGCCGTGGCAACCCGCCTGCGGGACGGTTCGGGAAAGCGGGGGCAGGCGAGCAGATCGACGAGGCGAGGCCGCGCGGCCAGATGCGCCGCGAGGAAACGCGACGCCGCGCAAACGGTGACGAGGGGAGCGAGCGAAGCGGGAGGTGCGGGCCTGCGTAGCCGCTCGTGGTGTGCCGCGAGGGCGCGCGCTGCTCCGGCGAGCGCGCCGTCCGGATCGGCGCTCGCGGCGCATAACTCCATCAATTCGGCGGAAGTCGCCGCATCGAGCCCCGTCTCGCCGAGACGCTGAGCGGTCCGGGCCGCACGGTCGGGCTCCTCCCAGGTCGCCGGGGAAGCGAGCGCCTGGGTCGATTCTGCCATGTCGCGAGTCTAGAACGCGCGCCCTCTGCGCGGGCGTCTTTTGCGGCGATCCGTTCGATGCTGCGGGCTTTCGGCCTCCGCCCGTCGCAGGCGGAGCCCGCTCCTACCTTCGCGCATTGCCCTGCATCTGTCGCGTCGCTAACCTGTCTTCATGCGGCTCACTGGCGGGCGCACTGCCCTTGCCCCCGAGACTTTCCGGCCGCGGGCGATCCTCCGCACGGCGGTCGTCGCCGCGGATACGCTCTGGATTGCCGTCTTCGTCGCTCTCTGCACCCTGCGCGGGGCCACCGAGCGCGCCTACTGGTCGGCCGCTTTCTTCATCGCGCTCTTCTCGGCCTGCGCGTTCGTGTACGGGCGTATCGCCTTCACCGTCTCGGACGGCGGTCTCATCGTCCGCACAGTTTCGGCTGTGCGTCACATCGATTTCGCCGACATCCTCCGGGTCGACGTGGTGCCCGGGCCGCTAGGGACGAGCTACGCCGTGCGCACCCGGGCGGGCTCGGTGCAGTTCTCCAGCCTCTTCGGCGGCCACGAAAGGCTCTGCTCCCTGATCGTGCGCGGCGCGGGGCTCGTGTAGAACCACGCGGTGCGCGCTCTCTGCGTGTTCGCGATCCTGTGTAGCGGGTGCGCGCGCTGCGGCGAGCGTGGGCCGTACCGCGTCCACCGCGCGGCGGCGCCCATCTCGATCGACGGAGCGCTCCTCGAGTCAGCCTGGGATCGCGCGGACCGCACCGGCCCGTTCGTACGCTCGCTCGACGGCAAGGCGGCGGCAGCCGCGACCGAGGCCCGGCTGCTCTGGGACGACGAGACGCTCTACGTCGCGTTCCAGTGCGAGGACGCGAACGTCGCGACGCCGTTTACCCGCGACGACCAGGCGCTCTACACCTCGAACGTGGTGGAGATCTTCCTCAACCCGAGCGGCGACCTCGCGCATTACGTGGAGATCGAGGTCGCCCCCTCGAATGCGCTGTTCGATGCGAGCTTCACCGGACGGCGCGCCGGAATGGATCTGGCGTGGTCGTCCGGAGCGCGGCATGCGGTGCAGGTCGACGGGACCCTCAACGACCCGCAGGACGTCGATCGCGGTTGGACGGTGGAGCTGGCGATCCCGTTCGCGAAGCTGCCCGGCGCGCCGCGGCCCCGCCGGGGCGACCAGTGGCGCTTCAACCTCTACCGGCTGCGGCAGCCTCCGGGCGAGGGCCAGGCCTACAGCCCGCCGATGGTGGGGGACTTCCACGCGGTGGAGAAGTTCGCGACCTTGCGCTTCGAGGATTAGAGGCGCGTGACGGTCAGCGTCCTGCCGTCGCTCACCGCTCGTACGGCGCCGGTATCGGTGCGGTGCGTGCGGGCCCCCGCTGCGCGCGCGCGGGCAGCGACATCCGCCGAGGGAAACCCGAACGGATTGTGCGCCCCGACCGAGTAGACGACATGGGCCGGCCGCACGCGGGAAAGGAATGCTTCGGTGCTGCTCGTCGCGCTTCCGTGGTGTCCAGCCTTGAGAAGATCGGAGCGGAGGGTCGCGCCCGACGAGGCAAGCTCCGCTTCGGCCAGCGCCTCGACGTCTCCGGCGAAGAGCAACGCCACCTCGCCGTGCACGAGGCGAAGGACCATTGAATTGTCGTTGGTGCTTCGATCGGCCCGGAAGCCCGAGCGCAGGATCTCGATTCGCACGCCTTCGCGCGATTCCACCTCGCCGCCGCGCGGTATGCGCAGCCTCGCCCCCCGAAGAGCCGCACGCGCGCGCAGCGCGTCCCCCACCCCATCCGGGCCGGCTTCACCGGTCGTCCACAGCTCGCGCACCGGCACCCGATCGAGCACGGCGAAAAGCCCGCCCGCGTGATCGGGATGCGGATGAGTGAGGACGACCGCATCGAGCCGGCGGATGCCCATCTCCGCAAGCGCGGAAAGCACGATGCGGCCGGCGGGATCGGGGCGATCGTATGCTCCGGCCTGCGGCCTCCGCCCGTCTCGGGCAAAGCCCGCTCCTCCGTCACCACGACCGCGCAGATTGCCACCTCCGTCCACGAGGAGCGCGCCGCCCTCGGGAAGCTGGATGACCGCCGCGTCGCCCTGGCCCACGGCCAGGAAGGTGACGCGCAATTCGCCCCTGTGCGCGTCGAGCGCGCGCGACGTCAGTGCGACGAGCGCACAGGCGCCGAACGCGACCGCTCCGCGGGCGACGCGCATCGGCCGGGAGGGCAGCGACGAGACGCGTGCGGGATAGCCAGCCATCAGGAACCCGCCCGCGCAGAAGAGGACCCCGGCGGCGATCCCGGGCGCTGGAACCGAGGCGGCGGCTCCCGGAATCGCCGCGAACGCTTGCGCAGCGAGCAGGGTGAGGCCGGCGAGATGATCGGCCGCCCAGAAGAGCGGCAAGGCGGCCGAAGGCGCGAGCGCGTCGAGAGGCGCGGCGAGCGAGGCGATGGGAATGGCGACGAGTCCCGGCAACAGACCCACCGCGTTCGCCGCCACCGAGACGAGGGAAATGCGATGGAACGCCGTCGCCAGGAGCGGTGCCGTGCAAAGGGTCGCGGCCGCGCTGGCGCAGGCGATCCCCACCACTTCCTCGAGGCTCCGTCCGAAGACGCCGGTGCGACGGCGGAGCGGTACCAGGTCGCGCAGCCGCCGCGAGAGCAGGAGCATCCCGCCGACGCCGGCGAGGGAGAGCTGCAGGGCGAGGTCGTGAGTCGCTGCCGGGTCGAAGGCGGCACAGAGGGCGGCAGCAACGAGCAGCGCGGAGATTCCGTCCGCGCGCCTGCCAGCGGCAACCGCGCCGAGAGCGATTCCGGCAGCGAGGCCCGCCCGGACCGCAGGCCATGGCGCTCCGAGCACGGCCACCTCCACCGCCACTATCGGAACGGCGCAAATGGCCGCTACGGCGGCTGCGCGCAGGCGACCGGCCCAGGGAGAGCGGAGCCACAACCGCCGTGCCGCCAGACGGACGAGGAAGGCCACCGCGGCCAGATGCAGTCCGGCGCTCGCGAGCAAATGGACGAGCCCGCTTCTGGAAAGGTCGTCGTCGACGTCGGGAGGGATGAGCGAGCGGTCGCCGACCCCGAGGGCCGCGACGAGCCCCGCCCGCGGACGAGTGGTGCAAACATCCTCGCAGCGGCGGGCGAAGCGGGCGCGCAGACGGGCCACTGCGCGAGACCACGGCGGTCCTCGCGCGAGAACGGTCGGCGGCTGGTCCGCCGAGCCGAGGTAGGCAATCCCTCGCAGGGAAAGGTCGAACGCTGCATCGCGCTCGCCCGGATTGAGCGCGCGCGGCGGCTCGCGCAGGCGTGCGAAGACGCGCAGCCGCGCACCGCGCTCCGCCTCGATCGAGGGAACCCGCAGGAGCGCGCGCAAGGAGGTCGGCCTCACTGGGTCACCCGGCCGCGGTTCGATCCGGTCGGCGTCGAGGGTGAGGGACATGCCGCCAAAAACCGGCTCCCATTGCGCAACGACCCCTTCCATCTGGATGGGCTCGCGGCCCCCGCGGTCGAGGGCGGGATCGAGCAGTGCCGCGTCGACCGCGGCATCGTGGGCGGCGCGCGGCGCGCATCCTCCGCGCAGGATCCCTACGGCAGCGCAAGCCAGGGTCAGGGCGGCGAGGCGCGAGGCCGGCCAGGCCGCGGACGCGAGCGCAGCGACACCGAAGCTGACGCAGAGCGCCAGAAGGGGATCGATACCGATGCCGAGGAACGCTCCCGCGACGAAAGCCGCGAGGGCCGCTCGAAGCGGCCACGCCGCCGAAGCCACTTCCCCTCCCACCGCCCACCATCACCCAGGAAAACCCGAAACTGCGGCCGGGCAAAAGGCTACACCCCGCCGTGCTCGACCGTCAAGCGAGGTCTTGACGTGGCGCGGCAGGCGTGATACAAAACTCCCATGCAGACGTTCAAGGTCGGCGACAAGGCCGTCTACCCCGGGCAGGGAGTCGGCGAGGTGATGGGGATCGAGCACAAGGACATCGCCGGCCAGCGCCAATCCTTCTACGTCCTCAAGATCATGGAAAACGGGATGAAAATCCTCATCCCCATCAACAAGGTCGGCTCGGTCGGCCTGCGCTCGCTCATCGACGAGAAGGCCGTCATCAAGGTCTACGGGATCCTCAAGCAAAAGGACATCTCCGTCGACTCGGCCACCTGGAACCGGCGCTATCGCGAGTACATGGAGAAGATCAAGACCGGCTCCGTGTTCGAGATCGCGGAGGTCCTGCGCGACCTCTACCTGCTCAAGTTCGACAAGGATCTCTCGTTCGGCGAGCGGAAGATGCTCGACACCGCCCGCAACCTCCTCATCAAGGAGCTGTCGCTCGCCAAGGGCGTCAACGAGGACGACATCGAGACGGACCTGAAGCAGATCTTCAACTGTTAATCCTTCCCTGACATCTTCTGCGGGCGCGGGCGCTGTAGGCTGCCCGCGCCCGTTGCTTTTTTCCGGTTGCCCGTCGGGAGGAGCGGGCTTTGCACTGCGTCGCCAGTCGCGGAGGCCGCAGGCCGCAGCATTGGAGGCATCGCGATGCCGCTTCGCCTCACCAACACGCTGAGCGACCGTAAAGAGGAGTTCACGCCTCTGACGCCGGGACGGGTCGGGGTCTACGTGTGCGGGATCACCGTCTACGATCTCCCTCACATCGGACACGCGCGCTTCCTCGTCGCCTTCGACACGGCGGTCCGCTTCCTGCGCTGGAGCAAGCTGCACGTGACCTACGTGCGGAACTGGACCGACGTCGACGACAAGATCATCAAGCGCGCGAACGAGCGCGGCGAGGATCCGGCGGTCTTCAGCGCCCGCTACATCGAGGAGTGCAAGCGCGACATGGCACCGCTCGGGGTCGCGTCCGCGGACATCGAGCCCAAGGCCACCGAGCATGTTCCCGAGATGATCGCGCTCATCGAAAAGCTCATTGCCAGAGGCCACGCCTACGAGTCGGGCGGCGACGTCTACTTCGCGGTCCGGAGCTTCTCGCAGTACGGGAAGCTCTCCAAGCGCAACCTCGACGACCTCCTGTCGGGCGCGCGCGTCGATCCCGGCGAGCTGAAACGCGATCCCCTCGACTTCGCGCTCTGGAAGGCGACGAAGCCTGGGGAGCCCGAAAGCGTCTCCTGGGAGAGCCCGTGGGGCAAGGGCCGTCCGGGCTGGCACATCGAGTGCTCGGCGATGAGCCAGAAGTACCTTGGCACCACCTTCGACGTACACGGGGGCGGGAAGGATCTCGTCTTCCCCCACCACGAGAACGAGATTGCGCAGAGCGAGGCGGCGAGCGACCAGCCGCTCGCGCGCTTCTGGTTGCACAACGGCTTCATGACGATGGACTCCGAGAAGATGTCCAAGTCGCTCGGCAACGTGCGCAACATCCGCGACCTCTTGAAGAGCTGGGACGGCGAGTCGATCCGCGCCTTCCTGCTCTCCACCCCCTACCGGCATCCCATCAGCTTCAACGACATGGCGCTCGCCGACGCCGACGGCAGGGTCGAGTACTTCTACGAGACGCTGCACAAGGCGGATGTGTACCTCGCGGCGAAGAAGTTCTCGGGCAGGGGAGCGATCGAGGGGCCGACCCGCGACGCGTTCCGCGAAGCGATGGAAGACGACCTCAATACCGCCCAGGCGCTGGCGATCGTGAACGAGCTGTACAAGCAGCTCAACGCCAACATCGACGGCAAAGCCGCGGCGCAAAAGGTTGCCGACCTGCGAGCCGAGGTGATCGATTTCGGCCGGGTGCTCGGGCTCGGAGAGCGCGAGCCGATCGAGGCGATTCGCGACCGCAGGAGCCTCGCCGCGCACCGGAAGGGGATCGATCTTGGGTGGGTCGAGGAACGCATCCGCGAGCGGCTGGCCGCGCGCAAGGCGAAGGACTTCGCCCGGGCGGACGCGATCCGCGCCGAGGTGTCCGCCAAAGGTGTGGAGTTGCGCGACGCCGCCACGGGGACGGACTGGCGTGTCCTGCCCTAGCTACGGAGCGCTGGCTCCGGCGCCCTGTTAAACTCGGCAGTCCATGCCGGCGTTTCAGCTTCGCAGCGATTTCAAACCGCAGGGCGACCAGCCTCGGGCCATCTCCGAGCTCATCGCCGGGCTCAAGCGAGGCGACAAGGCGCAGACGTTGCTCGGCGTGACCGGCTCCGGGAAGACCTTCACCGTCGCGAACCTCGTGCACGCGGTGCAGCGGCCGACCCTGGTCATCGCGCACAACAAGACGCTCGCGGGCCAGCTCTACGGCGAGTTCAAGGAGCTGTTCCCGCAGAACGCCATCGAGTTCTTCGTCAGCTACTACGACTACTACCAGCCGGAGGCGTACGTCCCCTCGACGGACACCTATATCGAGAAGGACTCGACCATCAACGACGAGATCGATCGCATGCGCCACTCGGCGACGCATTCGCTCCTCACCCGCAACGACGTGCTCATCGTCGCCTCCGTCTCCTGCATCTACGGCCTGGGTACCGCCGAGGCGTACTACGAGCTGAAGGTGTCCGCGCAGGTCGGCCAGGAGTACCCGCGCCACAAGCTGCTGCGCGACCTGGTCGAGATCCAGTACGAGCGCAACGACAGCGACTTCGCTCGCGGGACCTTCCGCGTGAAGGGCGACACCGTCGAGATCTTCCCGGCCTACGAAGAGGAACGGGCCATCCGCATCGAGCTGTTCGGCGATCAGGTCGAATCGATCAAGGAGATCGATCCGCTCCGCGGCAAGGTGCTGGCCGAGATCGAGAAGGTGAGCGTCTTCCCGTCCAGCCACTACGTGACGAGCGGGGAGCGGCGGAAGATCGCCGTCCACGACATCCGCGAGGAGCTCCGCGAGCGCCTGACCATCCTGCGCGCGCAGAACAAGCTCCTCGAAGCGCAGCGGCTCGAGCAGCGCACCATGTTCGATCTGGAGATGATCGAGCAGATGGGCTTCTGCCAGGGGATCGAGAACTATTCGCGCCATCTTTCCGGACGGCTCGCCGGCAATCCTCCGCCTTGCCTGCTCGACTACTTCCCCAAGGACTATCTCCTCGTCGTCGACGAGTCGCACCAGTCGATCCCGCAGATCGGCGCCATGTACCGCGGCGACCGCTCGCGCAAGGAGACGCTGGTCGAGTACGGGTTCCGGCTGCCCAGCGCGCTCGACAACCGCCCGTTGAAGTTCGAGGAGTGGGAGGCGCTGGTGAACCAGATCGTCTTCGTCAGCGCCACCCCTGCCGAATACGAATTGCAGAAGAGCGAGGGCGTGATCGTCGAGCAGATCATCCGCCCGACCGGCCTCGTCGATCCGCAGGTCGAGGTGCGGCCGGTGGCGCAGCAGGTCGACGATCTGCTCGAGGAGGTCCGCAAGCGGGCCGAGAAGGGCGAGAGGGTATTGGTCACGACCCTCACCAAGCGGATGGCGGAGGATCTCACCGAGTACTACGCCGACCTGGGCGTCCGTGTGCGCTACCTGCACTCGGACATCGACACCCTGGAGCGACTCGCGCTCATCCGCGATCTGCGGCGCGGGCTCTTCGACGTGCTGGTCGGAATCAACCTGCTGCGCGAAGGCCTCGACATCCCCGAGGTGTCGCTGGTCGCGGTGCTCGACGCCGACAAGGAAGGGTTCTTGCGCAGCTCGGTGTCGCTCATCCAGACCATCGGCCGGGCCGCCCGCAACGTGGAGGGCAGGGTGATCCTCTACGCGGACACGGTGACAGAATCGATGCGCGTCGCCCTCGAGGAGACCGATCGACGCCGCAACAAGCAGCTCGCCTACAACATGGAGCACGGCATCACCCCGCAGAGCGTGAAGCGGGCCATCCTCGACATGGCGATCCAGGGCATCGCCTCCGACAAGGACGACGCGCTCGCCGGCAAGGAAGAGCTGGCGGGCTATCTGCCGAAGGACAAGCGCGACGTGCCCAAGGTCATCGCCGAGCTCGAGGGCGAGATGCGGGCCAAGGCCGACCAGCTCGACTTCGAGGGCGCGGCGATGGTCCGCGACAAGATCCAGGCGATCAAGGACCTCGACCTCGGCATCCTCCCCAAGCGGCCCGAGGCGCTCAAGGCCGAGGCGCGCGCCGCCGCCGGGATCGTACGTCCGCCGCGGCCCGAGCACGGACGCAGGATGGGCAAGAAGCAGCCGCGCAGCCGCGGAGGGGGAGTCCGGAGGTAGTCTCCATGCTCGTAGAGGAGCTCCGGAACAAGCTCGACGCGCTCCCGCCGCAGCCCGGCGTGTATCTCATGAAGGACAAGGCCGGCGAAGTGGTCTACGTCGGCAAGGCCGCGAGCCTGCGTGCCCGCGTCAACCAGTATTTCCAGCCGCGCACCGGCGACGAGCGCGCCTTCATCCCGTTCCTCGAGGACCTGCTCGGCGACATCGAGGTGATGATCACGCCGTCCGAGAAGGACGCGCTGCTCCTCGAGAACGAACTGATCAAGAAGCACCGTCCCCGCTTCAATATCAAGCTGCGGGACGACAAGAACTTCATCTCGCTGCGGCTCTCGCGCACCCATCCCTATCCGCGGCTCGAGGTGGTGCGGCGGGTCCGCAAGGACGGCGCCCGCTACTTCGGTCCGTACGCGAGCGCTTCCGCCATTCGCGAGACCCTCGCCATCGTCAACCGCCACTTCCAGCTGCGCACCTGCACCGATCAGGTGATGGCGAACCGCCGGCGCCCGTGCCTGCAGTACCAGATCAAGCGCTGCCCGGCGCCCTGCGTCTACAGCGTGCCCGAAGAGGAGTACCAGCGCTCGGTCGAGGAGGTGGCGCTGTTCCTCGAGGGCAAGGCAGACGAGCTCCAGAGCCAGCTCACCACGCGCATGAACGACGCCTCGACGAAGCTCCAGTTCGAGCGCGCCGCGCAGCTCCGCGATCAGCGCCGCGCCATCGAGCGCTCGCTGGAGAAGCAGCGCACGGTGCTCGCCGACACCGCCGATCAGGACGTGCTCGGCTACTACCGCGAGGGCGGCCTGCTCGAATTGCAGCTCCTCTTCTTCCGCGGCGGGCGGCTCTCGGGAGGGCGCAGCTTCAGCTTCAAGAAGCAGGAGTTCCCGACCGAGGAATTGGTGATGAGCTTCCTCGACCAGTACTACGAGTCCGGCGCCCTCATCCCCAAGGAATTGCTCCTTCCCATCGCGCTTCCCGACGCGGAGGCGCGCGAAGCGCTCCTCAGCGAGCGCAAGGGCGAGCGGGTACGGATCCTGGTTCCCGAGCGCGGCGAGAAGGCGCGGCTGCTGGAGATGGCCGCCGAGAACGCGCGCCACAATTTCGAGGAGCGCCAGCGAACGGAGAAGAACACCTTCGATCACCTGCAGCGGCTGCAAACCCGCCTGCGCCTGCCGCGGCTGCCCCGGCGCATCGAAGGGTTCGACATCTCCACCTTCCAGGGTCAGCTCACGGTCGGATCGCAGGTGGTCTTCACCGACGGCGAGCCGGACAAGAGCGGTTACCGCCTTTTCAAGGTGCGCGGCGAGGCGGTGGGCGACGACTTCGCCGCCATGTTCCAGGTGCTGACGCGCAGGCTCAAGCGCGGCATCGAGGACGAGAACCTCCCCGATCTCCTGGTGGTGGATGGAGGCAAAGGGCAGCTCAACGTCGCCCGGGCCGCGCTGCGCGAGGTGGGGCTCTCGCTCTCCGACGTCCCGCTCGCCGGGCTGGCGAAGAGCAGGGTACTGGAGAACGAGGAGCGATTCGCCGCCCGCCAGGGGTTCCGGCTCGCCGATGCCTGGGCGGAGAAGGCGGGTCCCGAACCGGAGGTCCCGCAGATCGAGGACGCGGCGGCGCGCGTCGGCGAAGAGGTCCGCGCAAATGCGGAGCCGCCCTCGCGACTGGGCCGCTCGCGCAAGAAAGGCCGCTTCAAGAAGGACGAGATCGAGCGCTCCCCGGAACGGGTGTTCCTGCCGGGGCAGAAGAACCCGCTCGTCCTGCGGCAGAACACGGGAGAGCTTTTCCTGCTCGCCCGCCTGCGCGACGAGGCGCACCGTTTCGCCATTACCTACCATCGCAAGCTGCGCCGCGAGAGGAACTTCCGCTCCGTGCTCGAGCAGATTCCCGGAGTGGGCGAGAAGCGGAAGCGGGCATTGCTCGCGCACTTCGGATCGCTCAAGCGCATCCGCGCCGCGAGCCCCGAAGAGATCGCACAGGTCGAGGGCTTCAACCGCGACCTTGCCGAGCGGATCCAGCGGTTCCTCGCCGCCGAGGCCCGGGCAGCCCTGGAAGCGGAAGCGTTGGAAGCGGCGCAGGGGGCCGCCGATCAGGGCGAAGGGCCGGAGCCGATCGGACCCGCCATCGCGACCGACCGCGAGGACGTTGCCTTCGACGCCGCCGCGGCCGAGCTGGAGGCGATCGAGGAGGACGATCTGCTGCCGGCGGATCCGGAGCCCGAGCCCGAGCTCTCCGGCGTTCCGGATGGATCCGATGAGGGGCGCAGCGGACGTCCGCAGTAAGGTCCGCTTGTTTTTATTTTCGCCGTTTTTCCTTGAACCCCCTACGCAGCTGTCCTACAACGCGACGCTGTTCTCAGCGCCGCCGGGGCGCGGGGAGCGCCGAAAGGACGTCCGGCAACATATGAAGCTCTACCCGAAGATCATCCCCTCCATCGCCCGCGACACCATTGCCACGCTCATGGCGGAGGGCGACATCGAGGTGGAGACCATGCGGGTCGCGGACGCCGAGATGGACATGGCGGCGATCCTCAAGGAGTACCTCGCCGCCGAGGAGCGGGTGAACCAGGCTACGCGCGAGGCGCTCGAGCGGCGCGGCTACGACCACTCCAAGTTCAATCAGGTCAAGCGCGAGATGGCCGATGTCCGCGGATTCAAGATGGGCGACGAGGGCATCGACTACATCATCAACCAGATGATCGAGTTCCTCCTCATCTCGCGGAACGTGGAAGAGGTCTTCGCCGAGGACCACCAGATCCGGAAGAAGATCTACCAGGTCTTCAAGAAGCACCTCGACGTGGACGAGGACATCGACCGCGAGGCGCGCGCGCGCCTCAAGCACCTCGCCGAGGGCACCCAGGCCTGGGAGGTCGAGTACCAGAAGACCGTCGAGCAGATCCGCCGCAACAAAGGACTTCTTTAGCGGCACCGTTCAGTTGAATTGACGACCGCGTCTTCGATGTGAAGCTCTGCGATCCGGCGCCTTCGGCGCCTCTACCAAGGGGGAGCTCGCTCCCCCCTGGACCCCCCAAGATCTCACGGTCAGCACAGATGTGAGCGCAGCGGTAACGCGCTCACCGACCGATCGCCGCTCCTACCCGCGGAGGCTCCCGCGTAGCGGGACCCTTGCGCTGCGGGGCCGCGGCGCGCGCGGATGCTCCGGTCGCCTCGACCAGCTGGGCGCGGAGCGTCTTGCCCTTCACCTCGCCGAGGGCGACGAGCGGGAGCCGGCGATCGTCGTCGCTCACCCACACGTGCGCCGAGCGCGTCACGTTCGTATCGTCGAGCCGCGTGGAGGTCCCGTCGAAGCGCAGGGTCTTGAACTTCCCCAGCGGGGTCTCGATCTCCTCGCCCTGGGCAATGGTGCCCGTGAGCCGCCAGACCTTGCGCCCGGAATAGACGTCGGCGCAGACGGGCCGTCCGGGGACCTGACCGCGCAGGAGATAGAGCGTCGAAAGCATGTCGCGCGCCGTCGGTCCCGCCTCCAGATCGACCGGATCGGGGTTCCCGTCCTTCGTCGCCGAGATGGGGAGCTTGCCGCCGGAAGGAGGGAAGCGGACCTCGATGGTCTTGTGCGTCGGACCCTCGTCGACCTCCTCCCGATACTTCACCGGGCGCAGGTCCTTGCCGAGGAGGCTGACGGCGAACACCTCGTAGCGGCCCAGGTTGGTCGCAATGAAGGCGCTGGTCCGCGCGCGCGCGCGCACCGCCAGCGCGGCGCCCTCCGAGGCCGGGGCGCGCTCGAGCGAGACGTCGAAGGTCCCGACGTCGGCGCCGAGGAGATCGAGGCGGAACTTGAGCTGCTCGCCGGGCGTGAACTGCACCGCGGGAGGAGGAACGGCGGCGCAAGGTGGCATCTGGACCGCGGCGAGCAGAACGGCGAACGTGGCGAGCATGTGGTTTCTTCTCCTGCCTCGGCCGATGACGCCTTCCCGATCAGACGCTTGCGACCGGACAGGGATTCAACGGCCGCCCAGTCCGACCTTCTCGCCGGATCCCTTCCGCCGCTCGGCGTTCAGGACCTCGATGCGGGCCCCGATCCGGTCCCGCATCGATGCATACGCCTTCGGATCCCGCGAGAAGCGGCGGATCGCGGGGGCGAGCGAGCGGGCCTCTTCGCCGGCGAGCTTCGCGTCGCCCATCTTGCTGCAGAGCGCGAGGTACTCGTAGTCCTGGATGCCGCGCTGGATCTGGACGATGCGCAGCGTCTCCACCGGCACATCGCGGTCGCCGCCGATCCGCGCCGGCGTTCCCGGGTAGTAGAGGTTCCCGTCGCCATTGCCGCCGAATCCGTACTGCAGCTCCCAGGGATCGGAGAAGTCGTAGGAGTAGACGACGTCGTAGTACAGCTCGCCTGCGATGCCGTTCGCGAAGGCGAGCGCCCCCATCGCTCGCGCCGCCGTCGCGGGCGCGTCGATGACGTAGTCGGGCCATCCGGTGAAAGCGGCGCGGTGCTGCGGAAGGACCACGCCGCTCGGATCGCAGCCGTGCGACATACAGCTCTGATACCACCACACCCACGCGCCCTTTGCTTCCGCGTCCCGGTAGCGGCTTCGAGCGACCGGCCGCGGGCAGTTGGGCGACCCCTCGCCGAGGCAGTTGAGCAGCGGCACCCAGACGTCGATGCTGGGAAGCTGGTCGGACCAGGCCGTGGTGACGAGACGCCGGATCGAAGGAGCGTCCTCGCGCAACTCGCGCGCGTGCTGCTCGACGCGGGCGAAGTCCTTCGCAGCGGGCTCGTCCTCGACATAGGCGAAGAGCCTGTCGAGCCAGCCCCGCTCCTGGAAATGGGACATCCAGGCGCGGCGCCAGGATCTCCGCTGTCCCCGGGTGAGCGTTTTCGGCTCGCGCAGCTCGACCGAGGTCCAGCGGGCTCCGTCGGGTAGCGCGGTTCCCTCGAGGAACGGCGCTACCTCGTCGTCGTAGACCTTCCAGTCGATCTTCACCTCGTCGCCGTGTGCCTGATAGGGCGGCGTGTTCTGCGTGCCGCCGAAGAGCGTGATCCCGCGCCGGAGCGCGATGGTGTCGTAGGCGCGGGTCAGCTCCGGGTTCGCCTCGGGCCCGCGCTTGTGGCCCTTCGCGGCCGAATATCCGGAGAAGCCGAAGGCGGTGACCAGCGCCGGCGTGGCGGGCAGATCGAAGCCGCGCATCTTCAGCTCGACGGGAACTCGCGCTCCCGCGAGCTTCGCGCCGCTGGAGTCGTCGATCCAGCCGAGCTGGATGGTCGAGCTGAAGCGGGCGCCGCGGGTCCCGGAGAGTCCCCGCGCCGGGCAAGCCTCGACGAAGATGGCCTGCGCGCGTCCCGCTCCGACGTCGATCGGGAAAGCGCGGCGAGTCTGCCCGAAGAGCGGGTCGCGCACGGGGATGAGAGCGTCCGGCCATTCGCCGGCGCGGCCTTCCGGTTCGGTGGGCCGCGCGAGCAGGATGGTCGCGACGCGCATCACGTCCAGAGAGACGCGCGCCGTTGGATGCTCCGGCCTGCGGCCTCCGCCCGTCGCAGGCAAAGCCCGCTCCTCCGCCGAGACGAGCGGTTGCGCGCTGGCGCTGAGCGCCTTCACGCCTTTTTCCGAGCGCACGACGATCTGGGCGCCGATGCATTCCCCGCCCGCGGCCGAGAACCGGATCCGCGCCGGTTCCTTCGCCCTGCGCGGCGTCGCGTCCGGAAGCACCTTCTCCGATTCGTCGGCGATCCAGATCTGGACGGAGCTGGACGCGACCAGCGCGGCTGCGACGCAGGCCAGCATCGAGCGAAGGTGCGCCTCGGCCCGCGGCCCGGCAAGCGACCCTCCCTGGAAGCGCCGGGCCGGCCTTGGAAATCCGCGACGGCGTCGCGAAGCCGATATAGTCTCCGGTCATGGCTCCGGGCGGCCGCGACAAGCACTTCGATGTCGAAGACGACGACGAATTCGCCAAGGGCGCGCCCGGCAAGAAGCGCCGGTTCACCGAGTTCGAATGCCCGACGTGCAGCGCCCACAATCCGGTCGGCGATGCGTTCGGCAACGGCGACGACATCTTCTGCGGCTACTGCGGCCAGTCCTTCGTGGCGGAAGTCGACGAGGACGGCGGGCTGCGGTTGAAGGAAACGTGAAAGGCGTCGCGCGACGCGAAGTGCGGCGGGTGGCGGGCGGGGAAGCACAGCCCGCCGCCGACGACGACGTCGTCCTCGAGGAGCCGCTCGAGATCCGGGTCGCCGGCGAGACCCTCGCCATCACCATGCGTACGCCGGGCCACGATCGCGAGCTGGCCGTCGGCTTCCTCTTCGCGGAAGGAGTAATCGGATCGCGCGACGACGTCGGGCGCGTGGCCCACTGCGGGCGTCCCGATCAGGAAGGCTACGGCAACACCATCGACGTCGCCCCGGGCCCGGGCGTCTCGCTCGACATCGATCGCGTCTCCGCCACGCGGCGCGGGACCATCACCACCTCGGCGTGCGGCGTCTGCGGGCGCCGCAGCGTCGGCGACGTGCTCGAGCGCTGTCCGAAGCTCCCTCCCGGACCCGAGGTCGAGATCGCCTCCCTGGTCCGGGGAATGGAATCGCTCCGGACGCTCCAGCCCAATTTCGCGAAGACCGGCGGGATCCATGCGGCGGCAATTTTCGATGCCGGCTTGAAAATGCTCGCCGCCTTCGAGGACATCGGCCGCCACAACGCACTCGACAAGGCGGTGGGGGCCCTGGTGCTCGCGGGCAAGGTTCCTGGAGAGGATGCCGCGGTGCTTCTCGTGAGCGGCCGCGCCAGCTTCGAGGTGGTGCAGAAGGCGGCCATGGCGCGCATCCGGGTCGTCGCCAGCGTGTCGGCGGCGAGCTCTCTCGCCATCGATCTGGCGAACGCCACCGGAATGACGCTCTGCGGTTTCGTGAGGGGCGGCGGCATGACGGTCTACGCCCATCCCGAGCGCCTGCATTGAAACGGACGGTCGGTCTGTGGCAGAGATCCGGGCGCAACTTGCGATCCGGCGCAGGGGGCCTCGGGGAAGGGTGTCTTCTGCCGGCCGGAAGGGGAAAACAAAATGCGACGTATCGCGGTGCTGGCAGCGATGGTGTCCGGATTCGCCTGCGGTGGCTCTTCGAGCACGCAGACGTTCAGCGCGAGCCCAATGGTGCAGACGAACGAACCCGCTTCGTTCCGACTGAAGGCTGCTCCGACCGCCACCGGTTCGGCGCAGGTGCAGATCGTCGGTAACACCCTCACCTACTCCTTGCGGGGCAGCAATCTCACCTCCGCGCCCTCGGTTGCGCACATCCACCTGACGCCCGCCGGCGCTGGCCCTGCGCAGGGTGCGGTCATCGTGACCTTCAAGGTGCTCAACGCCGGGGCCACCGCGTCGACGAATTCGATCACCGTCGATGACGTCGTGACCAATCCCCCCGACGCGACGGCCAAGAACCTGGACGGGACGCCGATGTCGTTCGACCAGCTCGTCCAGCACATCAAGAACGGCGAGACCTACGTCAACATCCACACGGGCAGCAACCCGAGCGGCGAGATTCGCGCAGACTTGCACTAGCGCTTCTCATCTCGGGCGCCGCGGGAAGCTCACCCCGCGGCGCCTCGCTCAGCCCTTCTTCGGCGAGACCGCTCGACGAGCTGCCCGCAACGCCTTGCGCTCCCGCTGCCGGGCGAGGAACCCCGTAGCTTTGCGATCGCCCCGGGTCTTTGGCGCGGGTCCCGGCACCCGCGGCGCAGGCTCGGCGTTCGTCGCGGGAGACGGTCCACCATCGTGCGTACGAACCGCTTCCTCGCGGGGGCGTCCCCATCGCGGCTTCGACGCGGCGGCCGGCGCGGCTGCGTACGGCCGCGCTCCTTCCACCGCGAACCAGAGCACCCGCCGGACAACGAGCGTCGCGTAGGCTCCCGGCGGGAGCGTGAACGAGAGGTTGATCTTCAGCCGGCCGCGGTTCAGCTCGTCCGGCCGCGGGTCGTGGACGCGCAGCTTTCCAGGGCGCACGAAGAGGGGCCGCTCCTCGTGTTTGAAGAACACGGGCGCGCCTTCGATATGTAGATCGCCGAGCCCGAGCCCTTGCGCGTGGAGCGCGCCGAGCGCCGCTTCCCGCACTTTCGCATCGGCGACCTCGGAGTCCGGCGCGAGGAGGGGAAAGGTCTTGCCCCAGAGCTCGTCGCGCAGCGTTCCCGGGAGAGCGCGCGGGAAGAGCAGGGCGCCCGCCTGGTAGCGCAATCCGATCAGCTCGGCCGCCGGAACCCGCGAGGCGAGATAGCGGCGAACGCCCTCGTTCCAGACGAAGCTCTGCAGCTCGAACACGGCCATCATCCGCAGGCGCCGATCGAGGTGCAGGAAGGCGCCCTTGAAGTCGCGCGGGTCCTCTCGCAGGCGACGGAGGATGGGCGCGTACCGCTTGCCGGCGTCGTGGGGGGCGCGCAGTTGCCACTCGCCCCAGTGCTCGCGCCAGAACGTCTTCACCTTGGCGTCGTCGCTCTTGTCGAGCTCGCTCGGCGTGGCGATGAGCGCTTTCAGTGCCGATTCGAAATCGCCGCGGAGAAGATGCCTCACGACGAATCCCTGCCCGTGCTTCAAGTACCCGAAGCGCTGCGAGTCGAAGTAATTGACCACGCCGACGCGCTCGACCTCGCGCACGCTTTCCGGCACGCGCTCCGCGTCTTCGCGCGAGAGGTCGCGCACGGTCACCTCGAATCGGTTGGAGGTGATGTTCGCGCTCGAGAGCGGCTCGCGCGACCGCCCCACCAGCTTGAGCCGGAGGTCCCCGGTCTGCACCACCTCCCGTTCGGCCAGTGCGCCGCCCTGGACGCCGACCAGCTGCTCGGTCCGGCCTTGCTTGTCCTTGAGGCCGCAGATCGACAGATCGCGCCTGCGGACGCCGAACTCCTTGCCGATCCGCTCCAGCGCCTGGAGCGTCGAGACCTTCTGCTTGTCCATCCGGTAGACCCAGACGTCGCCTTCGGGATCCTCCTCGAAGCGGAACCCCTCGCGAACGACGAAGTCCTCCGGCCGCTGCTTGATCTTCACGGCGAGCGTCGTACCGCATCCGCGCCCCGGAGATGAGGAGAATCGAACCGACGGCGCGGCAGCGACGAGCGCGCAATGCAGCGCCGCGAACGCCGCCCGCGGCGCTCCCGGCAGAAAACTTGCGTCGCGAAAACCGGGCCCCAGACTCGCTCGCGCATGGTCGAGAGGCTGCCCACCGAGGAGAGGTTTCGTTCGAACCGGGTCTTCCAGCGGTGCCCGAACTGCGACCTGCGCACCGACGTGAGCTTGCACGTCGCCGGAGCGCTGATCCGGTGCGTCCACTGCAACGTACGGTTCCAGGTCGAGCGGCCCAGGCCAGAAGCCACGCTGCATCCGCACGCCCCGGACGATCCCACCGCCTGGGAAGAGCTGGCGGCGGTAGGGAACCCGAATCCGCTTTCCACCCCGAAAGGGAAAACGCCTCCCGCTCCGCCTGGATCTGCGCCGAATCAACCGAAGCCGATGCCCCGGATCGAGGGCTTCGTGCTCCACGAGCGCCTCGGGCAGGGAGGCATGGGCGAGGTCTTCCGCGCCACCCGCGAATCGGACGGCCGCGAGCTCGCCGTGAAGGTCCTGAGCGAATCGCTCGCCGCGGTGCCCGACTACGTGCGCCGCTTCGATCGCGAGGCGGCCGCCATGGCGCAGCTCGATCACCCGGGCATCGTGCGGCTGCTCTCGCGCGGGCGGAGCGGCGAGCACTGCTTCATCGCCATGGAGCTGGTTCCCGGGCCCTCCCTGCGGACCCACGTGGCGGTGGCGCGGCCCTCGGCACGGGCCCTCGCGCGCCTGCTCGGCCAGGTCGCGCACGCACTCGCTTACGCCCACGCTCGCGGCGTGGTCCACCGGGATCTCAAGCCGGACAACGTGCTCGTGATCGGGGAAGGTCGCACCAAGGTGCTCGACTTCGGCCTCGCCGGCTTGCACGCCGACGGAGCCGAGTCGCTCACCCAGAGCAACGTGGCGATGGGGACGGCCAACTACATGGCGCCCGAGCAGCGCAAGGACGCGCACCGCGCCGATCACCGCGCCGACCTCTACTCCTTCGGCGTGATGATCTACGAGCTCCTCACCGGGGAGCTTCCGGTCGGGAAGTACCCGCCCGCTTCGAAGGTCGTTCCCGGCCTCTCGCGCGCCTGGGACGCGCTCATCGAGCGCTGCCTGGAGCAGGACCCGGCCGCCCGTCCTCACAGCGCGCTGGAATTGGCCCATGCGCTGGAGTCGCTCGCCGGGGCCGCGCCGCTGGCGCTGGCGCCGCGGACGCGGAAGGCGCAGCGCTCACGCATCTGGTCCTTCCTCGGAATCGGAGGAGGGCTCGCAATAGCCCTCGGCCTCGCGGGGCTGCGCGTCGCGCAGGACCATTCGCAGCCACGCCTGCGGGCGCGCATGCCGCCGCCCACGGCCACGCTCCGCCAGCTCCACCGCCGCTGACGCGTCAGCTTCCGCCGGCGGTTTTCGGCCGGTAGAAGAGCACGATCGTCAGGCAGTGGAATTCGTTGTCGCTGGATTGGATGACCGTGCGATCGACGATCTCCAGGTCGCCGTTGGCGCGCAGCCAGCGGGTGACCTGATCCCCGAGCTCGTCTCGTTCCTTCGCCTTGGTCGCCGAGAACAGCTTGACGCCCGTGAACATCGCCCCCCCTTCAGCCCCCACGGCGGGACTGAATCGTTCCAAAGCCGCCGCGGAGTGTCAATGTCGGGGTTGCCGGCCCCGGCCTTCGCCCCCACGTTTCCTTGCGAACGGAGGCTCGCGATGGCGACGGGAAGGCCCGGGGAGCTGCTGCTCGACCCAGAGAGCAAGCGGCGCAAGCGCGAGCTGGCCGTCCAGTTCATCCGCCGCATCCGGTCGATGGAGCGAGAACGGCTGCACGCCCTCATCCTCGAGGAAGCAGGCGAGGACCTGGCGCAGTTCTTCCTCGCTTACGCGAGCGACCTCATCGACCGCGAGCCCCAGCGCGCCGCCGAAAACGCCTCGAGCCTGCTGCTCATCGGATACCTCATCCGGGCGTTCGAGACCGAGGCGAAGGTTCCGGCGCCACTCGTCCAGGACTCCTGGCTGCACTGACCCGGGTCCGATCCCGGACGCCAGCTGCCTCGCCCCCCTTCCAGCCTCGGCGTTTCCGCCCTACCTTGGCGCATGGCTTTCTCCGAACGCTCGCCGCTGGCATCGCCGCAGGCGCGCGATGCGCTGAATCGCCTGATCGACGGCTTCCAGACGCTGGTTCGCGAGCACCTCGCCCTCGCCAAGGTCGAGCTCAAGGAAGACCTGAAGCGGATGGGCCGCAGCCTGCTCCTGAGCGCGGCCGGAGTGCCTGCGCTGGTCGCCGGATACCTTCTCCTGAACGTCGCCATCGCACTGCTTCTTGCGACCGTGATCGCGAGCTGGGCGGCCTTCGGCATCGTCGCGGTCGTGAACCTCGCCGCCGGCTCGGCGCTCACGGCGCACTTCATCAAGAAGGCGCGCCAAACGCCCATCTCTCTCGACTCCACCAGCACCGAGCTGCGCCGCGACCGCGAGATGCTTTCCAGCCTGACGAACGGGACGCCCGCCGCAGCGCCGGCGCCTCCGGCGATCGAAACGGCGCCGCGTCCACCCGAGCACGCCCCGGCGCCCGTGCGACCGTCCTGGACGCCGGCGCCCCGCGCCGACGGGGGAGGGGTCTCGCGCGTCACTCCCTCGCGCGTCACGCAGCCCGTGGCGAGCGGCGCCCCGGCGCCGAAAGGCGAGCCGGTGGCCGCGTCCCGCGGCGACCTGGCCCACTGAATCGAGCCGCGCCGAGGCGCGCGGGGAGGATACCGATGCCGACGGAAACCACGCCGAAGGATCCGGCAGCCATCCGCGCCGGGATCGAACGGGCAAGGCAGGAGATCGAGCAATCCGTCGCCGACCTTCGCCAGGGAGTGGCCGAGACCCTCGACTGGCGTGGCATGGTCCGGCGGCATCCCGCGGCGGCCCTCGGCGGCGCCATCGCTGTGGGATTTCTCCTGGCCCGCTGGACGACGAGGTAGCCATGGCCGACATGCTCGGTGGAACGCCGGCAGAGCCCGGGATGGACGAAGAGGATCTCGCCTTGCTTGCCGAGGGGATGGTGGCAGGCCGGGAGTGGATACGGAGCGCGCTGCAGAAGACGCTCGCCTGGGTCGAGGAGAATCCGGGCGCCGCGCTGATCTGCGCCGCAGGCGCCGGCTTCATCGCGGGCAAGCTGCTCCTGCGCAGGCCTCGTACTCTCGAAGACCTCGTCGACGACTAGCCGTTCCCGAAGTTGCGGGTTTGCTCCCGCGACCGGCAGGATGCCGCCCGTGCCGGGTGAGCTGCATCCCTTTCTCTCCCATTTCGCGGTGGCCTTGCTCCTGATCGGTCCCGCCTGCGACGCCTTCGGCGTTGCTCTGCGACGCGATTCGCTCCTGCACGCCGGTCGCTGGAACACGCTCCTTGGCGCCGCCTGTGCCGCGGCGGCGCTCGCTTCCGGTCTCGGGGCCCGCGCCGCCCTCGGATCGCACGGACCGGCGGGAGAGGCACTCCTGAACCTGCACGGCGCTCTCGCCTGGGTCCTCGCTGCGGCCTGGGCCCCGGTCGCTCTCTGGCGCGCGCTGGCGAAGCCTCCGCTTCCGACCCGCCTGCGCACCGCCTATCTCGCCCTTGCATTCACGGGGGCCATCGCTTGTGCCGGGGATGGTCTGCTCGGGTCGGCCCTCGTCTACCGGCACGGCATGGGGCTGTCCCCTGCCGCGCGGGCGGAGCCCCTGCCGCGCCCTCCAACCATCGACAGGTAGAGCGCTCTCACGATCTCTCCCGCGCTCTAGCGCCGCTTTTCGTCCGGATAGCGGGCCGCGACTACGGTGTGGATGCCGCCACGTACGAAGAAATCACCGATCACTTCCGCCCTGCGGGGTCGGACCGCGGCGAGCAGGTCGTCGAGGATCCGGTTGGTGACCGCCTCGTGGAAGGCGCCCTCGTCGCGATAGCTCCACAGGTAGAGCTTGAGGCTCTTCAATTCGACGCAGAGGCGATCGGGAACGTACGTGATGCGGATCACCGCGAAGTCCGGCTGGCCGGTCATCGGACAGACGCAGGTGAACTCGGGGCACTCGAAGCGGATCTCGTAGTCGCGATCAGGACTCGGGTTCGGGAAGGTCTCCAGGGTCTTCGAGGGCCGGGTAGATCGGCGGGGCGCGAGATCGATCGGGACTCCGCTGTCCTTGCGTCGGCCCACGGTAACGCCCTCCTACCACGCCCCGAAGCCCTCCGACCGTCGACGTCGAAACCCATGAAACACGCGAGGTTGGCTCCACATCGCCAAAGGACTCGTTGCGCGCGGAACGGAGGTGCAGTAGGAGACCCCCCATGAGGAAGGCAGACCCGAGCAGTAGTCGACGTTCCGGGCGGCGCAGGCCCCTTGCGACACCTTTCCCTCCTCCGGCTGACGAGCAGCGGCACCTACGTAAGGCTACCGAGCGGCCTGCCGAGAGCAGGCTGGACTCGGATTTCGGCATCTGCCTGAGCGTCGTGCCCGCGCTGCGCCGGCGTTCCGACGCGTAGCGAGCCGCCTGGCGGCGGTATCCCGAGGCTGCGGGCAGTCTTGTCGCCAAGGCGACAGATGCACAGCCTCGGTACATGGCCACGACCCGAACCGTCACCTCTCCGGCGCCGTTCTCTCGCATCGTCGAGGCGCGTTCCACCAGCTCCTGGAAGGCCGCGCTCCCGGCCGCCCTCATCGTCATCGCGGCGGTGATCGCTGCCGCTTACTTCGCCGCCAAGGCGTCCGAGCAGTCCCAGTTGCTCGCCGGCGCGCGGACGGAGATGCAGCAGAACGTGCAGGCTGTCTCCCAGCTCCAGTCCCGCATGGCGACGGTCGATGGCGACCTGGCGCGGCTCCGCACCGCCGGCCGGACCACCGTGATCCTGAAGCCGGCGGCCTCCAAGGCCCCGCGCAAGGGCGCCGACACGGTCGCTTCTTCCTGGGGCGCGGCGACCTGGGGCGAGCAGTCGGACGGGAAGACCTGGATTCGCATGGACGCCTACGGGCTCGCGCCGGCCCCGCAGGGCAAGGGCTACGATGTCTGGTTCGAAGGGGCGGACGGAAACGTGGTGGAGGTCGCCAAGCTCGATCCCGCCCAGGACGGAAGCGCGTTTGCCGAAGGCAAGGACCTGCCGGGAGTGGACAAGGGGAAGCGCATCCTCGTGTCGCTCGACGAGGAAGAGGCGAAGAAGCCGGGCACCGAGGTGTTCCAGGCCGATCTGCCCAAGCTGAAGCCGATGGCCTCCGGCCAGTCCGTGCAGACCGGCGCCGCCTCGAGCCAGGGCGCTGCCCCGGCCAAGGCCGACAGCGCAGCTCCGAAGCAGCAATAGCGCCTGACGCCCGGCTGCCTGCGCGGCCGGGACGCATGCTAAGACGGAGGGCATGCAGCGGATCGCTTGGACCCTGTCCGCCCCCGTCTTGCTCGCGTTGTCCCTCTCCTGCCAGAAGCCGCCAGACCCGCTCGCCGAGCAGCGCGCCCTCTGCCGCGCCCTCGAGCAGTACCACCAGCTCCGGCCGGGTCTCGGCGTCGACGAATGCGCGCGCAAGCTCAAGGAAACCGCGGATCTCAATGACCCGGCGCGGAAGGCGTCCGACCTCGTCGACCGCATCGTGCAGCTCGCAATCCAGGGGACGGCAAGCGAGCGGACCGAGTTGCGCGACGCGCAGGATTCGCTGCAGCGGATCGGCCGGCCGGCGGTGACACCGGCCCTCTCGCGCCTGCAGGCGAGCCCCGATTCCAACGCGCGGCTGGCTCTCGCCCGCGTCCTCGTCGGCATTTGCGGAGATGACTGCGCCGATCGGAAGCTCGATTGCATCGTCCCCGCGCTGCTCGAGGGAACCTCTGACGACCGCCCGCCGGAAGCGCGCCGCGAGGCGGAACGGGGCCTCACGCGCTGCACCGGGGAACAGTTCGGCGACGACCCCACCGCCTGGCGCAAATGGTGGTCGGCCCGCTCCGCGCAGGCGTCGCGCTGATTGAGGCCCGACGGGTTCGCAACCTCTGAAACCAGTCTCTTTGCGAGGTTCTGCACGGCCTTCCGGGCGCGCGCCCCGCTCCTTGACCGAATGAGGGCTCCCTCGTACGCTATATGTCCACCTTCGGACGCAGATCATCCCGGAAGAAGAGGGCGATGGCCGTCGATTCCACGAGCCCGAAGACCGAGATGATCGATCCCGCGCTTCTCGAGGGGATCGGCGCGAACTTCATCGTCAAGGAGCCGTCGGGCGCGGTGAAGACCTTCCCGATGCGCCAGGACCGCTTCCTCATCGGAAGATCCGACCATTGCGATCTCCCCATCGCCGACTCCTCCGTGTCGGGGCGGCACGCGGAGATCTCGAGGACCGACGGCGACATCAAGATCCGCGATGTCGGCAGCGCCAACGGCATCTACCTGAACGGCGAGCGCGTCGAGGAGGCCGAGCTTTTCGACGGCGATGTGCTGCGGCTCGGGCAGACCTCCATCCGCATCGACGTGGTCGGCGGTCGCGCGCGCGCCACCGGTGGGCTGCCGCTGCGCACGGTCGCCCTCGCCGTGGCCGCGATCCTGGTGCTCGGAACGGTCGGCGCCGGAGTCGGAATCGCGGTCCGCAAGAAGCAGCAGCAGCGCCGCGACATGCGCACGCTCGCCGCCTTCGTGACGGCGGCCCGCGAAGGCCAGCGCGCCAAGCCCTGCGCCGCCATCGTCGACAAGGTGCAGGACGTGGCCAAGGAGCTCAACGCGCTTGGCAAGCTGAGCTGCTCGGAGCCCTTGCGCGGAGACGACGCCAAGCGCGCCGTGGCCGGGTACCGCGAGCTGTCGCGCACCTATCAGCTCATCGCCACCGCCATCAGCCAGTTCGCCGGCCAGCAGGCCACCTCGACCCAGGCGCTCACCGGCGCCGCCGAGCAACTCGAAGACCTCGACCTCAAGCTCCGCGTCGCCGAGGCGCAAGAGCTCATCGATCAGCGCTCGCAGGTGACTTCCGCCTTCGCCTCCGACTGGAAGAAGCTGTCCGCCGCGGCCAGCGCGTACGCCAACGAGGTCGAGCAGGCGTTCGTCTTCGGCAACAAGTCGAGCTGTCCGGCGGTGGAGCGGGGCGTCAACGCCAGGTCGCCGAGCGACGTGCTCATCTCGTGCAACAAAGGGTTCGATCGGGCCCGCAATGCCGTCGGGGACAGCCTCAAGGAGCTCGACGAGATGACCGGCGGCGAGGCCGCACCCGAGTAGCTCTACGCATGGGTCGCCATCGGGTGGCCTTCGCGGTACTGACAGGCGCGATGCGCGCCCTCCTTGTCGCCGCCCTGGGCCTCCTTTCTTCCGCCGCCACGCTGATCCTCGTGCGCGCCCGGCGCTTGAGGGCGCGTCATCGCGCGGTGTTCGGCGCGCCGGTGCCGGATCTCGACCAGGCCGCGGAGCGCCTCGTCGACGCGCCGCGCGCGCTCTACCACGGGACCCGGTTTGCGGACGGAGCCCTCATCCTCGCGACTCGGTGGCACGAGGCCTGCGTCGGCGATCTCTGGTGCACCGCCGCAGGCATCTTCCTGCGACGCGAGAACGGGGGCGAGCCGCTCGTCATCCCCCTCGGCTGGATCGAGGACGCCTCTTTACTGCGGGCCAACGCCCCCATCGCCGGGACCGACCTCCCCATGCTGCGCGTGCGATGGCGGCGCGGCGGTGAATCGCTCGTCACCGATTTCTCCCTCCCGGGAGGGATGGCAAACCTGGAAAAGCTGCGCCGCGAGATCCATCTGCGGCAGGGGACGGACGCGGTCGCGACCGCGCTTGCCCCCTTCTTCGAGCGGGCAGGCGAGCTCGGCAAGTGACCGCACGCATCGTCGTCCTCGGCAGCGCAGACGCCTTTTCGAGCAGTGGAAGGGGCAACACTGCCTGGCTCCTGGAGGATGGAATCGCTCCCTGTACCGTGGATTTCGGACCTACCGCCCTCGTCGCGCTGAAGCGGCTCGGGCGCGATCCGCAGCGCATCGCGGCGATCCACCTGACGCACCTGCACGGCGATCACATCGGGGGAATTCCCATGCTTCTCGTCGATGCCGTGTATCGCGCCCACCGCACGGCGCCATTGGACATCACCGGCCCACCGGGAACGGCGGAGCGCGTCCAGGCGCTCTGGCGCGACTTCTATGCCGACGCGGCCGCGTCGGAGCTGGAGTTCGAGCTGCGCATCCACGAGCTCCGGCCCGGAGACACGGCGCGCATCGCGGGGCGGGAGGCAGCCGCCTTCGCCGCGCAGCACCACCGCGGCGACCGGATCGCGCTCATGCTGTCGCTGAGCAGCCCGGCCGGGAGGCTGGCTTTCACGGGGGACACGGGACAGTGCGACGCGTTGCACGATCTCGCGCGGGGCGCCGATCTCCTCTGCGCCGAATGCACGGAATTCGAGGCCAGCAAGGCTGCGCGGCGCCGGCATCTCGCCTGGAGCGAATTGCGGAGCCTCTTGCCCGCGCTCGGCGTGCGGCGGGTCCTCCTCGGCCATCTGGGAGAGGAGGTGCGCGCGAATGCCCCGACCATCGAGGCCGAGGCCCGCGGGTTGGGACTCGATCTGCGCGTTTGCGACGATCTGGCAGAGATCGCGCTCTTCCCTGGACACCCGCCGACTCCTCCGCTATGAGCGGCGCTCTGTCTCATGGATCGCATCGAACAGTTGCGAGACTTCGTTGCCGCCGCGCCCGACGACCCATTTCCGCGGTACGCCCTGGCGCTCGAACTGAAGGGCAAGGGCGACGCGGCGCAGGCAGCGGCCGAGTTGCAACATCTCCTGGCCCGCCGGCCCGACTACCTCGCGGCCTATTTGCAACTCGCGATGCTGCACGCCTCGGCCGGCAAGACGAACGAGGCCCGATCGGTATTGACGGCGGGACAGGATCTCGCCCGCAAGCAGGGAAATTCGCATACGCTCTCGGAGCTGACCACGGCCCTGGAGGGGCTTTCTTGAAGCCCGCGCACGCGCCACCCACGCAGGAGAATCCCAGACGATGAAGACCCAATGGTTGCTGGTTCCAGCCGCGGCGGCGCTCGCACTCTCGTGCGCCGGTCTCAAGGAAACCCGACCTACCGCGGAGCGCAAGTTTCCGCAGACCGACGTGGCGCAGTGTTACCGCGCGGCGAGCAGCGTCGGGACTCCCAACCTGCAAGGAAGCTTCGAGATCGACCAGTACGTCGACGACAAAGGGGACGCGCCCGCCGCTTGGGTCCACCACGACACCGGCGTCAACAGCTCGACCTTCTTCCAGTGCACCCTGGCAATGGCGGTGGCCTCGAAGTATCCCTCCCTGAACGTGGATTTCGTGGAGCCGAGCACCATTACCTGCGTTGGAGTGGGAGTCTCCGAAGGAAAGGAGCGGACGAGCGGCTGCACCAAGGCGGAAGGCGCGGCCGAGAAGCGGCCGCCCCAGGACGACAAGCTCGCTCGCAGCACGCTCAAGTTCGCCGATTGGGCGGGGCCCACCGACAAGGGTTGGGCGTACTACTACATCGGCGATCTGCCTCAGGCCGTCTCCCAGTTCGAGACCGCGACCAAGGCCGATCCGAAGGACGAACGCGCCTTGCGCGGCCTTGCGCAGGCGCTGGCCGATTCCGGCGGCGACGCCAACCGGGCCCGGGAGGCCGCCAAGAAGGCCATCGAGCTCAAGCCGGAGAGCGAGGCCACCCACGAGGCGATGATCCACGCCTGCCTCGCGGCGAAGGACGACAAGTGCGCGTTCGACGAATTCGATCTGGCCAAGTCCAAGCCCGACCTGGACGCTCGCCGCCGCGAGCTGGCCAGCATCCAGGACAAGGTGAAGGAAGCCGCGGAACGGCTGCAATCCGGCGCCGAGCAGGAGGAGAAGCAGAAGTCGGCGCAGGAGGCGGCCGCGGCCGCCAAGGCGGATCCGGCCGGCTGCAACAAGATGGACAGCGGCAGCGATGCCCAGCTTCTCTGCCTCATCAAGCGCTGTTTCGAGAAGGGCGCGCGTGAATACGCGAAGGAGCTGAAACCTCTCACCGGGCAGGACTACTCGACCGGCGAGTGGAAGGTGGCCAAGCATTCGGGCAGCAAGGCGCAGGTGACGGTTCCCATCCGGGCGGGAACGGCCGCGAAGACCACCCGCGGCAAGAAGGGAGCGCCGGCCGAAGAAGGGGCGCAACCCCACGACGCGACGTGGGATGTCACCGTGGGCGAGACCCTCAACCTGCAGGCCACCAACCAGGACGCGGCGAACATCGCGAGGAGTCACGATTCGTGCAAGAAATAGCCGTACCGATCCTTCCGGAGGCGTAGCATGGACACCGCCCGCAAGCTTCTCGCCGTCCTCGTGCTTTGCAGCGGGGCGGCCCTCGCCGAGCGACCGCCGTTGCAATCGGATTTCGACCGCTGCACCAACGCCGTCCAGAGCAACGGCCGCGATGCGAGTCTGCAAGGACGCGTGCGGCTACAGTTGTTGATCCGGCCCGACGGGCGGCCTTACGCAGCGTTCGTGTGGTCGGAAACCGGCATCACCGATCGGCAGCTGGAGAGATGCCTCACGAGCTTGCCGATGCTGTGGGATGACTTCGCGCACTCCGCACTGGACTACAGGTGGCCGTACCCGGTCAGCTTCGTGCCAGGCGGCGAGCGGATCGCAGGGGGAACCGGCTTCGGCTCCACCACCGAGCAAAGCACTCCGTCGGCCATGATGCCCGACCGGAACTCGCCTCCCGGATGGGAGCCGCTCAACGTCGCCGCGGCCCAGGCGACCATCGACATCCTGGAGACCGCCACCGCGGCCGAGCACGGCAACGCGGAGCTGGCGATCCACCGCTATCCTGCCGCCATCGCCGCGTTCCGCGAGGCGCTCGGCAAGAACGCCGGCGACAAGATGGCGCTGCGCGGCCTCGCCCAGGCGCTCGCGGAGAGCGGCGGTGATTTGAAGGAAGCGTCCGCGACCGCGACCCGTCTGCTCGAGCTCGATCCCAACGGCGAGCAGGGACACGAGGCGATGCTGCGGGTATGCCTCGCCGTGAAGGACGACGCCTGCGTGTTCACGCACTTCAACCAGGCCAACAAGGCGAAGGACCTCTCCTTGCGCTGGCTCATCCTGCGCGACGAGCTGAAGCCGCTCGCCGAGCAGGCGGCGGGCAGATTGCGCGAGCGGGGAAAGGCGCAGGCGAACGCGACGAATGCCGCCGGCGCGCCCGGCGCAGCGGCGCAGAAGGACGTTCCGCAGGATCCGTGCGCGGCGGAGCAGGGCGACGAGAAGCAGGCGCTGTGCGTGGTGAAGCGGTGCCTGGACGAGGGTACGGTCCTGTATGCCCGCGAGCTGGGGGAGCAGAACCACGTCGACTACCAACTGGGCGACTGGCGGGCGAAGACGGTGAGCGCCGGCAAACTCCTCGTCACCCGTCCCATCGCTCCGAAGGATCGCGACAAGGGCGGCGCCCAGCACGACGCGATGTGGCTCGTCTCGCTCGGCGATCAGCTGGTCATGCACCCCACCAACACCGAGGCCAAGCAGATCAGCTTGCAGCACAACCGCTGCACGGCGAGGGCGAGCCGCTGACCGCTGTAGGAGGCGAGGGCCCGTTGTAGCACTCGGTCGATCGCCGGGTTCGATCCTTGACGCAAGCGTCCTCGCCGGTCAGGATCTGCCGACTTGTATGCCGCCCCGTAAGGTACTGATCGTCGACGACTCCAAGCTGCTGCATCGCATGTTCGAGATGATGCTGCGGCAGTACCCTCTCGTGCACGCCTATGACGGGCGCGAGGGCCTGGTTCGACTCGGCGAGAATTCGGACATCGACCTGGTGCTTCTCGACGTGAACATGCCGCACATGAACGGGATCGAGGTGCTCACCGCGATGAAGGCCGATCCGCGCTTCGCCAACATCCCGGTGGTGCTCATCACCACCGAGGGAAGCGAAGAGCAGACCGACCGCGGCCTCGCGCTGGGCGCTTCGGCATACGTCAAGAAGCCCTTCCGGAACGAGGAGCTGCTCGCCGTCGTGCAGCGTCTGACCGCCGGGGCCCCGGCGGCGACGTGACCATCCGCGTGCCAGAGGAAGTGAAGGACCAGCCGCCCAGAAGGGCGGACGCGCTCTCCGAGCTGCAGCACACCCTGGCGAGGGCTGGGGAGCTCCTCCGTTCGCTGGAGAAGTCGCCCGGCGCTTCCAAGGACACACAGCTGCAGCAGCGGCTCGTCGAGCTCGAGGACGACCGCAATCAGCTCTCCAAGCAGCTCTCCGACTACGAGGCGCAGACCGGGCGCCTCATGAACCTCTACGTCGCGACCTATCAGCTCCATTCGACGCTCGATCCGGGCGAGGTGCAGTCGACCATCGCGGAGATCGCCACCAACCTCATCGGCGCCGAGCAGTTCGCGCTCCTCTTCTGGAAGGGCGACAGCGGCGAGTGCGAGATCGCCCACGCGCAGGGGCTCGAAGAGGCCGGTTCCGGGCTCTACGAGAATGGCCGCTACTCCGGTGGCGACCCCGCCATCGATGCCACGCTCTCGGACGGCGTCCTGCGCATCGGGCCCATCGACGGAAGCGATGTCGTCGCCGTGGTTCCCCTTTCCGTGCAGGGCGCGGTGGTGGGCGCCCTCGTCATCCACAAGCTGTTCGAGCACAAGGCGATGCTGCGGGCGGACGACCGCGACCTGCTCGACCTCCTCGCCGCGCATGCCGCCTCGGCGCTCTTCGCCGCAAGGGTCTATTCCGCCACCGATCGCAAGCTGAAGACTCTCGAGAGCCTGATCCAGCTGGTCAAACGCGGCTGAGGGCGATGAGCCTCTCCGGCAACCTCGAAGACGTTTCGGTCGCGGACGCCCTGCAATTCATCCATCTCGGCGGTCGCACCGGGACGCTCAGCTTGGTTGCCGGCGAGATCAAAGCGGGGATCGGGTTCCACCAGGGCCGCATCGTCAACGCCTGGGGGCCGGGCACCAAGAAGCTCGGCGAGCTCCTCGTCGAGGATGGCGCCATCGATCGATCGACCCTCGCCAGCGCGCTCCGGCAGCAGGAGCAGGAGCAGCCGCGCCGATCGCTCGGACAGATCCTCCTCGCCGATCACGGGCTGTCCGAGGAGCGGATGTACCGCGCCGTCGAGCAGCAGATCGAAAAGACGGTCTACGACCTCGTCACCTGGAAGAGCGGGACCTTCCACTTCGCCCTCGACGATCTCCGGCCCATCGACGACATCTCCGTCTATCCGGGCGACATCGTCGGCCGGCTCCATCTCGACACGCAGATGGTGCTCCTCGATGCGCTCCGGCTCTTCGACGAGAAGAACCGCACGGCCAGCGAGGCGGACGACGAGGAGGCCACGGCTCGGCTGCCGATGCCCAAGGCGGTGAAGGCGCCGACGCCGGTCTCGGTGAAGCCGGCGGCGCCCCCGCCCGTGCCGCAGGCGAAACCGCGCTTGCAGGTGGTCTCCACCGACCGCGGGCTCGCCGATCGACTCATCCAGGCCCTCGCGCCGGGCGAAGCAACCGTCGTGAAGCTCACGCTGCGCGACGCGGGAACGCCTCCACACGGCGAGCCGCCGCCGGTGGTGCTCATCGATCTACGCGGCGGCGCCGTCGCGCTGGAATCACTGCAGCAACTGCGCAGGGCCCGGCCCCGCGCCTCGATCCTCGCCGTGGTCGATTCCGGAGTTCCGCTCGCCCAGACCTACGAGGCGGGTGCGATGGCGGTGGTCCCGGGCGAGGTGCCGTCGATCGTGGCCGGCTTCCGCAGCGTGGTGGAGAACCGCCGCGATCTGATGGGAGGCGGGCAGCGCTCCGAGCGCATCAACGCGAATTTCGCCAAGCTCCGCCGCATCGTGGGCGACCTGCGCTCCGGCCTCATCTCGACCAGCATCTCGCTCAGCCTGATGAACATCATCAGCGAGTCGGTCGAGCGGGCGGTGCTCTTCCTCGTCCGGCGCGATGCCCTCGCGGCCCTGGGAGCGTTCGGAAGCGCGGCGGGTGGAAAGCCCCTCGCGCAGCTGACCCGCGGGATGGTGCTCTCGCTGCAGGAGCAGGGCGCTCTCTCGGAAGCGGTGAGCGACGGTCTCGTGCACGCCCTGAAGTTCGAGGAAGCGAAACTTCCCCCTGCGTTCGCCGAGGCCATCGGAAAGCCGCGCAGCGGCCAGTGCGCCATCTTTCCCGTCCTGGGAGGCGCCCGCGTCATCGCCGTCATCTACGCCGACAACGGGCAGGCGGACCGGGCCATCGAGGAGATGGACATCCTGGAACTCGCCGCCTCGCAGGCGGGGCTCGCCTTCGAGAACGAATTGCTCCGCCGTCAAGTCGCGCCGACCTAGAGCGCGATCGCGCGCGAGTGCGCGGGCGGACGCATGCTCGCCAGCGAGTCTGCGTTGCACGAGTACGGGCCGATGGCGAGGGTAGAGGCATGCGCGCCCTCCTCGCACTCGCAGCATCGCTCGCGCTCTTTGCAGCCCCTGCCCTCGCACGTGTGACCCGCGAACCCAAGGGCCGGACACCGCGGCCGCCGTCGCGGCTGGAAGCCCCGCGCCTGTGGAGCGATCAGGCGGGCGCCTTCGCTCTCGAGCGCCCGACCGGCGATCGGTGGAGCTTCCGCGGCGATGCGCGCGGTCCGGACGGAGAGCCCTTGCCGCTCCTCGCGCAGTCGGTGGAGTCGGGCGCGCAGCTCATCATCCAGAGCGCGGACGGCGTGACGTCGCTGCGGGCGCTCACCCGGCTGCTCGCCGATCACCTCGGCACCGAGGCGGGCGTGCGGGTCCAGCAGATCGAGAACGTCCCCTCGCGCGGCGGCGAGGCCTACGGTTTCGCGTTCACCGTTTCCGACGAGGCGCGCGGGCGCGTGGCGGTGGTGCGGGCGGGCGATCACGTGGCGCTGGTGATCGCGAGCTGGCCGATGGGCGCGCCGCCGACGGTGGCGGACGACGTCGAGGAGATGATCGGGACGCTGGGGCCGGCGCCGGGGAAGCTGCCGGCGGACGTGTTCTGAGCAGACGCTCGATCGCGGGCGAGGGCGTGAGCCGCAGGGCAGCGCGCACCAGCTCATCGTAGAGAGGGAGCAGATCCCGCGGCAGGGCGGCCCGATGGGCGGCGATGGTGGTCGCGTCGCCGCGCGGGATCGGGCCGGTGAGCACTTCCTGCGGCCGGTGTTGCTCCAAGGCGGAAAGCGCGCCGGTCGCCAGCGGCAACAGCGCGCGGCGTGCGACCTCCTCGGAGGCGCCGGTAGCCTGCCGGAATGCGTCCACGGCGCGAGAGAAGAGCGCCACGGTCGCCCCCGCCGAGAGCATCGCCGCCGCGTGGTAGAGCGACCGCGACCCGCCCACCTCGATCGGAGTCATCCCCAGCGCGAGAGCGACCGCGGCCAGCCGCTCGTGCGTTTCCGGGCCGTCGCCCGCGATGCCGGCGGTCGCGCCCCGCAGGATCCCCGGACCGCTGCCGTGCGGGACGGCGCGAAGGGGATGGATCGATCCGACCTGCGCGCCGCGGCGCCTGGCGCTGGCGAGGGGCTCGAGATCGAGCGCGCCGGCGCAATGCGCGACGATCTGGCCCGGTCCGACCGAGTGCGCGGCGAGCCGGCACACTTCGCTCACCGCGGAATCGGTCACCGCGAGAAGGACCAGCTCGGCGTGACGGACGCGGTGAAGTTCCGGGCTCCAGGGCGATGGCTTGCGCGCGCGGTCCCAGGCGAGCGCCACGGGGATCCGGGCGGCGAGAAGCGCGGGGACGAGAACGCTGCCGAGGGCGCCGCCGCCCAGCACCGCGGCGCTGCGCGGAAGCCTGGTCATGCCTCTTTCCGGAACTCCACCCCGGCGGGCCCCGCGCATGCCACCAGGCGCTCGCCGGCGCGGACCCGCCCCGCGAGGATTGCGTCCGCCAGCGGGGATTCGACGAGGCGCTCGATGGTCTGCCGCATCGGGCGCGCTCCGAGCGACATCTGGAACCCGCCAGCCGACACGAGGTGCTCGACGAGCCCGGGACCGGTGCGAAACTCGATGCCGCGCTCTTCGCGCAGCCTGCGGGCGGAATCGGCGAGGAGGAGATGGGCGACGCGTGCCACCTCGCCCTCTTGCAGCGGCGCGAAGAGGAGCTTCTCGTCGAGACGCGCCCACAGCTCTTCGGGGAAGAGCGCGCGGGCCTTTTCCAGCGCTTTGCGCGCGCGCGATTCGCCATCGGCGGCGGCGCCGCTCGCAAAACCCACCGAGCGGGCGCTCTCGGCGAAGGTCTCGGCGCCCGCATTGGTGGTGAGCACCAGGACGGTGGAGGTGAAATCCACGCGCCTGCCTCGGCCGTCGGTGAGTTGCCCCTCTTCGAAGATCTGAAAGAGTAGCTGCAGCACGGCGGGATGCGCCTTTTCCGCCTCGTCGAGGAGCACCACGCAATTGGGACGCCGGCGCACCGCCTCGGTGAGGCGTCCGCCGTCACCATAGCCAACGTAACCGGGAGGAGCGCCCACGAGCCGGGCCGCGGTCTGCGGGTCGCCGTATTCGCTCAGGTCGATACGGACGAGGGCGCCGGGCTGGCTCCCCATGCCACCCTTGGCGGGGAACATCTCCTCGGCGAGCACCCGGGCCGTCTCGGTCTTGCCCACGCCGCTCGGGCCGGCGAACAGGAACGAGGCAAGGGGCCGCTGTCCGCTGAACCCGGCGTAGTTGCGCCGGACGGCCCGGGCAACGGCGGCGATGGCATCCCGGTGCCCGACGATCCGTTCTTGCAACCGCCGCTCGAGTGCGAGAAACCGATCGCCTTCGGGCTGCAGGATCCGCTCCTCCGGAATTCCCGCGAGCCGCGCCACCGCGCGGGCCACGTCGTCGCGCGAGACCTGCGTCCGGCCCTCGCGACGGGCCCGCGATCCGGCGAGATCGATGGCGGCGAACGCCTTGTCGGGCAGACAGCGATCGTGCACGTGCCGGGCGGTGAGGAGCGCCGCGGCCTCCAGCGCCTCGGGCGAGAAGCGGACCCCGTGGTGCTCCTCGTACCGGGGCGCGGCGCCGGTCACGATCTGCAACGCCTCGCGCGGCGAAGGCTCGCGGACCAGCACCGGGACGAACCGGCGCTCGAGGGCGGCATCGCCCTGCACGTAGCGGCCGAACTCCTCGTGGGTCGTCGCGCCGATGCAGGGGAATTCGCCGCGCGCCAGCGCAGCCTTCAGCTCGTTCGCGGCATCTTGCGGCCCATCCCCGGTGGCGCCGGCCCCGATCAGCATGTGCATCTCGTCGATGAAGACGACGATGCGACCGTCCGCACTGCGCACTTCTTCCTGGATCCCCTGCAGCCGCTCGCTGAACGAGCCGCGAAGTTGCGTGCCGGCGACGAGCGACGAAACGTCGAGCTGCACCAGGATTCGATCCGCGCTCGTCTCGACCAGGCGCCGCGCCAGGCCTTCCACGATGGCCGTCTTGCCCACGCCGGGCTCGCCGACGAGCAGAGGGTTGTTCGCGCGCCGCTTGCCGAGGATGTCGAGGACCTCCTCGACTTCCGATTCGCGCCCCACCGCCGGATCGAGGACGCCTCGTGCGGCGAGAGCGCTCAAGTTCCGGCCGAAGGTAGCCAGATTGGGCTTCTGCCGGGGATCGAGCTCGTACCGCGCCGTCGCGCCCTGGATCGCGCTCTTCCGTTCGGGCTCCGGCGGCGACGCGGCGGAGGGAGGAGCGGGCGCGGCGGGCGGGCTCGAGGCGTCGGGCGCGGTTACCGGTGGCCGGGGAACGAAGGAGGGGCGCGCGTAGGCCTTCACCTCGTCTGGTTGCGGGCGTCGCCGCGGAATCGATCCGGTGAGATAGCCGAGGGCCGTGGTGCGCAGCGAGGCGACGGGAACGGTGCGCTCCAAGAGCTGCCCACCCGCGGTGCGCGAGAGCCTGGTCAGAGCGACGAGGAGATGGAGGTCGCTCGCGCGATCGCTTCCGCAGTCGTCGGCGAGCTGCCGGGCCCGCTCGAGGGCGAGGGCGAACGAGCCGGGCGGCTCCGGGAAACGCGACGCCAGGGCGGTGAGGATCCGATCCTCGTCGCAGCCGCGCTCGCGCAAGAGCGAGTCGGCCGGGCCCGGGACGGTGAAGATGGCGAGGAGCAGGTGCGCGGTGGAGGGATCGTCCCCGGTCGATCGGGCGATGTCGCGCGCCTCGGAGGCGATGAGCGCGAGCTCGGGAGAGTCCTTGGCGATGGGCATCGTCGGCGGGCATCCTCGCAGAGCGAGATCGCAAGGCGCAAGCGCTTGCCGCGCTCCCCTCGGCGGTGTTAGCAGGGCGAGGTGCAGCCGCTCACCATCGGCGTCGCCGGGGGCACCGCGAGCGGCAAGACCACCGTCGCGCGCCGACTCGTCGAGCGCCTCGGGACTCATCCCGTGGCGCTGCTCGACCAGGACTCGTACTACCGCGATCTCGCCGATCTGCCGCTCGAGGAGCGCGCCCGGTTCAATTTCGATCACCCGGACGCCTTCGACACCGCGCTACTGGTGCGCCACCTGGAGGAGCTGCGGGACGGGAAGGCGGTCGACAAACCCGTCTATTCCTTCACGCAGCACACCCGCACCGGGGAAACCGTGCGGGTCAATCCGGGCGACGTGGTGATCCTGGAGGGGATCCTCATCCTCGCCCTCGAGCCGGTGCGCGAGCTGCTCGACGTGAAAGTGTTCGTCGATTCGGACGCGGATGTGCGGGTGCTGCGCCGGGTGTCGCGGGACATCAAGGAGCGCGGGCGCGATTTCGATGGGGTGGTGGAGCAGTATTTCCGCACGGTGCGGCCGATGCACTTCGGGTTTGTGGAACCGTCCAAGCGGTATGCGGACATCATCATTCCGCATGGGGGGTTGAACGACATCGCCATCGAGATGGTGGCGGGCGCCGTGCAGAAGAGGCTGAGATGAAGTAGATCGTTACAAAATGGGTTAACGAATCGTCGACCTTGACGTTGACATTGACGTAGTCGCCGTCCACGTCGCCGTCAACGTTAACGCTCACGTCAACGTCAATGCCCACGTCCCTGGTCGGCAGATTCAAACTTTGCGGACGACCCGCCCCTTCGAATCCAACCTGTACGCCGCCGGCAACGCCGCCTCGACCCGAGGCGTGTACCCCTTCACGTCAAATCCCGTGTCTGCCAGGATCCCCGCCAGCGCTTCCCGTACCCGTGCGTTCGACCCCTCGTGCGCCGAGAGGAACCGCTTCAAGAGCGGCTCCCGGGCGCGCTCGTCCTTCTGCGCCGCGAGCGCCTGCGCCGCGGCGATCTGCACCTCGTCCTCCATGTCGTCGAGGAACGGCAGCAGCACCGGGACCATCTCCGGCGACATGTGCGAGGCGGCGGCGTGGAGGAGGAGGACGCGCTTCTCGGGAACGCGGCTGTACTCGGTTCCGGTCTTGCGCAACACCTCGATGAGGAATCGGACCACCTCCTCTTCCGGCAAGAG
>Ga0209474_10000288_pt1 | contig 58503 bp, 43 predicted proteins | sample GraSoiAngelo_145_FD_185902 | JGI IMG/M metagenome (GOLD analysis project Ga0209474, IMG submission 185902) | Grasslands soil microbial communities from the Angelo Coastal Reserve, California, USA - 14_1009_05_20cm (SPAdes) (version 2) | ecosystem: Environmental > Terrestrial > Soil > Grasslands...
TAATCAAATCCCTTCTTCTTGCATCGATGCAGCGTCAGCCAAGATCCTGGGGCTGGTTCCCGGATCGAACTTTACTCCGGCGAGCGGCCCGTTGAACGCGAATGACTTTGTCAATACCCGCACTCTGTCGGACGATGGCAACAGCTACACCGGACGCTTCGATTGGAACCCAACGCAGGCCAATAACCTTTGGGTCCGCTACAGCAATACGCACCGCCTGCGCTATGTCCCAGGTACGTTCGGCGGGATTCTTGACGGCACAAGCACGTCGGCTGCCGGTCGGTTGACTATGAATGCCGCCAGCGCTTCGATTGGTTGGAATCACCTGTTTGGTCCCACGCTGGTAAATGAATTTCGCATCGGTTGGGGACGCGATTGGTCCCATGGCGTACAAGATCCTTTCGGCTTGAACAAGGAATCGGACTTTATCCAGGGCGTTGCCGATAATCCTCTATATAACGGTGGAATTCCCCGCATCGCCATCAGCGCCCGCGGCGGCACACAAAGCAACACCACCAGCACTCTAAGTGGAGTTGATAATTGGGGCTCGCCTGACTTTCTACCCAAGCAGCAGTTCACCAATCAATTTCAGTGGATGGATACGATCGATCTCACCAGAGATAAGCACCAGCTTCGCTTTGGCGTAGATGCCCGTCTGCCGATGCGTAACATTTTTCTCGATGTGCCCGCGATGCGCGGCCGCATGAGCTTCGATGGCGCGCGTACCAGTAACGGCACCACTACCACCGGAATTAGTGTGGCCGACTTCCTGCTCGGATATGTGCAATCTGCCGAACTGGCGAATCCGCTGATGTCGGATGCGCGGCTCTGGATGCTTTCAGAGTTCGTGCAGGATGACTGGAAAATATTCCCGAAACTGACCCTGAATCTGGGTCTCCGCTACGACTATGCAACCTGGCCCTACAGCGGCAACGATCACATGCTGAACGTTCTCAATCCGAATCAGGCTGCAGTGAACGCGACCGCAACTTTGTTCTGCGCGGGATCGAGTCAGCCGGCGCCGTGCTCTCCCGCGGCCTCGCCTTTCGGCCGCACGCTGGTGAAGCCCGACAAGAACAATTTCGCGCCACGCGTCGGCATCGCCTGGCAAGTTACACCCAATACCGTGGTCCGCACTGGCTACGGGCGCTTCTATATGCTTTTCGAGCGCGCCGGAAGCGAAGATCAGATGTACTTGAACCCGCCATATCTGGTGGATAAAGCCGTGAGCGCACCTTCCACCAGCACCACAGCCAACAACATGCGCGTGGCCACTGGCTTCAATCTGTCGCTCGATCCCAGCGCCCTGAACCTGACGCAGATCCGCTTCCGTACCGTGAATCCCAACAACGTGCAGCCAGAAGTTGATCAGTGGAACCTTGGCATCGAGCACGGATTGCCTGGCGGGGTTGTAGCCACAGCGGAGTACGTCGGCACAAAAGGAACCCATCTTTCCGTCCTGATGAATCTGAATCAGCAGTACTTCGACTCGCAGGGGCGCGCGTGTGTCGCGGTTGGCACTGCCTCGCCCAATTGTCCCAATCTGGGAGCTCCCGGAACGGGCATTTTGCCCTACCTCGAATACCAAAACCTGGGCGCGATCGAGTGGCGTAACAACGCCGGAAACTCTACCTATCATGGCTTGGAGCTGAGCGCCAACAAGCGCTTCAGTCATGGGCTTTCATTCACCTCCTCTTACACCTGGTCGCATTCCATTGACACCTCTATGGAGCAGTTGTTCGGCGGGGGCTCGAACACGTTTTTGCAGAATATGCACGATCTGCGACAGTGGCGGGGAAACAGCGACTTCGATGTTCGTCATCGGCTGGTCTTCAGTTATGTGTACGAACTTCCATTTGGCCCAGGACATAAACTCGCCAGCAGCGGCCCGCTGTCGCACCTCGTCAGAGAGTGGCACGCCAGCAGCATCACCTCCATACATACAGGCCGGCCTTTCACCATTTTCTCAGGCAACAACAACAGCCTGGTGCAGGTTGGGGGTCAGCTTGGCAGCGCATTAGGTGATTGCCTGCGGGGCTCGGTCTCTGGAGGTGTCTCTGAGGACCGTTTAGGGAACGGTCCAGCATTCTTCGATGTCACGGCGTTCGCGGTGCCAAGCGCCGCCAGCCCTACGGGTACGGGAACTGTGCCGCGCCTGGGCACATGTCCTCGAAATACTCTGTACGGACCGGGCCTAACCAACGTCGACTTCAGCTTGGGGCGCACCTTCGGCTACTTCGGCGAGGGCCGCAGCCTTGAGTTCCGCTGGGAGGCATTCAACCTGCTCAACACTCCTTACTTCGGCCTGCCGCAGCATGACGTATCGAGCTGTAGCTCGATCAATGGCGTTGCCGCGACGGCACCGAATCACTGTGGAAATTTCGGTAGGATTACGAGCCTGCAAGGAGATCCGCGAACGATGCAGTTCTCGCTACGATTCATGTTTTGACAGAACACAAGCTCTTCTCTCATTTCAACGTGGTGCCGGTTACTGCAAGAAACGTCTTTGGCTGGGTGGCCAAACCGGCGCCGAAGGCGCGTCATTTCCGTAGTCCATGTGCGATCCAGCCATGGATACCGAGATGCACAGCATTGCGAGCCCGTAGGGCGGAATTCTTAGCCGCGTGAATCTCGTTCGCATCGCCGGCATCCGCATGAATACCGCCCCTACGTGCTCGGGATCCAACCTGTACGCATTCCCATGGCTCGCCGCACATGGGCTACAAGAATCCCGCGCCTTCGCGCTTTCGTACGGCGACCAGGGACAGTCTAAGCCGATTGACACGGCAGTGCCTCAGCAATATATTGCATAGACATATATGGCAGCATCAATGCTGGATCGTGAACTGAAAAAGGGCAGCGCAGAACTGATGATCCTCTCGCTGGTGGAGGACCGGGCGCGGCATGGGTACGAGATCAGCAAGCTCATTGAGACGCGTTCAGGCGGGACGTTGCGCTTTAATGTCGCCTCTCTCTATCCCCTCCTTTATCGGCTGGAAGACCGCGGGTGGATTCAGGGACGCTGGACGGAAAAACCGGGCCAGCGGCGTCGTCGGTACTACAAATTGACCGCCTCTGGACGCAAGGTGCTGAGAGCGCAGCGCAATACCTGGCAATCGTTTGTCGCAGCTATGAGCCGGATTACGGGGTTGGAGAATGCCTGAATTCAGAGATGAAGTCAGAAAACGCCTGGCCTCGCTGAAGCTCGAAGCCACGCGCGAAGCGGCGATTGTTGAAGAGCTGGGCCAGCACCTGCAGGATCGCTACGCAGAGCTGAAGGCCCGAGGAGCTTCGGAGCAACAGGCATACGACACCGTTCTGGCCGAACTCGACGAGCGCGATCTGCTGACCAAAGGGCTACGGCGAATGCAGCGTCAGCCACGCTTTGAGCCCGTTCCTGCAGGCGGGCCGTGGCACGGAGGCTTCGTCGCCCATCTCGGTCAGGATTTGCGCTATGCCTTGCGGAGCTTGCGGCTCAGTTCGGGATTCGCTACCGTCGCGGTTTTGTCGCTCGCGCTGGGCATTGGAGCGAACACCGCGATCTTCCAGCTGCTGAACGCAGTGAGACTGCGCAGCCTGCCGGTAAGCAATGCAGAGGAGCTGGTATACCTGAAGCCCTCCAACAGCCACGGGCGGTCTGGAAATTTTCGCGGCAGCTTCCCTACGTTCACGAACCCGATTTGGGAACAGATTCGCGATCATCAGCAAGCATTTTCCGGGATCGCCGCATGGAACTCGACCAGCTTCAATCTCGCGACCGGCGGAAGGTCACGCATTGCCCGCGGGATTTACGTAAGCGGCGACTTCTTTAACATGCTCGGCATCCTGCCAACGGCTGGGCGGTTGATTTCGGCAGTTGACGATACGAAGGGCTGCGGCTTGCCGGGAGCGGTGATCAGCTTCCCATTTTGGCAACGTGAGTATGGCGGCAACGCGTCGGCTGTGGGCAGCAAGCTAACACTTGACGGACACCCAGCGGAGATCATCGGCGTGACTCCGGCCGGCTTTTATGGCATGGAGGTGGGAAACTCGTTTGATGTTGCCGTACCCGTCTGCAGCGAAGCCCTCATCGATGGCGAGTGGAAGGTCCTCGATCGTCGCGACGGATGGTGGCTGGCCATCGTGGGCCGCCTAAAACCAGGATGGACGCCGGCTAAAGCAACCGCACAGTTGGAGTCCATATCGCCGGGAATCTTTCAGGCGACTCTTCCGGATCGGTACAAGGAGAAAGAGGCGAAGCAGTTCCTGGCGTGGAAGTTGGCGGCCTATCCGGCGAGTGCTGGGATTTCTAACCTGCGCACGGAATACGAGCAGCCCTTGTGGATGCTGCTGGCCATCGCGGGAACTGTGTTGCTGATTGCCTGCGCCAATCTGGCGAACCTGATGTTTGCCAGAGCGAATGCACGCGAACGGGAGATCGCAGTGCGGCTGGCATTGGGCGCGTCGCGTACCCGACTGCTCCAGCAGTTGATGATGGAAAGCCTGCTCGTAGCCGCAATTGGGGCAGCGGCGGGGGTGGTGCTCGCGCAAGTTCTGACTCGAGTCTTGCTATCTTTCCTCACCACGCGCGGTGGACAAGTACAGCTGGATGTCACACTCGATTGGAGAGTGCTTGGCTTCAGCGGATTGGTCGCGTTGATCACGTGCCTCTTGTTCGGACTGACGCCGGCTATGCGAGCCACGGCTACCCCGCCCATTGTGGCAATGAAGGCCGGAGCACGCGGAGCGATCGGCGGGCGCGATCGACTCGGAATGCGTCGAGTGCTGGTGGTTGCGCAGGTGGCGCTGTCGATGGTGTTGCTGGTCGGCGCATTTCTGTTCGTGCGGAGCTTTCAAAAACTCGTCTCCGTTGATGCCGGTTTTCGGCAGACGGGAATCCTGGTGGCCGATCTTGATTTTACTCAGCTCAATATTCCCCTTGAGACAAGGAACAACTTTAAGCAGCAACTTGTAGATCGTTTAGAGGCTCTTCCCGGAGTGGAATCTACTGCGGGAGTCTCCATCGTTCCGGTAAGTGGAAATGGATGGAATGATTCCGTCCACACCAACGCTTCGGGAGAAGAGCTGCAGGAAGTTTCCTGGTTTGATCGGGTTACTCCGGGATTCTTCAAGACGATGGGCACTCCGATTCTTCGCGGGCGCGACGTAAGCGTCTCTGACACGCTTAACTCTCCAGCGGTCGCAGTGGTGAATGAGACATTCGTACGAAAACTCTTTAAAGACAAAGATCCGCTGGGACAGACGTTCAAAGTGGACGAAGGCGCGGGCAAACCGGAATCGGTGTATCAGGTCGTAGGCGTTGTAAAAGACACGAAGTACCGCACGCTGCGCGAGGAATTGACCCCAATAGCTTTTGTCCCGCGCGGTCAGGACAAGCATCCTGACACGAGCTGCGCCATTGTCATGCGCTCCGACCTGCCGCTCGATTCGCTTACGACGGCGGTCGAGCATGCGGTGGGGGAGATTAATCCGGCAATCCTGATTCAGTTCACGGTATTAAAGACACAGATTCGCGATACGCTCGTTCGCGAACGGCTGATGGCATCGCTCTCCGGGTTCTTTGGAGTACTGGCTGCGGTACTTACGACGATCGGCCTTTATGGGCTGATCTCCTACATGGCCGTGCGCCGGCGCAACGAGATCGGCATTAGAATGGCCCTCGGGGCTGACCGGATGCGCGTGCTCAAACTCGTCATGGGGGAAGCGGTTGAACTGCTTGGCATCGGGCTCGTGGCCGGAGCGGCGCTCTCGTGGTGGGTGTCGCGCACCGCACGCAGCATGTTATTCGCAGTGAAGAACACTGACCCGGCTATCTTCGGCGCGGCTGTGGCATTGCTCGCCATTGTCGCCATGGCCGCAAGCTTTCTTCCAGCGCAAAAGGCCTCGCACTTGGATCCCTTGGAAGCTCTGCGAGAGGAATAAGCAAGCAGCCCCGTGGCCCAGCGCGTTGTCTGTTTCAGTTTGGCACTTCAAGAAATAGGGTGCCCCTCCTGACTCGATGTTCGCGTGATCAGCCCTGGTGTTCTTTCTTGTTCTCGATTTTTTCATTCGCCAATTCTGTTCGGAACCTAATTCGGCTGTGGTTATTGCGCCGTTTCTCGCCGAGGACAAAAATCAAGAGCGGAGTTCCGCACATTCTTGAATCCCACGCTTGCGAACGGCGCGCGCAAGGATGGGGGCATCCTTTACCCGGGAGTCTGACGCCAAAACCACAACGGGAAGGCCGAGTCACCCGCCTGGAGGGACTACCGATGCAAACTCTGACGAAGCGATTTTTAGTTCTCCTTGCCTGTACAGCCTTAACGTCCGTTCATGCCCAATCTGTGCCAGATCCGTTTTCAATCACCCTCGCTGCTAAAACTGCGACTGTAAAACGCGGTACTAGCGTTTGGGTGAAAATACAGCTCACGAATAATTCCGCTCAAGATCTCGACGAAAGCGGCACGATCAATGGTATGACAGGGGCTGATCCTAATCTTTCGTTCAAGGTCCGGGATGAAGACGGAAAGTTGAAACAGAAAAAGGTGCATAAACATCCGGAGCTAGCAAGCGGCAAGCCGATCAATCGCACGATAGCGCCAGGAGAAACACTTGAGGAGGAGCAAGACGTGAGTCGGTTGTTCGATATGACCGAGCCTGGCAGCTACGTAATTGAAGTATCTCGGCGCGCCTCGGATGCGCAAAAAGACAAATTGGTGAAGTCAAATACAATTACAGTGACTGTGCTCCCGTAGAAGAAAACTGGACCGCGATGGAAGCCGTTCCCGTTGTTTTCAATGAGACGTTCTGACTGCAATGGACAGCCGGACGGGCGGTGAACCCTTTCTCCCAGGTTCCGCGTTGACGGCAACTGAGACTCACTCAACTGCGCACAACGTGCTTCGCCAAGCCGGCGAGGCAGCCCTGCCAGCCATGCTCATGTTGGCTTCGAGTGGAAGCGTCGGGGATGTGCTCGTGGATCACAATCACTTCGGTGCCCTTCTCGCGTCGCTCGAAGCTTACCGTCACGATCTCCGGAGCCTGCGGCGTCGATTCAATTTGCCAGGTGTAGACCAGCCTGGTTGGCGGCTCCACAACGCGGTACTCGCCGGTAATCCAAACTTCTTTGCCGTCGGGAAGCCGATTCCCAATTCGGTATCTGCCTCCGACGCGCAAATCCACAGCCGCGCCGATGCAGATAACGCCTTGGGGCCCCCACCATTGTTTCAGGTGCTCCGGCTTAGTCCAGGCCGCGAACAGCCGCTCCGGCGTCGCGGCGATGGTTTTGCGCACTACCAGCCTCAAAGTCTCCCGCCGGCTTGCTGTCTCTTCGGGCACTGGCATCTCCGTTCGTTTGTCTATTCATGTTTGCTGTGTTCGACGTAGGCGACGAGCGAGTCGAGCGTCCCCTCCCAGAAGTGGCGATAGTGGTTGAGCCACTGCTGTATGCCGGCGAGCGGCTCCGCCCGCAATGAGCACCGGTGCACGCGGCCATCGACATTTCTTGCCACCAGACGAGCCTTTTCCAGCACGCGGATATGCCGCGAGACGGCCGGCAGTGACATGCGAAATGGCTCTGCCAATTCGGTGACCATCGCCGGACCATCGGCCAGCCTGGCCAGCAACGCTCGCCGCGTGCGATCGCCCAGAGCGTGGAAAACCGCGTCAAGCCTGGCGTCGGGCAAAGATCGTTTCATTTTCCTGGTTGACAACATACATCTGCTTCCCGTATAGGAATTAGATATTAAACAATCTTGTTAAATATTACCAGCGCGCCCAGTGGATCGAAGTTCAAGCGGAGCGCTCAGCATACGGAGGAATCCACGATGTCTTCTTTCTCAAGTCGCCGGGAATTTTCGCTGCGCATGGCGTCCGCCTGTTCGCTGCTTGGCCTTTCCGGATTGCCAGCGCTAGTCTCGCCCGCCTCGGCCTTCGCCGCCGAAGGCAACGAGATCTCCAGGCAGGAGGAAGCCATTCATCAAGAAGTGGCGTTCAAGGCAGCTCCTGACCGCGTGTACAAGGCGCTGACCGATCCATCACAGTTCAGCAAGATCAGCGAGCTCAGTATGCCGGGCGCGACCGCCAGCATCAGCAGCGAGGCCGGCGGAACATTTTCCTTGTTCAAAGGCCACATCACCGGACGCCATATCGAGCTCGTGCCGAATCAGCGCATCGTGCAGGCGTGGCGCGACGACGGCTGGGCGCCCGGCGTCTATTCCATCGCCAAATTCGAGCTGCATCAGTCGGGTGCGGGCACAGAACTCGTCTTCGACCATACCGGCTTTCCGCAAGGCAGCGCGCCCCACTTGGCAACCGGCTGGAAGAGTCATTACTGGGATCCCATGGCAAAGTTCCTGGCGCAGAGCAAGTAGAGAGTGCTGACTGCCTACGGCTGTTCTCGCCATAACATGGCCGCCGTTTCTGCCGAATACCAGCCGAAGTAGATTCCCGAAACGGAATAGGCGATGAAGAGCCGCGGAAACAAGAAACAACAGCAGGGCTGATCACGTTCAGAGCATCGTAATTTTTGCAGTTCCAGAATGAAACAGACAAACAGGCTCGGCTACTTGCGGGAGCTACGTGGAAGTGAACTGCTTCCGCTCTTGGTTCTTGTCTCTTGACTGAGTGTGCCCACAGCTCGCCCAGACAAACTCGAGCTTACAGAAGCTGTTTCAATTCCGACTCGAAGACATCGGTGTATTCGAAACCGATCACTTTCTTGCGCAGCACGCCTTTCCGATCGTAGAGCAGCGTTGTCGGCAGTCCTTCGAGGCCGCCAAAGTTTTGCAGAAGATCATCGGTCGCGACCACCAAGGGATAATGAACGCCCATCTTTTTCGCGAATCTGAGAGGATCTTCGGGGTCGGCCATCATGTTGGCTTTGAATCCGATTACCGCAAAACCTCTCGCGCCATAACGGTCTGCGAGTTTCTGATAACCGGGCATCTCCTTCTTGCAGGGCCCACACCACGTTGCCCAGAAGTCGATGAGCACAGCTTTGCCGCGAAGGTCGGCAGACGAGACTTCGCGTCCCTGCAGATCTTTTGCAGAGAACTCTGGCAGGCGCGAGCCAATCTCACCATCCGCAACTCTAACTTCGTTCGCTTGGAGCGGTTTCGCCGGATGATTGCATCCGGCGAAACCGCGAGGCAGAGCAACAGCAAGATAGATCGGGAAACTATTTCGCACTTAGATCCGTCCTTTGGGTGAAAACACGAATACGACAACGCGAGAGCGCAACTGGACGGAAGAAATCAGATTCTCAGAACGGAACTGGTTCGACTGTGATCGGGCGGCGGAGAAGCATCGATGATCCAGACACGTGCAAATCCTTGCTCGAAGATCGAATCAATGATTGGCGGGAGCGCAGCTGCAACCACAACGGGAGCGCTGGATGGTGCCTGCGACGTTGCTAATGCAGGTTGCGCAGTGGAGGCCGCACGCTTGCAGCAAGGGTGATCTGATTGCGACGAATCGTCGCATTGCCCACCCATGGATTTGCAGCAGGCGTGCTCCTCCGCGCTAAGAACCTCACCCGGAATCAGGCATCGCAGAGCAGGCGCAGCCGTCCATACGAACAACAAAACAACAACAAACGTGGAGCGCGCCTTTGCCATGGTGGTATGCAGCCGGGAAGCTCTGGAGCCGACGATCGGACTTGAACCGATGACCTGTCGATTACGAATCGACTGCTCTACCAGCTGAGCTACGTCGGCCCTCTGTTTCGATTTTATCGTTCACTGAACGGAATCGCCAAATAGCTGAGGAGCTTCGAGGCTACGCAGCTCGGAAGCTGCCCTTCCCGAAAAACGAAGACCCCAGCCTTGCGGCTGGGGTCTTCTGCGAGGGCCCCGGGCTTGAAGGTGCTCAGTTCACCTTGGCGGCTCGAGGAACTTCTTGAGGAATGTCTACCCCGGAGTGGTGTTGTTGCTTTACCACGTACATGCGGCGGTCGGCTTCGGCGAGCAGTTGTTCCGCGTCGCGTCCATCCTTGGGATAGTAGGCGGAGCCCACGCTCAGCGAGACGATCTCCTCACCCGTCACTTGTCTTCCTGCTTCGATGGCAAGCTGGTTGAAGTAGTAGGACTTTTCCAAGCTTGCTTCCGGAGCGAGTCCAGGAGCGACGATTACGAACTCGTCGCCGCCCATGCGCGCTACGTAATCATATTCGCGGCAAGACTCCTTCAACTTTTGTGCGAATACTCGGAGCAGACGATTGCCTTCCAAGTGTCCAAAGCGATCGTTCACCTGCTTGAATCCATCGAGGTCGCAAACAAGCACTGTGAGAGCTTCTTCGTGGCGGCGGCAACGGGACATCTCTCGATCCAGGTGCAGGAACAGCGAACGCGCATTGGGCAATCCGGTGAGGTAGTCGGTGGTTGCCGACGTCTCGGCCAGCCGGTACTTCAATGCGTTCTCGATGGACAATCCAAGCTTGGAGGCGATCGCCAGCAGAATGCGAAGGTGATCGTTAGTGAATGCGTCCTTTTCGGAGTGATACAAGGCCAGTACGCCCAGAACGCCCTGCAGTCCCTCAAGGGGCACTGCTAGCGCGGAACGGAGTGTGCTGAACTTAGTGTCGTCGGCCAGATATCCAGGTTCTACGGATGGATTGCCATTCACGATGGCCTTGCGGTTCTGCGCGACCCATCCAGAGAGACCTTGTCCCATCGGGATCTGCAATGATGAGAACAACCGGAAGTTGTCGCCGGTGACGAACTCAGGCACGAGTCGGTCTTCCTTCTTGCAGTAGATGGCAATCGAGTCGTAAGGAATCAGTCGCTTCAGGCGGACTGATAACACAGAGAGCGTCTCGTCGAGAGACAGCGAATTGCCGATCGTCTGGCTAAGCTCGAAAAGCATCTGCGCTTCCTGACGAGCGCTCGCGATCGATGACAGGAACTCGACTTGATGTGCCTTTTGCACAACCAATTGTTCGTCGTGCTTGGCTTCGTTGTGCTCGAGTCCAGCAGCAGGCGTGCCCTTTTCGACTTTGAGGTCCGTCGAGAGCTTCACCAGTGGATGATCCTGATCCTGCGCTTTCCGTTCCAGTTCCTGATAGTGCTTCTTCAGTTCGGCGACTACTACCGGATCGAAGCTGGTGCCTGCTTCCATCTCTACGTGCCGCATGGCTTCATCCAGCGGCAGCGCGCGGCGATATTGACGATCGGATGCGAGCGCGTCCAAGCAATCCACTGCAGCCAGAATGCGGGCTCCGATCGGAATCTCTTCTCCACGCAGGCCGAAGGGATATCCACTACCGTCCCACTTTTCGTGGTGAGCGCGCACGATAGGAACTACCGGATACGGGAACTGCACGCGTTGCAAAATCTCTGCCCCAACGATCGGGTGAATTTTCATCTTCTCGAATTCTTCCGGGGTCAACTTGCCGGGCTTAGAGATGATGTGTTCGGGCACCGCCAATTTGCCTATGTCGTGAAGTAATGAGGCCGCACGAAGCGCCTCGAGCTCTTCTTCAGAAACCTTCAGTTGTTTTGCAATTTCGACCGCATATACGCGTACACGCTTAAGGTGTTCATGCGTGGTGTGATCTTTGGCTTCAATCGCCAAGGCCAGCGCCTCAATGGTTCGCAAGTGCAGCGCAGCCATATCCTCAACGTGATTCTTCTCGTGCTCAAGGCGCTCGAGGTACAGGCGATACGAACGATAAATCCAGTACACGGCCGGGAAGGCGAGCAGCGATGTCTCCCATCCAGCATGCTGGTTAATGAGGTGTGCCAGTCCCGTCAATGCCGCGCCAAACAGATAGTAGGGGAAGCACCAGAAGTAGCATTCCTTCCAAGTCTTCGTGACTGGTTTGTGCTCAGTAAGCGAAATCACTCCCGCGATTGGAATCGTATTGGCTAGGAAGTACACGGAAGCCGCGACGACAAGCGATAGTGGAAGACTGTGCGCGAACCAGCGGCTGTTTACAAACTCGTACGATGAATATGCAGCCCCGATTGCGAGTGCGTTACCGCCCAGGTTGAACGTCAGATGAACAGGAGTTATTTTGCGGGACTTCCAGAGGCTTTGAGTAACGATGCCTGTGAGCCCAATGAGCAGCGTTTCCGGAAGATTCAGTTCGACGATACCGAGCAGGACGAAGAGAAAGTTAACCGACATCGTCCCATTCACGCCCGGCAAGCTGACCTTTAACCCGGACGCAACCGCCGCAATAACGATGTAAACAACCAGCCGCACCAGATCCTGGGCGTGCCAGTTGAGCATTCCATAGGCGAACACTGAGGCGCCTGAGAATGCAATCAAAGTGATGAATGCACCAGCCTTAAGTCGGTCTGCCTGCATTGAAAACCCTCGCGACCTGTTTGGGTGCATTTCTCCTGCCACGCGTACCTGTGCATAGAAAACTGACCTGCGGCCTTTATTTTGTGCTACTTAGATATGAGAACCGAAATGGAAATGCACAGCTTGAGACATATTGGCGCAGTGCGCCACCGCCAGTGAGACAGCATGTCTCGCAAGTACGCCAAGAAAGGTCGTACTTGGGCTAAAATCGACGAAAACTGGGCTCGGACGCCCTGAAAATAGGGCCTTTGCGCCCACGTTGTCAGGCCAAGTACCGCTTTCTATTTGGGTTGCGTCATCTACGCTGCTGGCCTACACTCCGGCCCAGAGCTTCGAAAGGCCACTTCTGTTGAGCAGTGAACCAGTAATTTTGGACTTGCCTGGCGTCCAGGCTGTCTTTCGCAGCGAGTCGATGAGACGACTGCTGCAAATGGTTGAGCGCGTGGCGCACCACAATGCCGCCGTGCTCATCGTCGGAGAAACGGGCACCGGAAAGGAATTGATCGCCCGCGCTTTGCATTTCCACTCGTTGCGCGGGGAACAGCCTTGGGTTGACGTGAATTGCGGGGCTCTTCCGGAACATCTCGTGGAAAGCGAACTTTTTGGATATGAAAAGGGAGCTTTTAGTGGCGCGGACGGTTCGAAGCCGGGCTTCTTTGAGCTGGCTTCCAAAGGAACCTTATTTCTAGATGAAGTCGGCGAACTGGAGCCCAAGCTTCAGGTCAAGCTGCTGCGGGTTCTCGATGGCGTGCCCTATTACCGCCTTGGGGGCACGAAAAAAGTCGTTGTGGATGTAAGGCTGATCGCGGCCACTAATCAGGAATTGGACAAAGCAGTAAGAGAAGGACGATTTCGCGGGGATCTATATCATAGATTGTCGCAATTTCAACTGCGTGTACCCCCGCTGCGAGAGCGAAAAGAGGATATTGCACTGCTGGCGGAATATTTCCTGGCGGCAAACGATCCCGCAGCCGAGCTCTCGCCAGCCGCACTCGCTGCCCTTGAAGCTTACCGTTGGCCAGGAAATGTTCGCGAACTTCGTAACGTAATGGTTCGAGCGGGAGCATTGTGCTCAAACAAGGTTGTGCTTCCCGCAGATCTTCCGCCGGAAATTGAGCTCTCAAAACCACTGATAGGCAGAGCGGCTACGGTTCCTCCACGGATTGGGTCTATTCCGTTTTCTCCTGGTCCCCTGGCCCCTTCCGGTGGAGGCTTACGTGACATCAAGAAACAGCGCGTCCTCGAAGCCCTGGCACGCCACAGCGGGCATCAAGGTTTAGCTTCTGAGGAATTGGGAATCTCCCGTCGTACGCTCAGCCGCCAACTAAAGCAAATGCGTGAGGAATCACAGCAAGGCACAGATAGCCTTGGAGTTCTAAGCCAGCGGCAGCAGAACTACTTCCGCAGCACGCTCGAAGTGCCGGTAAGAGTGAAGACCTCCGATGGCCATGAGTTCACTGCGGAATCGACGAACGTCAGCCTGGGCGGGATCGCCTTGAACAAGGTTCCCCTCGAGGCGCAGAACGCTCTCGCCTTCTACCTTAATTTCAAAGTCCCGGGAATCGAGAACCCGGTGCAGGCCGAGTCCGAGATCGCCTGGTGCTCGCGTGACGGGCATGCCGGCATCAAGTTCGTGAAGATCGACGACAAGTCCGCGGCCGAGTTAAAGCGCTGGATCCTGCAAAAACAGCTCGAGGAGGGCTGGACTGCCCTAAAGTAACCCGCATATATGACCTAAGGTAATCCTCTTCGGTCGCATCACCTTAGATTTCGGACATCTTCGGCAGTACTTTGTTACGTACATCGAACGTTTCCCGAAACTGTCCGCCTCTTGCCCACAGAGTCCAACCCGCAGATGTTGCAGGGTGTGCCTGCGATTGTGCACAGCCCCGCACTCCAACGTCTCATGGCAACCGCCGAGCGGGTAGCCAAAACAAACGCTTCAGTATTAATCACTGGAGAGACCGGAAGCGGAAAAGAGATCATCGCGCGAGCGATCCATCATTTTTCTCTTCGGTGTAACAAGCCGCTCATAGACGTGAACTGCGGCGCTCTTCCCGAGCATCTGGTTGAGAGTGAACTGTTCGGATATGAGAAAGGCGCATTCAGCGGCGCAGACTCGCAAAAGGTAGGGTTCTTCGAGTTAGCTCACGAGGGCACATTATTTCTCGACGAAATCGGGGAACTTGAACCGCGAACACAGGTGAAGCTGCTGCGCGTTCTTGACGGAACTCCGTATTACCGTGTCGGAGGACTGAAAAAGGTTTCGGTTGATGCTCGGATCATTGCCGCGACAAGCCGTGATCTGGAAGATCAAGTGGCGAAGGGCGCCTTCCGCAACGATTTGTTTCATCGGCTGAACCAGATCCATTTGCATATTCCTCCATTGCGTGAACGCCGGGAAGACATTATTCCTCTCTCCAACTTCTTCTTACACGCCACGTATCCTCATCTGACATTTTGTGAAGAAGCAAAGCGCACGCTCGAGAACTATCACTGGTCCGGCAATGTTCGCGAGCTACGCAACGTAGTTCTCACCGCTGCGGTCTTCTGTCCCAGTGAGACGATCACCGCGCATGAACTGCCCAGTCACATTCAGGAGTTCCGACCACGATTTGATTCTTCGGAAGCTCCAATCGCCGCACCGCTCGACACGATGGAAAAGGATCTGATCCTTCGAGCACTCCGGGGAACAGCAGGTCACCAGCAGAAGGCCGCCAGAATTCTCGGCATCTCTCGCCGCACGCTAAGCCGCAAACTCCGTTCTTATTCTCTGCAAAAGGGCTAGACCGAAATGGAACAATGTAGTAGGGAGGGGCACCGCCTTCAGACGTGCGGGGAACAAGCAATAAGAATTTTTGGCTTTAGCCGCCGCGGTTCCGGTCCAAACGCGAATGCAGCCAACATCCAGTTCCACTCATGCGATCCAAAGCTAATCGCGGCGTCTAAAGCCGGATCGATTGGGCTCGTTTCTCCGGCAGGGCTAAAGCCGAGGCCCCTGCGTAATGCATAATGCGTCAGTACTTGCCATGTTCCCCACATGCATAAATACTGGACGTCAACTGCGCACACTGTCATATTCCGAGCGAGTGAGGTAGTGTCCGCGCGATGTCGTTGAAAGCAATCGCACGACAACTGATCACGATTCTGCTCACCGCTTTGCTAGGCGGCTTGTTAGGCGCTACGCTCGTTCGTCTTGCTCCAGGATTCGGTGTGCAGGAGAGCGACCTCAATGCGCAACTCTCGGCAGAAACCAGGCAGGCTCTTCACCAACAAGAAGCGCAGGAACGCAATGTGCTCTCGTATTACGGACACCACCTGGCAGAACTCGCGCATGGCGACCTCGGGTACTCCCGGTCTCTGAATCGTCCCGTTCTGGAACTACTGCGAGACCGATTCCCAGAGACCCTGCATTCGATCGCCATAGGCGTAGGAGGTGGTTGGCTACTGGGGATCGCATTCGCTTTGCCGGCAACCTGGAAGCAATCTCCCGTCTACAGCACAACAGCTGGACTGATCACGGGTCTGTTCCTGTGCATCCCTTCTGCGGCGCTGGCTCTCTTGTTTCTGGTCGCCGGATCACCGGGAAGAATCGCCATTGCCTTAGTTGTCTTTCCCAAGGTATTTCGCTTCTCGCGCAACCTCCTCATTAAAACCTATGCAATGCCGCATGTACTCACAGCTAAAGCACGTGGACTGAGCGGGCTTCGTATTCTCGGCTGGCATGTGCTGCCAAATATGGCAGCGCCGATGCTGGCCCTCGCTGGCGTCACAGTAAGTCTGGCACTGGGCGCAGCAATTCCGGTTGAGGTGGTTTGCGATTATCCCGGTTTGGGACAGCTTGCGTGGAGGTCCGCGCTGGCCCGCGACGTGCCTGTTCTTGTAAACCTTACGCTGATCATCGCCCTGGTGACGGTAACCGTAAACTCGTTCTCCGATCTGCTGACCCCTGCGGCTACGAGGGATGTGCTGTGACCGCTATTCGGTGGGCTGCTGTTGCGCTGCTGGCGGTCGTCTTCGTGGTAGCTTTGGCCGCCAACGTGATGGCCCCAGCGCCCTACGCAAAGCAATTCCGGCAGGACGTGAATCACCCGCCGGCCCAGCAATATCCGCTCGGTACGGACGAACTTGGACGCGATCGGCTATCGCGTCTTCTTTATGGCATGCGCATTTCCCTGCTTCTCGCTCCGGCTGCGGCATTGCTTTCGACTCTCCTCGCAGCCCTTATTGGCGGAGCTGGCGCTTATTTAGGTGGGTTTTGGGAGAGAGGCACCAAAGTCATGATCGATCTTTTTCTCAGCTTGCCATGGCTCTTTTTGCTCCTGACTGTGCGGGCGTTGTTGCCGTTAGATATTCCGGCGGTCACATCCGTCATTGTCACATTTGCTCTGCTCGGAGCATTGGGCTGGGCGGCATCGGCGCGCATCGTCGCCGCGACGGTACGCGACCTCCGAAACTCCGAGTTTGTGCTGCAAGCACGAGCCTCAGGATCTCCGCCCGTGCGGCTCCTCATTCGCCACGTACTCCCAAATGTGAAGCCGATTCTTATCGCCCAATTCTGGATCTCCGTTCCGCTCTTTATTCTTACAGAGGCTAATTTGGGAATGCTTGGACTGGGCGTAACCGAGCCATTGCCGTCTTGGGGAAACCTGCTGCGCGAACTCGAGAACTACGGCGCACTTGGCCATCGTCCCTGGCTTTGGGCGCCGCTGATTTCGCTGATTCTGGTGATGAGCTTGTTCCAGTTCATTCTCTCTGGCGAGGAGTACGCGTCCTAATGAAATGGGGTGATCGGGTCATTGGGTCATCGGTTGAAGTAAGTACAAAGGCCATGGGCGCGTTTTGCCTCTTTGTTGTAGCGATCGCCTTATATTTGACGGCATGCAGTCGTTCGGGCCAAAACAGCGGCGAGCTTCGCGTCGCAATCAAAGCCGATCCCAAGACCTTCAACCCATTGATGGCGGAGGACGATTCTTCTGACATAGTTCGCTATCTCACTGGCGGAGTGCTGATTCGCGTGAATCGCAAAACGCAGGAGAATGAGCCAGAATTAGCGAAGAGTTGGACGATCGATGAGAACGGCCGCCGCATTACTCTGAATCTGCGCCCAGGCATAAAGTTTTCCGACGGCAGTGACTTCAGCGCCGAGGACGTAGTCGCGACTCTTAAGGCGGCTCTGGATCCAAATCTGCATTCCCCGAAGGGCGACTCATTCCGTGCTGGAGGTACTGCAATCGTACAGGCGCACGGAAAAGATCAGCTGAGTATTGAGTTTGAACAGCCCATCGCCGGCATGGAGCGGCTGTTTGACGAAATCGCTATCTCCCCGGCTCGCATGGCCGGTCGAGCGGATTCAAATGTCGTTTTGGGACCATTCAGTGTGGGCGAGCAAAAAGCTGGAGAATACGTCCTGCTAAAGCGCAATCCACGGTATTGGAAGAAGGACGACTCAGGGCAGCAGCTTCCCTATTTAAGTGCGGTCCGCCTTTATGTGCTGTCCAACCGCGACACCGAACTCATAAGATTCAGGCAGGGCGACATTCAATTGATCAATGGCATGTCGCCCGATCTTTACGAGCAATTGCACAGCGAAGATCCAGGCGCAGCACGCGATCTTGGGCCCTCGGTCGAACCCGAAGAGCTCTGGTTCAATGAAGTCCGCAAATCTCCGCTCCCCGACTACAAGAAAAACTGGCTTCGCTCGCGCAAGTTCCGGTGCGCCATATCGATGGCCATCAATCGAGCCGATTTGGCGCGGGTAGCCCTCCGCGGGCATGCCACCCCTTCGATTGGAATAGTCAGTCCGGCGAATAGGTTCTGGTTCAATCAGAATTTGCAGCCAACCCCATACGATCCAAACGGAGCACTCGAACTGTTGAAGCAGGACGGGTTCCGAAAAGATGGCGATGTACTCAAGGACAATGCCGGCCATCCCGTGAGCTTCTCGCTCGTTACCAACGCCGGAAATAAACCGCGCGAACGCATGGGAAGCCTGATTCAGCAGGACCTGCAGCAGATTGGTGTTAGTGTGAACTTTGTTCCGCTGGACTTCCCTTCGATCATTGAACGGGTGACCAGGACCTTTAATTACGATGCAGTTCTGCTGGGGTTCACGAATGTCGACCTTGACCCAAATGGACAAATGAATGTGTGGCTCAGCTCTGCGGATCTGCACGAATGGAATCCCGCGCAGAAAACTCCTGAGACGCAATGGGAAGCTGAAATCGACAAGTACATGCGCGTGCAAGCGTCAACTTTGGATCGCAAGCGGCGAAAGCTAGCCTTCGACAAAGTGCAGGAAATCGCTACCGAGCAGAATCCGACGATTCATCTGGTTGACAAGAATGCGCTTGTAGCCGTATCGCCTAAGGTTAAAAATGCAGATCCGGTGGTCTTAACTCCGCAAACGTATTGGAACATCGAGTATCTTTCGCTAAGCAAATGAGTACGATGAAGACCAGAGAAGCAGATACCGAAATGGGAGCAAAGAACGCGATCCCGGAGCGCCGGGCGCCCTCGCCCGGTGAAAGGACAAAAGCTGAGTCCCCGAGGATCAGTGCCCCACTCCTTTCTTTATCACTCTCTGCTGATTACTCGCGCAAGCCAGGCGTGCTTCGCAATCTGCATTTGGAAATGCAGCCAGGAGAAATCCTCGGACTCGTAGGCGAAAGTGGGTCCGGTAAGAGCACGTTAGCCCTGAGTATCCTGCGTCTGCTTGATCTGAAAGGTGGACAAACATCCGGGAGCATCCAGCTTAAAGGACGCGAGCTCACAACCCTATCGGAATCAGAGATGCGGAGCATACGCGGCCGCGACATCGGACTCATTCTGCAAAGCCCCATGTCATCGCTAAATCCCGCTCTCAGAATTGGCACGCAGATGTATGAGACGTGGCGCGCACATCAGCCCGGCACCCGCAGAGAATGCATTCCCCGTTTTCTCGAAATCTTGCGCAGCCTGAATCTCGATGTGGAAGAAGCCTTCCTGAGTCGAAGACCGGCTCAGCTCAGCGTTGGCCAGGCCCAACGCGTCCTGATTGCAATGGCAGTGCTGCATCGCCCTTCACTTCTGCTTGCCGATGAATGCACCAGTTCGCTGGACTTAATCACGCAAAAAGAAGTACTGAACATCTTCCGTCAGCTCAGTCTAGAGATGGGAACAGGAATCCTTTTTATCTCTCATGACCTTTTAGCGGTTTCCTCCCTTTGTCATCGCATCGCCATCCTTCGCAATGGGGAGTTAGTCGAAGTTGGGCTCACCAGCGAAATCTTGAAGCATCCCTCCCATCCCTACACCCGACAATTGGTGGACGCTTTGCCGATTCCGGAGACCTCAGGAATATAAGTAGTTGCCAGCAAGGCGCCGATACTACACTGCCTGGCTGCTATTGCGGACCATGGCCGAAATTGACGCGGCAAAAGGACAACCTCATGAACCTCCTAACTTCTAAGTAACCGAAACCAAAATCGCTGAATCCAGGAGGACTTCACATTAATGCGAAAACTATTAACCTTCGCGGTGCTGCTGCTTGGCGTGACCTGGGCTGCGGCACAAGAGCAATCAAATCCGAGCACGAGTCCGAGTTCAAGCACAACCTCAAATCAAACCAGCTCCGGTCAGCCGGCTGCAGGAGACACCGGAAGTCAGGTGACAGTTGTAGGTTGTCTAAGCAGCTCGAATGGAAATTACACACTCACTTCAAGCGACGGCAAGACGTATCAACTCACAGGCGATACTGGACAGTTGAAGGAGCATGTCGGCCACAAGGTGCAGATCAAAGGAAATGTGTTGTCGTCAGCCCCCTCATCGGCGGCGACGAGCAGTAGCGCGAGTTCTGCGGCCTCTGGCACTGCCAATTCCAATGAATCAACCCTCAGCATTTCCTCAATGAAACACATCTCAGCAACCTGCAACAACAAACAATCCTCCTCCTCTTACTGACTCTCACGTTGCCTCCTTTTATGCCCAGCACAAAGCTGGACATTTTTGTGCCCAGCCGCTACCAAGTGGAAGGAGATCTCGCGATATATTGTTGCGGTATGCCCGTAATGATTTCACTGCTTCGCGGAGTCAACGTCGGCGGACACAACATGATCAAAATGGAAGCCCTTCGAACGCTCTACGAGTCTCTGGGCATGAAGGACGTACAAACTTACGTGCAAAGCGGCAATGTTGTCTTCCGGACAAGCGAAAATGACACCGCTAGGCTGACAAAGAAGATTCAGAATGGAATCGAGAAAACCTTTAGCTGTAAGCCAGAGATCATTCTTCGATCGACCAAGGAGCTCGAAGACGCTATCACAAGCAACCCATTCTCAAAGCGGCGCGATATTGAACCCGCCAAACTTCTCGCTCTTTTCCTCGCCGCCGACCCGAGCAAGCAGAGCTGCGAAAAGCTCCTCGCCATCAAAGCTGATCCCGAGGAGCTGAAACTGAACGGACGCGAGGTCTACATTTACTTTCCCAACGGCATGGGAAAAACCAAACTTCCATGGACGACGATTGAGAAAGTCCTGGGAACTCCCGGAACCGGCAGAAATTGGAACAGCGTGACCAAACTGTTGGAGATGGCGCGAAAGCTTGAAGATATATGAGTGATTAGGAGAACCACGCTAAAAGTGCCATGGACAGAAGTAGACGTATAAAACCTGCCGATCAGCGCTTTCTGGTCCCGCTCACAGGCACGAACTTAAGGCACACCGGCGAATCCACATGAAGTACCTGTCTGCTGGGAGTAAGCTTCCCTGTCTTTTCGTCAATACCGAAGATAACGATGTTGCCGCTGTCCTGATTCGCTACGAAGAGATGCGAGCCGGTAGGATCGATCTCGAAATTGCGCGGCTTCTTACCTTGGCTAGAAAAGTATCCGACCAGACTCAACGTTCCCCTCTTTTGGTCGATGGAAAACACGGCGATGCTGTCGTGACCGCGATTCGACGCGAAGAGAAACTTTCCGTTCGGATGGACTCTGATCTCGGCTGGATGATTCGTGCTCGAGAATTCCTTCGGAACCGTTGCGATGCTTTGCAACGGCTCCAGCGCACCCAGCTGTGGCTCGTATGAAAACACGTTGATTTTGGACTGCAATTCGTTAAGCACATAGACGAACCCGGCGTTTGGATGGAAATCCAAGTGGCGAGGGCCCGAACCAGGCTCTAGTTTCACGAACGCAGGACTGTTCGGGGAGATGCCGCCGTTCTTGTCAATGAAGCGATACACGAGCACTTTATCGATCCCGAGATCCGCAGCCATCACAAAGCGGTTCTCGGGAGTGATGCCAATCCAGTGCGCGTGAGGTCCTTCCTGCCTTTCCCGATCTAGTCCAGAGCCTGCGTGTTGGACAAAACTCACAGCTTCGCCCAAACTGCCGTCTTTCAACACCGGGAATACAGCAACGCTCCCACCGTAGTTCGCGACGAATACGTAGTTCCCGGATCGATCCAGTGACACATAGCAGGGATCGGTGCCTCGCGATGAAACTTCGTTCAGCTGTGACAACTTAGCGTTGCCTTGATTGATGGCAAACGCACTGACGGAGCCGCTGGCCTCTCCTTTGTATTTCTCCAGCTCGTTGACGGCGTACAAGAATCTGCCAGTTCGATCGATCGCCAGAAATGAGGGATTGGGAGTATCTGCAACGAGACCTAACGATATTAGCTTATTGGAGGCAGGCGCAAAACGGTAGGCGTAAATTCCCTTGCTCGCTTTTGCGGTGTATGTGCCAACGAACAGCACGTACTCGCCTATCTTGGTCTCCTGCGTCGAGCTCATGGCCAATATGGGAAACGCCAGAACAAGCAATCGTGTTATTCCTGTCATCGTTCTCAATACTGTCATGCCTCCTCAAAAGAAGGTCTGCACAACATCAATCACCCTATATTGCGAGTCCAGCACCGGCAAGTACCGCCATTTATCGAACGTCGTACAAGGATGCGAGATGTCGAAAGCAATCATGTCGCCTAGACGAATGTCGTCTCCCCCATCAATATGAAGAAAGGAATGCTGATCCATAATGCGAGTCAACTTCCAGCTTTCGGGAGCGGCCACTGGTACGGCTCCACCCGGACGGAAATGGAGAACTGGAACCGGCAGCCCGGCATCGAACGCAGCATCGCGTCTTCCGAAGTTGATAATGGCCTTTTCCCTTTCTGGAACGGACTGCACATAGCCCCAAATCTGCAGCGCCGGTTCCAGATTAGATCCCATATTCTTGGCTACCGTACTGCTATTTAGAATCCGCTGCTGCGCCGCGCGATACGCGCCGACATCATGCGTCACGTAACATCCCGGTCGCAGTATTAGCTCCTTCTCCTGCCCTATGTCCGCTTTACTGAATATCTCTGCGACCAGGTCATACCATGCTGAACCTGCGCCGGTGAGGATCACGGGACTGCGACCGAAGCGATTGTCCCGCGACAGTTCGCGGGCGACCTCGACGGTTCTCTCGAGCAACCGCCGGATCGCGGCCTCATCGCTCAAAACGCCTTCATAGACCTCCACGCCGCATAGCCGAAGCTGGCTCTTCCATCTGGCAAGAGCAGCGGTCGTCGCCTGAAGCTGCTCGTGGTCGCGAACGCCGGTGCGTCCATCCTCAGCTCCTACTTCGAGCAGAACATTCAATCTTTGCACGCGAGCCTTGAAGAAACTTCCCAGGAGTTCAACTTGAGCCGCCGAATCCACCAGGCAGAAGTAATCGAATTCGTCGTCTTCCAGCAGGCGGCTTACGATCTCGAGGTTTTGTCTGCCGATAAGCTCATTGGCCATCAGCACGCGACGCACGCCGTGCGAGTAAGCTACAAGTGTCTGATGAGCTGTCGCCAGCGTAATACCCCACGCGCCAGCTTGCATTTGGCGCGCGAACAGCTTCGGAGCCATTGTCGTTTTCCCGTGTGGCGCCAGCTTCGCGCAATAGCCGCTCGCAACCGCCTGCATCCACTGCAAGTTGTGTTGCAGCTTTTCTTCATACAGCACGGCTGTTGGCAGGCTCAGGTCTTCGCGCAGCAAGTTCCATCCAAATTTGGGAATATCAGCGCAAGCCAGAGGGGCATTCATCGCATTAAGTCCCTTATTCAAGGGATTAATCAGATTCAGCTCTTCGGCTGTTAATGGATATTGCACGCGTTCCTTTGTATGATTCATTGGCTTCATCCTTCTATATGCAGACGCAGTACTGCTCTTATTCCCGAGCTGATGGTAACTAATTCCAGCAGTCTTCGTCTTGCGGAGCTGACTTGCCCACCTGCGACACCCTGATTGGCAACGTACAAATTCTGGACGGAAGCGGTAACCAGCCTCGAGCAGGCGCGGTCGCGATTGAGGATAGCCGCATTCAAGCAGTTGGCGATGTCGATGGTTACTCAGCAAGAGAAAACATCGACGCTCACGGCCACGTGCTCGCTCCGGGATTTATCGATGTCCATACGCATGACGACCTCTACCTGATCCGGGCGCCGGAAATGCTCCCAAAGCTCTCGCAGGGAGTGACCACCGTAATCGTTGGGAATTGCGGTATCAGCGCCGCTCCGGTGCAACTATCCCGTAATTTTCCGGATCCGATGAATCTGCTCGGCGAGGAAGACGCATTCCGCTATCCCGCGTTTCCTGAATACGTATCGGCCGTTACTGCGGCCGAACCAGCGGTGAACGTCGCTGCGCTCGTCGGTCACACCGCTCTGCGAAACAACCACATGGACCGCCTTGACCGCGCTGCTACAGGAACTGAACTCGCGGCCATGCAGGACCAGCTGCGCGAGGCTCTCGACCATGGTGCGATTGGGTTGAGCACGGGATTGGCTTATTTGTCGGCATACTCCGCCTCGGCTGACGAAGTGCAAGGCTTGGCGAAGGTCTTGTCTAACGCAAGCGCGCTCTATACAACGCACTTACGCAACGAAAGCGACGGAGTCTTACAGGCGATGGACGAAGCCTTCCTTATCGGCAAGCACGCCAACGTTCCAGTAGTAGTTTCTCACTTGAAGTGTGCGGGCATTGACAACTGGGGAGGCAGTGGCGAAGTACTGCAATCACTCGAGAGAGCGCGAACAACCCAGCCAGTCGGCTGCGACTGCTATCCTTACGCCGCCAGCTCGAGCACCCTCGATCTCCGGCAAGTCGACGAGCGCGTGCTCATCACGATCACGTGGTCGACGCCCCATCCGGAAATCGCGGGGCGAAGTCTTGCTGAAATTGCGGAGGCTTGGGGAGTCACTCAGCTTGAGGCCGGGCGCAGATTGCAACCTGCAGGAGCGATCTATCACGGCATCTCCGAAGATGACGTGCGCGCGATCTTGAAGCATCCAGCGACCATGATCGGCTCCGACGGACTGCCCAATGATCCGTTGCCCCATCCGCGCCTGTGGGGCACATTTCCACGCGTACTCGGCCGCTACAGTCGCGAGCTACGATTGTTTTCGTTAAGCGAGGCTGTTCGCAAGATGACCAGTCTCCCGGCTAAAACCTTCCGCTTGAAACATCGAGGTTGGATACGCGAGGGCTATTTTGCTGATTTGGTACTGTTCGATGCTGAGCGGATCTGTGACATGGCCAGCTTCACCAATCCGGTGCAGGCATCAGCTGGCATCTATGGGGTCTGGGTGAACGGCGTTCTGTGTTACCGAAATGGAACACCTACTGGACAACGAGCTGGTAGGTTTCTGCTACGACAGTCGATCTCGTAAGGATGCTGCCAGCACCTTCGAAACAATCACGACTCTACCGCAACCGAGGGGAACTGAATGATTATTAAGCGTTATGGCGCCGAAGGCGCCAAAGGACCAGGAGGCCAGCATCTACCATTTGCGCGTGCAGTGCAGGCTAACGGGTGGCTTTACGTTTCCGGTCAGGTGCCGATGTTGGATGGCCGACTCATGGAAGGCAATATCGTAGCTCAGGCTCATCAGGCAATTCGCAATATTCTGGGAATCCTCAAAGAAGCAGGCTATGGTCCTGAACACCTGGTACGTTGCGGAGTCTGGCTCGATGATCCGCGGGATTTCCAAGTCTTCAATGAGGTGTTTCGAGAGTACTTCGGCGAAAACCCTCCGGCTCGAGCCACCGTCGTTTCCAGCATGGTGGTGGACTGCAAGGTCGAAATCGATGCCATCGCTTACAAAGCTCCGGTATCGGGAGAGGTGTGACTCTCTTCAAAGCCAATTAGACAATGACCGACCATCATGGCGCATCCCTGCTCCTGCTTGCATTCGTAGCAATTGTCATCCTCATGCTCCTGATCGCGCGTTTCAAACTGAATCCGTTTGTCGCACTGATGACGGTCTCGCTCGCGCTGGCCGCAGCGAGCGGAATGCCGCTTGCGACGATCGTCAAGTCCTTCGAGACAGGCGTCGGAGGCACGCTCGGGCACATCGCGATCGTAGTCGCACTCGGAACCATGTTGGGAAAGATGATGGCGGAGTCCGGCGGCGCCGAACGCATCGCTCTTACGCTCATCAGTGTCGCCGGAGAGAAACGCATTCATTGGGCGATGATGGCGGTTGGGCTCCTGGTCGGCTTGCCAGTGTTCTTCGAAGTCGGATTCGTCTTGCTGATTCCGATCGCCTTCAATGTTGCCCGTCGCACTGGCACATCGATGGTCTTAGTTGGGCTGCCGATGGTCGCAGGACTCTCTGTCGTGCACGGTCTCGTTCCACCTCATCCGGCCACGCTGCTGGCAGTTGCGGCCTACAAGGCCGACATCGGCCGCACCGTCCTTTACGCCTTGATAGTTGGGATTCCCACTGCGATCATCGCGGGCCCGCTCTATGCCAAATTCATTGCACCTCGCATTCGCATCGTAGGCGAAAATCCCATCGCCGCGCAGTTTGTCGAAACTGCTGCGAATCGCGACTTACCCAGCTTTAGTCTGACGCTATTCACGATTCTGCTACCGATCTTTCTCATGCTGATCGGCAGCTGGGCAGACAAGCTGGCCACGCCACACAGCCCATTCAACGAAGGTCTCCGCCTGCTTGGGGGTGCGGATATTGCGCTGCTCATTGCCGCGATGGTCAGCTTTGTCACTTTGGGAAAGCTGCGCGGCTTCTCTCGCGAAAGAATCTTGAAATTTACCGACGAGTGTCTCGCTCCCACTGCAACGATCACACTTCTGGTCGGAGCGGGCGGAGGCCTCGGGCGTATTCTGCAGGACAGTGGAACATCACAGGCGATCGTCGATCTCGCCCTGCGCGCTCATTTATCCATTCTGTTTTCCGCCTGGCTCGTTGCCGCGCTGGTACGCCTCGCGACCGGATCGGCAACTGTTGCGATGGCCATGGCGTCTGGAATTATCGCCCCAATCGCCGCTCATACGGGAGTCCGGCCGGAACTGCTGACTATCGCCACCGGAGCCGGTTCGCTGGTCTTCTCGCACGTCAACGATGGGGGCTTCTGGCTGGTAAAGGAGTACCTCAATATGAGCGTCGCCGACACTATGAAGAGCTGGTCCATCTGCGAAACCATCATCTCGGTGGTAGGTTTGCTCTTGACGATGGCTTTGTCGCTTATTTAATGGTTTATCCGTTAAACAGACGTTCTTCGCTCAGATCGAGTTCGCGCTCAAGCCGGCGGAGCACTGCATCGCTTATGCGCCGCTGATTGCGGAGGCGAACCGCCGTTTGTCTTTCTACCCTGAGCAGATCGCGTGAGATATCGATTGAGCGAGCATAGCGCGCCGATGCCGAATCGTTCTCAAGCCCTCCACCATCGCTCACCGTGGCCAAACGATGCCGATAATGATGTGCAAGGTCGTTGTAGACCTCGGCAAATTCTGAAACGTCCTTCGATCTGATTTCCTCGAGGTATGCGAGCGCAGCCTCCAGAATCAGTCGCCGCGCCTCTCTTTCTTCAGAATCCGCGCCCGAATCGCCGGCCAACCCGAGAGCGCGGATCACGGCAGGCAACGTGAGTCCCTGCAGAACAAGCGTCACGAGAATCACGCTGAAGGCCAAAAAGACAATCAAGTTCCGCTGCGGAAACGGACGATCCCCGAAAGTTTGCGGAAGGGCAATGGCGGCCGCGAGAGAGATAACGCCGCGCATGCCAGTCCATCCAACGATGAGAGCTTGCCGCAGCGTGAACATGTCCATTCTTTGTTGCAGAACATGTTTGCGGATCACATAAGCGAGCGAACCACCTGGAAAAATCCAGATTAGACGCAAAAGAATCAAGAGCGCGCTGAACAAAGCTCCGTAGAGAAACACTTCGCGGTGACTGTGCTCCCGAATCGCGTTCAAAACGTACGGGAGCTGCAATCCAAGCAAGACGAACACAAATCCGTTCAGGATAAAAGTGAGCGAATCCCAGACTGCCCATGCCTGCAATCGAACGCTGGCCGAGAAGAAATGTGAACTCATCCGACTGAGGTAGAGTCCGCAAGCCACTACGGCCAGCACGCCAGATGCCCGGAGCGAATCAGCGGTGAGGTATGCCACGTACGGAGTAAGGATGCTCAGCGCGATCTCGATCGGAGCATCATCGATGCGATGCTCGATCCAATCCACGACCACTCCTATGACTAACCCGATCGCAATCCCTGCGACTGTCAGGTAAGTAACGCGCAAAAAGCCCGAGATGATCGTGGGAGTTTGGTCCCCCGCGAGCAGTGCCAGGCCAAACTCGAGCGCGAGCAGCGAAGTCGCATCATTCACCAGGCTCTCGCCTTCGAGAATGTCGACAATACGCTTCGGTAGCCCGATGCGCTTGGCGATCGAAGTCGCGGCGATGGCATCCGTCGGAGCCACTACCGCGCCGAGAACCAAACCCATCCGCCAGTCGAATCCAGGAAGGAACCACGGCGCGGCGTAGGCAATCCCGAGTACGGTGAATGTAACCAACCCAAACGCCAATAGAAATATGCTCACCAGGTTGAACGAAAACTCCCGCCACGAGGTGAGCCACGCGGCCGAAAACAGGAGTGGAGGAAGAACAACGAAGAAGATCGCCTCGGGATTAAGCGAGAATCTGGGAATTCCCGGAATAAAACTAAGCAGCAGGCCGGCAACAACGAGCACAATTGGATACGGCGTATTTAGCCGTCGGGCCAGATCGCCGAAAATGACGACGAAGAGCAACAGTAGCAGGAGTACGATCTCAAGCGCATGAATTTCGCTGCCCTGCATCCGAGCCTCCATCTTCCAAAATACCGCAAGGCGTGCGTTTGTGACGGTCTCAGCTCGCTCCAGGCGGCAAGCCAACCAGGGATCCTAAAAAGATGAGAATGCACGGAAAGCAAACAGTAACATGAGAGTCGTGATACCCGAACGCGGCGAGTTTCCAGCACATTCATCCCTACTAAGCAAACTTCTTACACTTCGTTGACAGAACTCTGACATTCGTCTTGCTCCTGTTTGCTAGCCTTGCGCTCCTCGATGAGTCGCCGTCCGGCTATTCCACAACTCGAGTGGGGCAAATCAGGAGGAGTGTTGATGAAATTAAGAGTTTTCGCAGCTGTGGTGGCAAGCGCGCTGTTTACGACGAATGCCCTTGCCCAAACTATCTTCAGCGCCAAATTGGCTGGTCTGAGAGAAACCCCCATCGTGATCAGCGGAGCGGCTGGGCACGCGAAGATCACGATCAGCCATGATGAAAAATCGATCGACTACGAACTCACCTACAACGGCCTGGAGGGTAGTACCGGCACCGGTCGCACAGTCACCCAAGCCCACATTCACATCGGCCGACCCACTGTCGTAGGTGGCGTTTCTGTATTTTTCTGCGGCGGCGGGAATACCGAGGCGACAAAGAAGTTGTGTCCAGCATCCGCCGGCCCGGGTACGCCCAATGACGCAGTAACAGGAACGTGGAGAGCGGCCGACATTACCGGGCCCGCATCTCAGGGCGTAGAAGCCAATAATCCCAACGGTGAAGACGCTTTTGCGCGACTGGTGGGCGCGATCAAAGCGGGACTCTCTTACGCCAATGTGCACAGCTCGCGAAGTCCAGGGGGAGAGATTCGCGGACAACTCAAGCGCGAGCGTGACAACGACCACGACAATGACGACGACGATCGCTAGTTGACTCTCACGTTTCAGCGGGCATCCTGCGGGGATGCCCGCCGATTTTTCACATTAAGCTTGCCTGTCCAACAGAGAAGGCCATGCCAAGGTTGTGGAATGCGGTTCTGCTCTTCCTCGCGACCCTGGGAATTCCGGCCTCGAGCTCCCCGGGACCCTCCGGCGATCCGGGCAAGCCAGAGACCATCCAGATCGAGCATGCCTCAGCGACTTTCCAGGTTGGGACGAATATGCCGGGCCTGTTCGTTAAAGGTAAGTCCGACGCCTTGCTGGCTCGCGTCCAGCTACGCCGTAATGCTGATGGAGTGACGCTGGAGCGCATCGAGGCCCGACTCCCAGTCAAAACTCTCGCCACTGGCATAGCGTTGCGTGATCAGCACATGCGTGAGCATGTCTTTCGGACCCCAGATGGACAGACTCCCGACGTGAAATTCGAGGGCGAGGGTGTCTCCTGTCCTGGGATTGTCCCTGGCCGCGAGGCTAGCTGCAGGGTCTCAGGTACTTTGACTATTCGCGGTACACCACGAAGCTTCGTCGTCGTGTTGAAAATCCGTGAGGCTGCCGGCGCGCCTGTCTTCCGCGCTGGCGGCGATGGCATGGTCAAGCTCAGCGAATACGGCATCGACCAACCAACTCAATTCGGGGTCAAAACCGATAATGAAATTCGGCTCCACTTCGAATTTCCCGAGACTCCGGCCTCAGCTCTCGATACCCGGGCTGGACGACAGTAATGAGACCCTACATCTGCTGGGTCCTTGTACCTGGAGTTTGGGTGCTTTGGGCTTTTACTCGTCCGGCCAGGGCTCTTCCCACAATGGTTCGATTGGGATACAGCAATTGCGCTGTCTGCCACATTTCTCCCCAAGGCGGCGGCCTCCTCAACGCATATGGACGAAGCATTGATCAGGCACAGAGTCTGCGAGGAGGCGACTATCAGCCCTCGAACAACCGCTTTATCAGATGGCTGAGCTGGGGAGATCACATTACGCAGGATCTACGCTCCGTCACGCAAGAACAGATCAGCACCGCTACCGATGAACCCTTGATTGCCACGGTTCGTGCCCGGTTCCTTTACCGGAATGCGACCGAGTTGGGAAGAGGCTGGCGCATCTCAGCCGTCATTAACGGTGAAAACAGAAGTGCCAAGCGCCCAGATCTCAGCTATGAACCACCAGTAGAACCGAAAGACGTATATCTCACGAGCGCACTGATCTCGTATCGCCCCAAGGGCACGCTCGAATTTTCCGCTGGTCGCGACCCACTCCCAAGCGGAGTCAACAATCCCGATTTGAGTACATACATTCGCGCGCGAAACCGGTACGGATATTACGATGCACCGCTGCAGTTCAAAATGTTCTGGTGGGGCAAACACTACCAGATCGCACCATACGCATTTCGACCGAGTGGCGCCGAACCAACCCCTGCGAGAGAATCCGGCGCAGGTTCATTCGCCGAGTTCAGCTTGCTTGGGAAACACACAACCGTTTTAGGCGTCAACATTCTGCACGGCTCGGCCAGCGCCGTGCATCGCACGATGGTGGGACCTTATCTGCGCCTGGGTCTCGGAAAATGGGGTGTACTAGCTGAGCACGATATTACGAACCGGAGCCTCACAAATTCCACCACAAGCTTCCTGCAGCACGCCAGTTACGCGCAGCTCTTTTGGTATCCTCGCGAGTGGCTTCTAATCTCCACGATCGGCGAACAGTTGCAGACGCAAAGACCATTCCAGGAACACCTGCTCGCCGGCCGCTTCGAAGTGACCTCCAGATTTTCCAGTCACATCACCGTTGCGTTAACATCCCGCTTCCAGGAAAACATGATTTCCGGCCAATTCGCGCCCTCGATTGCCCTTCAGCTCGCGCTCAAGACGGTGGAATAATGGCTATCTGAGAGTGGATGATTAGCGGCTCAGATCATAACTCGTCACTGAGCATCCTCAATTCTCCTCACACCTTAACATCCGTGGCTCTGGCGCTGGATCGTGACCTCCGGCCCGCATTCTTGGTGAGTCCCGTTCCTGAGTCACTAAACCTGATCTTCCATGTGCAGCCAACTCAACTCGGTGAGAACTTTGATAAGGTATGCTCGCTCTATTTGAGCTCGAATGAGCAGGAATTATGGCCCCACGAAGAAATCTCCAATTTCGCGTTCTTACCTCGATGATCTTCCTCGTCGCAACCTTGGCACTAGGCCAAACCGGACTCCGGATCAAAATGGTGTCGCGTACAACCGGGGCTCATCATTTAATGGATGCCTCCGACCAAACGACCACGACTTATGTGCAAGGTCCTAACAGCCGTATTGAATGGCCAGTGTCTGGCCCTCGTCCGGGTCGCGCCGGTGCCAAAATGGTCGTTATCCAGCGCTGTGCGGATCATGTCATGTTCACGCTGAATCTCGATAATCAGGAATACAGTGAATTTCCCCGGCCAGGAGAATCTCCAAAGGACAATCTATTAAAGCAAGGTGAAGGCCCGCCGAATCTCTTTATCGAAAAGACGGTACGCGACACCGGGGAGACAAAGTCTGCCTTCGGCCACACCGCCCGGCACTACATTACGACGACAAAGCAGACTTCATCTCCCGAATTGGGCCTCGAACCCAGCGAGACCGTCGAAGACGCGTGGTATTTGGATATACCGGATCCGAGGACCTGCACGCCACGGTCGCATCCGGGAAGCGGTTTCATTGGAGTGGGCGTTGGGGGCGGGGGCAACGGCACTACTCCGGTTGAGAAGATTCGCCCTGAATTCAAATACTCAGGACCGGATCCTCAGGGCTTAATTCTGTCTTCGAAGAGAACGAACACAGCGATCCACGCCTTACAAACGGGAGAAAAGCAGAAAAATCAATTCACCACATCGACGGAAGTCGTAGACGTCTCGGAGGAGCACATAGATCCGAACCTATTCCAGGTTCCATCTGGATTCAAGAAAGTTAGCCAACTGAGCCATTAACCCAGTCATCTGGGACCACCTAATTGCTCGCTTTACGTGCTGGACCTTCAGACAGCAGCTATGCCTCGTTCGAATCCTGCATATCTGATCCGTGTCGCCGGAGCAATGCGGGAAGGTTCTGCGAGAAAGCAGAGCGTGGTACCACCATGTCGCATCCCGCTTCCTGGGCCTTTACCTTGAGGTCACCCTGAAGATGCGAAAGGAAGCCGACGATCGACGTTTGCTTTTTCAGCCTGTTTTTCAGTTTGGGAATCGTCGTGAGCGGTTTGGCGTTGGCGTTATTGAGATCGAAGATGATAAGCGATGGCTTGTCTTCATCGTCGCTCGTGAGCCGGTCGAGGGTCTCTTTTTCAGCTTTCGCGAATTCGACCTTGACTCCCAACTTGCGCGCCGTCTCCTGAATCTTGGCCAGGAAGAACAGGTCATCGATGAAGCAAACGATTCGAGTAGGCGAATCTGCTGCCTGAGCCGGCTCTACTGGAGCGCCGTTAGCCGGTTGTTGTAGACCGCCTCGCACCTGGCCACGGTAGCGACCATTTTGCGGGTACAGTTCATTGCCACCTCCCTGGGCATTGCGGTAGCTGTGATCCATGGGACCAACGAACTGTGGATTTCCGTGCCGTCGACGGCCACGGTTCTGTCCGCCTCCCTGACCGGGGCCACGCATTCCGTGCTGGGCACCGCCCTGCTGTTTCTGCTGTCCCTTGCCGCGGCGATGACGGCGATGTCCCCGGCTGCCGGGGTGCTGAGGCTGGTTAGGTCCTTGATTCATCGATATCCTGTAACGCTTCTTTTTTGAAAACTGAAGGCGCTCAGCCTTGTAGGCTCGCGCATGTACTCTGTCGGTTGGCCTTGCTAATGCGTTTTCCGTTAGAGCCGTATTCCTGAGAATGCTGGGATCCGTAACAAGCGGATGCCACCGAGTAACTTCGCTACTTTCACCTGCAAGCGGTCTCTAGTCAGAATGCGGAGCTCCAGCTTCGCTTTGAGTCTTAAGTTATGGAAATCGCTCGCGATCTATTTAGTGTTCCAGCGCGCTCCGGTTCGAGATTCAGCAGAATCAATTCGGAATTCCCGGCCGTTAGCGCGGGTGCCGGCACCTGGGTGTGCGGCATTCGGAAGACACTCAAATGGTAACCGGGGTCGGCTCTAGATGCAAGCGGAAATCAAACGAACCAGAAGAATCGGGTGATCGGGTCATCGGGCGATCGGGTGAAGTAAAGAAACGCGGCTGTCAGCTTCCAGCTGTTGGTTTTCGGCCGTAGGCTTTCTTGTGGAACCAACCAATGGGCTAATTGACTGAACACCGACAGACGAGACCCGAATGCCCGCCTTTACGTCACTCGACCACCCCGATGACCCGATCACCCGATTCTTCTACACTGTCTCGTGCCCCGCACATCGGTAACTGAGTATCTGTCCTATTTCTCACGCTATCAGCGTGACCATGCCTGCGTCTTTCCGCGCGGCTACAGAACCATCCGCTGGAGTTACGGCGAGCTGCTCGCAAGCGCGCAGCGCTTCGCAACGTTGCTTGAGGACCGTGGCGTTGGTAAAGGCGACCGGATCATGCTCTGGGGAGCCAACTGTGGCGAGTGGCTTGCTGCGTTTTGGGGAGCGCTGCTCCAAGGCGCAGTTGTGGTTCCCATGGATCGCACTGCCGCTCCGGAATTTGCCGCACGCGTTTATGAGCAAGTCGGCGCCAAGATGCTAGCGTCCTCTCGTGGCTTGGCACTTGCGAAGGAAGATTTCAGCCTGCACTTCGAAGATTTCAGTTCCCTTCCTTCTTCTCGGTGGCTTACGCCAGCTGCCTCCTCGAATGACGACGCAGTTCAGATTGTCTTTACTTCAGGCACTACCGGAGAACCGAAGGGGGTAGTGATCACCCATGCCAACATTCTCGCGAATCTCGAGCCCATCGAGCGCGAGATTCAGAAGTACTTGCGCTATGAGCGCATCTTCCATCCGCTACGCTTCTTGAATCTGCTGCCGCTCAGCCATGTATTCGGGCAGTTCATGGGAATCTTCGTTCCTCCCTTGATCGGCGCGACAGTGTTATTTCTCGAATCAATCAAACCATCGGAAGTCGTCAGCGTAACGCATGATGAGCGTGTCTCTGTCTTGATCACCGTGCCACGCTTGCTCGGATCGATGCGAGAGATGCTCGAAATTCAGCAGCGCGCCAGGATCGGGGAGCCGGCACTACGCGCACAAATGGAAAAAGCCGGCGCAGAACACTTTGCCTGGCGCTGGTGGCGATTCCGACGCCTTCATTCCCGATTCGGATGGAAATTCTGGGCGATCATCAGCGGCGGTGCAACCCTCGATCAGGATGACGAAGAGTTCTGGCGCCGACTAGGGTTCGCCGTTATTCAAGGATACGGGCTTACAGAAACGACTTCGCTAGTGAGCTTGAATCATCCCTTCAAGCTCGGTCGCGGATCGATAGGCAAAGCCTTGCCCGGACGCGAGATCAAACTCGACGAATCTGGCGAGATCCTTGTCCGTGGCGACAGTATCGCGAAGACCTATTGGGTGAATGGCAAGCCTGTTGCCGCGCACGAGGGCGACTGGTTTCGCACAGGCGACCTGGGTGCCTTGGACGAGACCGGCAATCTTTATTTCAAAGGGCGTAAGAAGAACGTAATCATCACCGCTGAGGGGATGAATGTCTATCCCGAGGACCTCGAAGCTGCGCTTCGCGCACAGCCGGCGATCCACGATTGCATGGTCATCGGTGTGGATCGCGGGGGAAACGCTGAACCGTGTGCAGTATTGGTCGTCAACGATGGGGCAGACGAGGCATCGCAAGCGGTGACCGAAGCCAACTCCAAAATGGGAGCTCACCAGCAAATTCGCAGCTGGGTTGTGTGGCCTGACTCAGATTTTCCGCGTACCTCTACGCAAAAGCCGCGGCAAGATCTAATCGCGGCTTATGCCCGAGCCGAACTGACGAGTTCCGCGAATGGCAAGGTTCCCAGAACAGCTTTAGAGGCCGCCATCGCCGGCTTGGGGCGGAAAGTTGTCGGTGACAACACAAAACTTGATGATGATCTAAACCTCAGTTCCGTTGACCGCGTGGACCTGCTCACGGTTCTTGAGCAGCGTTATCAGGTGGAGCTTGATGAGAGCCAGTTTGCCGAAGCGGCTACAGTCGCAGATATCGAACGCATTCTGCACCAGGCAAGTGCTGGGCCTCCAGAATCTCATCACTATTTTCCTCGCTGGGCACAGCTTGAGCTGGTGCGATGGATTCGCATTGCGATCTATTACCTGTTCACCTGGCCTGCAACCTTATTGATGGCAAAACCAACGGTCATCGGCAGCGAGCGATTGCGAAACGCCAAAGGTCCTCTGCTCTTCATCAGCAACCACGTTACGTACATCGACCCAGGACTGCTGATGTTCGCCATGCCCGCTCGCTACCGAAATCGTCTCGCCATTGCAATGCAAGGCGAAATGCTGACTGCAATGCGCAAACCACCGGGTAACATGAATGTCTTTCAGCATGCCATAGAGGTGATTTCGTATTGGCTGGTCACAGCGCTGTTTGATGTTTTCCCGCTCCCACAACGATCCGGCTTCCGTGAGAGCTTCGCCTTCGCCGGCGAGTCGGTGGACCGTGGATACAGCGTCCTGATCTTCCCCGAGGGCCGGCGCACAAACGATGGAGAAATGTCGCAATTCCGTGTGGGTATTGGAATTCTCGGGCAGACGCTGAGGATCCCAATTGTTCCTATGCGAATCGACGGCTTATTCCCGTTGAAGCAAGAAGATCGTAGCTTCGCGCGCAGAGGGGAAATTAAAGTGATTGTCGGGAGCCCTGCGGAGTTCCAGGATGGAACAAGCGAGGAGGCAATCGCTCGCAACTTGGAAGAACTTGTGAAAGCACTCCACTAAGAAATAGAAACTGTACTATCTGGAAACGATCGGCACCGGCAATCGACTTAGCCTTCGGCACGCTTCCTGTAGATCGGAATCGGTCTTGGCAAAGCAGAACCGCAGCAGATTTCTTCCTCCTCCGCTGAAAAACGCTTCTCCAGGAACGCTGGCAACGCCCGCATTTGCCAGCAGGTACATGGCCTTTTCTTTGCTGTTGCTTCCCGGAAGCGCTGACGCGTCCGCGAGCACATAGTAGGAGCCTTGCGGCCAGGAGGGAGCAAGACCAATCTGTTCCAGACTGGTACAGAGCAGATCCCGCTTGGCACGGTACTCCTTCGCTAATTCCTTGTAAAACTCTGGCTTGAGTTCATCCAGGCCAGCGGCCACTCCGTGCTGGAGCGGCGAAGGAGCACAAATGTACGCGAGATCGTGGAAGTAGCCGATGGACTGAGCCCAGCGTGCATCGCAAACGGCATATCCGATACGCCATCCCGTTATGCTGTAGGTTTTCGAGAATCCCGAAATGGTTATCGACCGCTCTGCCATTCCAGGCAATGAAGCCGGACTGACATGCTGGTTCTGGTCATAAAGAAAATATTCGTAGATCTCGTCTGTGATGACGAACAAATCGTTTTGTACCGCGATCTCAGCAATAAACTCGAGTTCCTCGCGCGTGAAGACTTTCCCCGACGGATTGGCCGGTGAGTTCAGGATAATTGCGCGCGTTTTCGGCGTAACGGCGTTCCGAAGTTGTTCGTGGCTGAAGATCCATTCTGGAGGATGCATAGTCACGTATACCGGCGTGCAATCCAGAGCGCGCAGCGTATTCACGTGATAACCGTAGTACGGCTCGAAGACGATCACTTCCTCTCCAGGATTCAGCAACGCCATGCAAGCCGAATAAAAGGCGCCAGTCGAGCCCGCCGTTACTACGACTTCCCGTTCCGGGTCAGCTTCAACATGGTTGTACTCGCGCATCTTGCGCGCGATCGCGCGGCGGAGATTAGCAACTCCATCCAGCCGCGTGTATGAGTTTTGCCGTGAATGAATGGCATCGACCGCGGCGCGCTGAACCGGTTCGGGAACCTCGGTGTCGCAGATTCCCTGGGCGAGATTGATGCCGCGCGCCTTCTCGCATTCCACTGACATGATGCGGATCTCGGATTGGGAAACTCCGGCCGCTTTTCTGCTCAATTCCAACATCAGTTTCCCTCAGCGAGATGCTATGCACCTACCGAATTCCGGCACCGGAATTGGAGCGCGTCATACCTGAATACGGCGGAAAGATGCCGAGCGTTCCCGAAATTAAGACGTGCACGCGCTGGCGGCGTTAGCTAAAGATGTACTCGGGCAGCTTTGGGAGGACGGTCGCGCCCTCCCAAGCGGATTTCGGCTACTTACGCGGCTGGCTCTCGGGAGGAACCATGCCATTCATGCGGAGATACTCGATGAGCTGGCCATAGTGATTGTTGCTGTGTCCAACCATGCTCACAGCGAGGGCCAGGCGAGTCACTTTGTTGTTTCCGAATGGGCTTTGAATCTCTTCAACCACATTTTGCTGATTGATGGTCTTGATCCCGCTGTGGCCTTTGGCAAAGGCAGCCTTCAGATAGTTGATAACGTCGTCTTTGGTCTTAACGTTCTTCGGGCCGTTCTCATCTGCTGTGGAAGCCCGCTTTTCGCCTAAGATCCCCGACCCCAACGCCTCCAGGTCATCACCAATGTGCTTCAACTGCTCGCCGAACGTGCGTACCGGAGTCGGAGTCTTGAAGTCTCCGGGAATGTTCGCCGTCGCCGGGGAGAAATCGTACTTGTCGGCGGGCACAGCTTCCGCCGCTCCCATTATGTTGCGTTCGATGCCGCTTAGCTGACGGTCCAGAACGGAGGCAATCGTTGGAGGCTCAGCCGGCTTCGCCGCGGCATTGGCTTGCGCGAAGGCAGCAACTGAGGATACGGAACACACGATAATAAAAATCGCAATCGCTCTAATGTTCTTCACAGTAGCTCTCCTGGACGAAAGTGGAAACCGAAAAGGATATCATCTGGGACTAACGGGCAGAGCTGTTGGGCAGTAGCGGCCACTCTCGGCGAGTGCGAGCGCGCATTAGATACGCCAGCGTTCCGAGAATGATCAGGATTACCGCAAGTATTACTTGTCGTTCGAAATTTTCTCGCATCAGAAGGATGTAAACGAATCCTGCCAGAGCAAGGAGCGCGGGCAGCGGATAGAGCCACATGCGAAACGGACGTTCATGCGACGGATCCCGTCCGCGGAAGATCATCACTCCTAACGCCTGCAGGATGAACTGCATCATGATGCGGATTACCACCAGCGCGGCGACCAGATCAGCCAATCGAAACATGCACAACACACACGTGAGAGCTCCCATGCACAGGAGCGCAGCGGAAGGGAAATTTCCACGTGGGTTCAACTTGCCGAATACCTGAAAGAAGTTCCCATCCAGCGCGGCGGCATATGGAATTCGCGATACGCCAAGCAGCACAGAAAAAATGGATGCAAAGGCAGTCCAGATGATCAGCACGGCGACGATCTGTCCAGCATGGGTGCCATAGAGCCGTTGCATCATGGTGGAAACCACATAAAATCGCGATTCACTAACAGCTGCCTGGTCCAGCTCACGCCAGGGCACCACTCCGAGAATGCTGACGTTCATTATGATGTAAATGGCCGCGACGATCTGAATCGCATAGAGAATTGCACGCGGAATCGTTCGTCCGGGATCGCGCACTTCCGCCCCGAGATAGCAGATGTTGTAGTAGCCCCAGTAATCGTAGGTCGCAATCAACATCGCCGAACCCATGCCAAGAAAGAATGCATGGTTCAGGTGAAACGCTCCCGGCGGAAAATCGAATGCGCGCGCCGAGTTGAAGTGCGCAATGCCTGCCCAGATGATCCAGGCAATCGCTCCGAAAACACCGGCAAGGAGCCAGGTCGAGATTCTTCCAACTACATCAACGCGACGATACGCTAACGTAATTGCCAACACGCAAGCCAGCACGGCAACGAGTGTGCCATTCGTTATCGTAATGCCCACACTGGAAAAGCGTGATCCACCGAATCCCAGATTGACACTGTGAGCCGCAATCACCCTTTGCAGCGATGGAAATATGAAGCCGGCGTACTGTGCAACTCCCACGCAGCCCGACGCCGCGGAGAGTGGCGCGCTCATCATCAATTGCCATACGTATAAGAACGATAACCATCTACCCACGCTGCGTGGTCCGTAGATCTCCTTCAGATACTCATACGATCCTCCGGCTCGGGGTAGCGCCGCTCCGAGTTCGGCCCAGACCATGCCATCGCACATCGCAAGCACAGCGCCAAAAATCCATCCCAGCATCGCCTGCGGTCCACCAGCAGCGTGGACGATCAGAGGAATGGTAATGAACGGCCCAATGCCGATCATCTCAATCACGTTGAGCGAGATTCCTTCGCGCAGACCGATCCCGCGAATCAGTCGTTGCTCCGAGCGAAGTTCCGTTTTCACGACGGAGACACGCGGCACGTGGTGAAATTCCCAAAGCCACCCACGAAGGTCAGGAAGGAGCACGAAGGAAGATCTAATGGATAAACCAGGCATCGGCTACAAACCTTCGGTTTTTTAGCCTTCGCATACCTTCGTGGTTTCATTAGCCCTGCGTTCTCCCTGACCCCGTGCCTTCGTGGTGAATCAATGGCTTGCGCTCCCAGCGCTCAGCAGATTCACGAATAGGCGAACAGCCCCGGGTACGCCCGCAGGTAGTTGGCGAAAGAATGCATAGCCGCTGTAGATATATGTGCCCTTCCCATACTGGGCAACGAGCAACCCACCCTTGAGTGGCTGCTCGCCGGGATCGTGGCTCTCGAGCAATGGGTGGAAATGCGAGTCCCAATCGCTCATAAAGTAGAGCCCTCGCTCCTGTACCCATCCGTCGAAGTCATGCATTGAGATCTTGTTGGGATAGTTCAGAATGGGATTCTGCGGTTCCAGAATTTCCACCGGCGCTTCCTCCACGGTGATGCGTCGATTACTATCAGTGGCAGGATACGGCGTGTAACGGCCTGCATTGAAGGCCCCCGTGCTCGAGTTGTATTGCAGAATGAGCGTTCCGCCCCCATTTACAAAATCGAGGAGTTTCCCGTTTTGAACCCTTATGTCTGTGCTGACGTCATAAGCCCGAATGCCTGTCACCAATGTATGAAAGCGCGACAGATCGATCCGCTTCAGATCTGAAGGAGCGATTACTTCCACGTTGATACCGAGCTGTTTCAGCGTGGCCGGAATTTCGTCGCCGGCTCCCATGATGTAGCCCACACGTAATCCAGGCGGAACATTCACACGAATCGCACTTACGTCGAGGCTCGCGGGACGATAGTAATAAAAAGTATCGAGATCTGGGCGGGTGACGACGTGGAATCCTTCGCTGAGCTGCTTGCCCAGATAATCAGCAACTGCTTTCAAATCGTAATGCTTTTCACCGTTGGCTTTGGGCGAAACCGCAAATTCGAGCTCGGCGACATCGCCTTCATGCTCGAGGTGAACCGGTCGATTATCCGGGTTGAGTGACCATCCGGCAGGAACGTCAAGGTGCAGGCTGCCATTCGCGGGAGTGGTCAGCTGGCTGCGAACGCGCACGAATACGTGAAAAGGCTCGCCCGCATCGGCCTTCACAATCTGAGACGTGTTGGAAAATTCCAGTGACAGCGCGGGAGCGATCGCCAACTCATGCTGTCCTTGTCCCGCAATGGGATCGATGTATTTGGCCATGGCGATGGCGCGAGCGACTCCCTCGCCCGCGGCGACGTTGTACACCGCATGAGCCTGCACCGGCCATGGCGGAAGCGCGAACGTTGAATACGCGGGATTGCTGAATTTGTCCACCGTTTCGGTGTATGCGTTGGAACGTCCCCAATAGGGTTTCGTGGGTTGAGCATCCTGAGGGATAGTTATGCGAAATTGGACGGAAGCCATATCGCCCGAGTGAAGAGGCTTGAGATCGCGCTTTACGATCTCCGAGGTGAAGCCATCGGGGACGTCAAGCATGATCTGTTCCGGCTCGACATCGGCCGTTCCACGGCTATAGAGACGCGCCGTGAGAGTGAACGTCTGAGCCGGCACTGCTGTCTGGAATGTTTGCTCCAGCCGGATGAAGCCTCCCTGCGAAGCTTCGGGAGGATCGACACTGAGATCGAGCAACACGCCCAAAGCCAGATTCGCTGCGCGCTCGAACTGGGTTTCTTTGGTTTTGAGATTCGTCAGTAATTCAAGCTTTTCTGCCGGTGTAAGGCTTGATTGATCTACTTGTTTAATCAAATCGCGGGTCAGCTTCAGGCCTTTGATGAGAGGTGCGCCGGCATCTGATGGATCGCGAGGTTTTGCCTTGTCCGCGGCTTCGTTCACGAGATCCTGCAGTGATTGCAAACTTTTCCGCAGAGCCGGCAGCTTGCTCTCGTCAGATCCCAGCCGGGAAGCCAATCCGGGAAGTGTGGTATCGATGCCCTCGAAGAAGTCCTTTTCGTGCTCCTCTCCTCCCGCCAGTACAGAATCCACTCGCTTGTAATATGTGAAGCGATGTCCGGGAGAGACACGGAAGCCACCTGTGCCTTGCGATGTCTGCCTCGCGAGTCCTTCAACGGCGAACTGCGTGTACGACTTTCCCAAAAGGGGAGAGTAAGTTCCGATGTCAAATCCTAAGGTTGAGCCTTCAGGGTCTCCAAAGTTGCCGACGTAGAGCTTCTTAGGCTGCCAGGACAGCAGGCCTTCCTTAATCTGCTCAGGAAAGCGATTGGGGTCCCCCGCTGCGCGAAATGCTTCGCGAGTCACGATGGCGGAAGCCTGATGATGCGCGTGTCCGTCGCGCGACGTTCCCGAAAAACGCGCAACCAGAACATCGGGCCGGAAGGTTCGGATCACGCGCACTAAATCGCCCAGTGCAACGTCGTGTCCGCCCCACTTTTCGAAGGTCTCTTCAGGAGTCTTTGAAAAGCCAAAATCGGCAACCCGAGTGAAACGCTGCTCAACGCCGTAGTACTCATCCGCCGCGAGGAGTTCTAGAGTACGAAGCACACCGAGCTCGTCAGAGAAGGCGTCGCCTGATTTATTTTGTCCGCCTTGTCCGCGCGTGAGGGAGCACAGCAGCGCGGTTGTTCCTTTGCCGCGTGACTGCAGCGTGAGCATGCCGCCGTCTTCGTCATCTGGATGCGCGGTTGTATGCATCAGGCGTGCAGTTGTTCGCAGCCGTTGCAGCTCCTGCTGCAACGCAATGTAACCTTGATCTTGTGCGAGAGCGGGTTTCTCCGCGCCAGCGGGAATCTGCAGGGCACCCACGAGAAGCGCCAGAAGAAAAGAGTGCAGGAATTGGGTAAGACTGCGCGAAAAACGAGGCGATCCGGTCGAAGTCATTCTGGTTCGTGAAGAGCTGTAGATTCCCCTGCTCGCAGCCCGGCTGCGTTTTGTTTGAAAAGCGGACTGAGCAGTATATCGGGCGGCAAAACAAAGACACCGTTGTTCAACGGTTCGGGATGGCGGAACGGGAGCAAAGTCAGGTGTAAGTAGATGATTTATGAATCGGTTAGGAGAATCGACTGACGTAGTTTCGGGGCTTGAGCGAGTCCGACATCGTGGCTTACGATTCGCTGAAGTCGATCATCACCGGGACCTTGCGGAAACCCTGCGTAGTAATAGCGAGATAGGCCAATCCAATCGCGAACCAGATGCCGCCAATGCTTTTTGCAAGCACATTCAGATTCCACCAGATCAGCGCGCAGAAGACGAAACCTATCAACGGAAGCAAAACATCGGCGAGGATCATCCTGCGATATCCCTCTCGAGGAGTCACCGCAAACTGCCAAAAGGTAGCCAAATTCACGCCCATAAACGCAAGAAAAGCTCCAAAATTGAGGAGTTCTCCAGCATGCTCGTAAGCATTGCCGATGTAATTGAGCACGACTGCGCCGAGAAAGCTCAAAGCGCCAATGATAAGGATGTTGTATGTCGGAGTGCTGCTCCCGGGACTCAAATAAGCGAAGACGCGACGCGGAAGCACGTTATCGCGTCCCATGCCGAAGAGCAGACGCGCCGCCCCAAGACCACCAGTCAGCGCACTACCAAAGGCAGCAAGAATCAGAATTAGCCCCATCCCATTGAAAAGATAGACTCCTCCGACCCGCCTGCACACGTCCATGAATGCCGTTTCCAGATTCGGGAATGCATGCCAGTCTGGCCAAACAAGCTGTGCGAGATACACCAGCAAGCCACCAAACAGTCCGGTAAAGAGGCAAACCAGAACAGTTGCCAACAGCACGTTGCGCTTGGGATTCTCTACATCTTCAGCCAAAGTGGTTACGCCGTCGAAGCCGATGTAAGTGAGAGCAGCGAAAGATGTTGCGCTCCAAATCCGGTGAGAATCGAAGGTGCGCGGATCATAAAAAGGCTGGATCGAAAAGAGGCCCGTAACACCCCTGGCGCTAAGTAAAAATCGGACTGCAAGCGCGATAAACAGCAGCACAACTGCGGACATAACGGCTAATAATGCTTTGTTTGCAACCGCCGATGAGCGGATTCCACGCAGGTTCAATAAGGTAATTATTCCGGCAATCATCGCCGCCCATACAAAGAATGGCACAGCGTGGACGTAGCGTTCATGCAGCGCAGTAGATATCCAAATCGTATTAATAAGGGGTTGGAGCAGGTAATCGAGGAACATCGCCCACCCCGCAAGGAACCCCAAATGCGGATTTAAGCCCCGTCCAACGTAGGTATAAGCCGATCCGGCGGCCGGATAAAGCGCTGCCATGCGCCCATAACTCACTGCCGTGATCATCATTGCGAACATTGCGATCAAAATAATCGTCGCAAAGTGCCCGTTTGAGAGCTTTTGCGCGACGCCATAAAGCGGAACTGGCGCGATTGGCTGGATCAAAACGATGCCATAGAACACCAGATCCCACAGGGTAAGAACGCGGCGAAGCTTTGGAACTGCTGCTGTTGAGTCGCTCATTAAGTGCCTTTTAGAGGTTTCCAGGCCGCAGATAATTACTTAGCAAGCGCCTTAATATTCCATCCATCCACACGAATTACCGGTACAACACCCCCCAAATCGCGCAATTTGACGACTGCAGTAAGCGTTCTGGACTCGCCTGGAAGCAGCGAAATGTAGTTGTCGTCCCACAAAATCGGCGCGATATCGTCGTCTCCGTGCCCGCGTTTGAGCTCTGTATGCACCAGGAAAGCGATGTTTGTGCCTATGTTATGGAGGGTTACGCGCACGATTTGCTCCTCATTACGACGCTCTAACTGACTATTCCACTCGACATTTGTGGCAGGTAAAGTCGCCAATGCGGTCATATCGGCGTACTTCGCGGGCGTTATGTACCAGTTAGATTTCTCCCAATCGAGCTCTTCCAGCGTCGCTGGAAGCCAGTAAAAGTTCGTGCTAACGCTCTTCCCTGCCATGTCTGTGAGCTCCAAACGCACGAAATAAGGCGCGTTTTGACTACTAATTTGCGGGATAGTGAGCACTCGGACCGCGCTATCGGCGTCAATATCGACGCTTCGCGAGTCACTAAACAGCTCTTTCGCGGCCAAATCGAACACTCTGACGCGCAGTTTAAGGCCTTTCTGCGCCTCATAAAGGCTGTTCACGACCACTACCGAGGCGTCATCGTACGAGTATTGCGCGTGAACTAGCTCGTTGGCCTTCTTGGCTCCAAAGTAACCCCCGCCGGGAACGAGGTAATAGTCATATAAATGCCAGATCACCGACGGCCAGGCGTTGTTGAGCATCCACTGAATTACTCCGGTCGACTTGTACTTATTGCGAGCGTAGGCCTCGAACATCGCGCGCTCGTCGTCATACGTCATCGCCTGCGCCTTCTTCTCGTAATCGGCCAGGGAAATTGGCGCCCCGTACGTGACCGTCATCGCGTTATCGAAGATATTGGTTTGCTTGAATTCGCCACCGCCGGCATGGAAATTCCAAACATCGTCATGCGGCCACAAGTTCTGTTTTGGGATAAATTTCTGCAGCGATGCAATCAGCGGCGGCGCCGGTCCGGGACTTGTCTCTGTATTGAAGCCGTAGGCTCCTCCCCACTGGCCGGGATCGCGCAACCAATAAGAAGGGGGAACATAGTCATACGGCCCGGACATCTTCACTCCGCTCGCTCCGGTAACCGTGGTCGGCTTTGCGCTGGCTGAAGATACATAAGGATTCGGCCAGTTTCGCTCCTTCAGCACCGCAAGATAATCCGATTCCACGTCCTCTGGCGGGGGATTATCACTGCCATAAAGCCACACCAACAGGCTGGGATGGCTGCGGAGGCGACTTAGCTGGCTAGCCAACGAAGCCTTCGAGATCTCGTGATCTTCCGGCTTCCATTTATCCCAGTGTTCCCAGTGATCGCAGCAGCACCAGCCCGCCATCACCAGAATCCCATAACGGTCCGCCAGATCAAAGAACTCATCGGTCTCCAGCTTGCCTTCAAGCCGAATCGTGTTCAGCCCCAGGTTGCGGACATGGCGCATCTCGTCCTGCATGCGCTCGCTGTTGACCCGCAGAAACATATCCGGCGACCAGCCACCACCGCGGATCAGGATCTTGCGGTGGTTAACGCGAAAGAGCTCATAGCCTTCCGGAGTCTTCTCCGCGGTGATCTCGCGAATACCGAACTTCCCGGTAGCCATGTCGGACGCCGAGTCTACGGTGCGAAAACGCAAGTTCACCGTTTCGAGGTTCTGCGGGCCCAGGGGATACGGCCACCACAGCTTCGGATTCTTCACGCGGAGTTGCGGGTACTGATCAGGCAGGAATGTGACGCTCTTGTGCTCATTCGCGGCCAGCGTTACCTGCTGCTCGACAGTTCCGATTCCCTCGAGGGTCGCTTCCAGCGTTCCAGATATTTCCCGATCCCCGGCATTCTGCACATCGCCGATCACGGTCAACTCAGCTGTGGTGAGCGAATCATCTGGAAAATGCGTGCTCACCATGGGATAACGAACAAAAACCGGTCCACTGAAGGTGAGATACACGGGACGCCAAAGGCCCATAGCTTTGTCCGCCGGCGCCGGATTCCAATCGACGAAGTTGATTCCCAAATCGGTCTCAGTCTGGGTGAATACTTCCACCGCAAGCGCGTTCTCACCTGTGTGGACCGCCTCGCGGAGGTTGAACTCATACGTGCGATACGCTCCCGCCACCTGCGTATTGTTGGCGATCTGCTTTCCGTTTAGCCAGATATTCGCACGGTAGTTGATGCCATCGAAGTGCAGCCAGATATTCTTTCCCTGATGCTGCGACCCAAGATGGAACTCGGTGCGATACCACCAGGAGCACTTGTACGGACTGTCGTCGGGCATCGGCAGCTCGGCAAAGAGTTTGCCGATGGGATAGGTAGTTCCTGGGATCGCCCGCAGATTCATGCCATAGAACGGATCAGGAAACATCTTCGCGTCCACCTGCGCGCCGAGGACCGTATGGGGAACCGTAGTGGCAAGCCAACTCTGCAGGTTGTATCCCGGCCGCGAGATCTTCTCGCCGCCATCAGTCAACTTGCACGCGGACTGAAGGTGCCAGTTCTTTTCCAGCGACACGCGCTGCGCCGAGGCTGGAGCTTCAGTGGAATCAGGAACGAAGGCGAACGATAGGGCACTGAGCAGTAAGACCCACAGGGCGAGGTTCTTCATGAGCAAACACAAAAGCTAACATGACTTGTTGCTCGATCCTCAAACTTCGGGCAAGGGCGCCTCAGGATAACGGCTTTAAGATCGTCTAACTCAGCTGCAACTGATCGCAGCGCAGGCAGGAAGGCTCACCTGGTTATGAACGCTCAGCGTGGAAGTTCGAAACGGAATGCCAAGCGGCCGGTAGGTTTCCGCCAAGACATCGGCAATGTCGTCGCAACTCTGGCGCGCCAGGGCCACGATCGATGGCCCGGAGCCGCCAAGGAAGACTCCGAGAAGATCGGGATGTGAGAGCTTGAGCGCAGCACTCAACCCAGGCACGATCGATTCTCTCGCCGGTTGGTGAAGGCGGTCGCAAAGCGCTTCCGCCAAATCCCCATCGTCGCCGCTCTGGATGGACTGCAGCAGGAGCAACACTCGCTGCATGTTGGCCACGGCATCTTTCAAACTCACTGACTGCGGCAGAGCCTGACGCGAGGTCTGCGTTGCCAGCCGGACCTCCGGAGTTAAGACAACCAGGCAGAGCGACTCCGGCCATGGAAGCGAGAAAGCAGATACGGAACCATCATCTTTTTGGCAGCAGACCGAGAGCCCACCAAGGAGCGCGGCGGCAGCATTGTCAGCGTGTCCTTCCAACTGCAAAGCCGCGGAGAGTAGTCGATTCTCATTTTGCTTACCAAAGAGAACTTCATAGAGACGAAATCCGGCGATGGTCGCGGCGGCGCTGCTGCCGAGTCCGGCACCCATGGGAATGTCGCTGCTGACGCTGATCTTTAGGGAAGGAAAATCGCCGTTATTCTGCGCCAGCTTGAAAAATGATGTTTCGATGCGATTCTCGCCGGGCGGAGTCTGCGATTCGAAATAGAACTCGAGCTTTCCACGTCTTGCGTTGCTAACCCCTACAATGCGAACTCTCAGGTAAAGCTGCACGGCTACCGCTAACGTATCGAGGCCGGGACCGAGGTTCGCAATCGATCCCGGCACCGTAATTTCGGCGCCTTCGAGGCAATCGCTCCACATCATGCCGATACCTCCGCTGCCAGCCGTTCACTGTGCGTCTTCAAGATGATGTCGGGATCCTTCAGAACGTGACCGGTGAGAACGGCGACGACTCTGTCGCGCTCGCCGATTTCTCCAGTTCGCCTGAGACGCCGGATGCCGGCGAGAGTAGTCGCGGAGGCGGGCTCGCATCCGATGCCGTCAAGCCCGATGACGGACTTTGCTTCGAGGATCTCCTCGTCGCTGACGTCGAGAACGTTGCCCTTCGTGAAATTGAGAGCGGTGAGAGCTTTGCGCCACGATCGTGGAGCGCCGATCGAAATGGCGCTGGCACAGGTCTTCGGATCGACAACCGTTTCAAGTTCACCGCTGCCGGCAGCCAGTGTTTTCACCAGCGCATTTGCACCTCGCGCCTGGACGATCACGAGCCGCGGCACGCGATCAATCAACCCTGCAGCAGAGAGCTCCCGAAGCGCCTTCCCAAATGCGGAAGAATTGCCCAGATTCCCTCCGGGAACAACAATGAAGTCGGGCGGATTCCAGTCGAGCTGTTCCATCAGCTCGAAGATCGTCGTCTTCTGACCCTCAACGCGGAATGGATTGATGGAGTTCAGGAAGTACTCTGACGAGCTCTTTTGCTCGGTCATCATTGCGAGAGCCTGGTCGAAGTTTCCTTCGACCTCAACGATCTCAGCGCCGTAATCGAGAGACTGAGCAACCTTGGCAGCCGAGAGTCTTCCTTTTGGCAAATAGACCCGAGCAGCGATACCCGCTCGAGCGGCATAGGCAGCCATGGAAGCCGCGGTGTTGCCCGTCGACGCGCAAGCTACGACCTTGGCTCCTCGCGCATGCGCTTCGGTCACCGCCACGGTCATTCCTAAATCTTTGAACGAGCCGGTTGGATTCCAACCCAGGTGCTTGAACCGCAAATTACTTAAGCCGGCGAATGCCGCTGTCTTGTTCCCGGCAATGAGCGGAGTATTTCCTTCGCCGAGCGAAACTATCTGCTCAACGGAGTAATCAGGCAGGAACTCTCGAAACCTCCAGACGCCGCTGCGATCCGCAGAATCGTTAGAAAGACGGCGATCGCGCCACAAGGCCCGAAGCTGCAGTGGATCAGGCCGAAAGCCATTGCAGCTAAGCTCCAGCAGGTCGCCACACTTGGGACAATCGAAAGCTGCAAAATCGCGGGGTAGCGATTCGCCACAGCGTTGATTACTGCATTGCAGTTGCATATCAGCGTCCGAAGATCTTCAGTTTGACGGGTTGTTCAACCAGGAATTCATAGCGCGCAATTTCGTTAAGAGCTGCCTCAAGCTTTGCGCTGCTGCACGGCTCAACCGTAACTACAAACGGTAAGTGGGCTTTGTCGTAACCCGGCTTCTGGAACACGGCGTCTACATTGATTTCAAACTTCGCGAGAACCGCAGCAATTGCCGCGACGATGCCGGGCCGGTCGCGGACGACGAACCGCAAGAAATATGGCGCGGTATATTCACCCGAGACAGGCAGGGCTCGCATCTTGCGAATTACTGGAGCTGAAGATGCAGAAGCAAGAGTTACGAGGTCTGAGATCACAGCAACCGCGGTCGCGTCGCCACCAGCACCTGGACCAGAGAACGCAGTGCTGCCTCCAAACTTGCCTTGGGTAAGAACCACGTTCTCACAGCCCTGCGCTCGGGCCAGCGGTGAACTCGCGGGAACCAGCATCGGCTCGACGGCGGCACAGCATCTGTCTCCTTCGAGCTCGGCGTGTCCAATCTGTCGGATGGTGCAGCCCAACTCCCGCGCGTATTCGAAATCAACTGGATCGACGCTGGAGATCGGCTGGCAAACAACCTCTTCGATCGCGATTTCCGTACGCAAAGCCACTCTCGCGAGGATTACGAGCTTGGCGCGAGTGTCATATCCGGCAATGTCGTCAGTGGGATCGGCTTCGGCGTAACCCAGCCGTTGCGCTTCCTCCAAAGCAACGCGAAAAGATTCTCCGCCTTCCATCTTGCTCAAGATGTAGTTGCAGGTGCCATTGAGAATGCCGCAAACAGATTGGAGCTCGTCGCCTGCGAGTCCGTGTTCAAGGGCAGTGATGACCGGAACTCCACCAGCTACGGAAGCGCCAAAGAGCAATTGGCAGTCGTGTTCCTGTGCGATCTCCAAAAGTTCTGCGCCATGGCGCGCAATCAGTTGTTTATTTGCCGTAACCACTGATCGGCCGGATTCCAGAATGGCTTCAACCCATTGCTTCGCGGGTTCTACACCTCCCATGACTTCGACGACAAACTCTGCGTCGCTCGCGAGTACATCGTCGATGTTCTCGGTCCACTGAACCTTGCGGTTCACCCAGGGAACACGCTTTCTCTCAACATTGCGATTGAAGACCTGGCTGAGTTCCAGGGCAGCCACTCTTCCTTCCGACAAAATGCGAGCTACCGACTTGCCCACGGTCCCGAATCCAAGGATTGCTACCCTCCGTGAATTCAGCGACGCAACCAGGTGCGCGCTTTTCTCAATGAGTACGCTTTGCGTTGCCATGTCTCTATGCCTCCGCCTGGACTAACGCTGGCTCTTGCGACTTGTTCGGCGGAACCTGAGCCTCAGCTTGGCGAGCTGCAGGCTGGCGCGGGAACAACGCGGCATGCAGGCAGCGCACAACCTTATCGGCATCTTCTTCGGCCACGACAAAGCTGAGATTCATGTCAGAGGCGCCGTGGAAGATCATCCTGAGGGGCAGGTCGGGGAGGGCATTCAGAGCACGGGCACAGATGGCAGGATTTCGCGCGACGTTGCGGCCAACGAGCGAGACCAGCGCGCTGCCATCGACGACGTTGACCGATGCCTTGTCTTCGAGAAATTCGCAAAGCGCGTCTGCCGAGCTGCGAGAGTTCAACAGCAAGGAAAGGTTCGAGCGCGACATCGCGGCGAGATCGACGAGGCATTTCTGCCGTTCGAGGGCATCGAAGATCGCGGAGGTGAGTTTTGCCTCGAGTCCCTGGCGTGCGAATACCTCTGCCAGAGTGATGCCGCGCTTACAGGCGACGGATCGAACCCGGCCTTCTTCACTCGGCTCTGCAACTTCCACGCGCGTCCCGCAGTTCTCCGGATGCCGCGAGTTAAGGACATAAACGGGAATGCCACGATTCACGGCAGGCTGCAGCGTCTTCGGATGCAATACTTTGGCTCCAAAATGCGCAAGTTCGGCGGCTTCATCAAAGCTGATGGATTCAATGTTTTGCGCGTCCGGACAAATGCGGGGATCGGCGGTCATCATTCCGTCTACATCGGTCCAGATCTCGATGGAATCGGCGTCGATGCTGGCGCCGACAATCGATGCTGTGTAATCGGAGCCGCCGCGACCTAGCGTAGTGGGAATACCGTCCTCAGTTGATCCGATGAATCCGCCGAGCACGGGAACGCAGCCGCTCTGCACTCGCGGACGAATCTTGGTGGCTACGCGGGCTCTGATGAGATCCACCAGCGGCGCGGCATGCGAATAGTTCGCATCGGTGATCACGACATCGCAGGCATTCACGTGAACCGCGCGAAGACCTTCAGCGCGAAATGCTTCCGCAACCAGACGGCTCGACCAGCGTTCGCCAAAGCCGAGCAGCCGATCGAGGGTACGCGGAGTCAGCTCCTGAACGGCGAAGACGGCTTTGAGCAGAGCACCAGCCTCGTCAAAAAGCGGCCGCAGGTCGTTCTGCAAAAATGCTTCGCTCTTGTTCGAGAGCAATGCTCTAGCGGCTTCGCAATGGCGATCTTCGCAGACTTGAAGAAGCGATAACGCCTCCTCAACTTCGCCATCACGACTCAGCGCACCCATCCTCTGCAAGCCGTCGGTAACCCCGGCCAATGCACTGACGACGACCACAGGTTGGAGGTGAAGCCGTTCGCGCACGATTCTCGCGATGCGAGCGATGTTTTCCGCGCAAGCTACCGAGGTTCCGCCAAACTTCATTACCAGCATGGCAACTCCAGGTTCACAGTTCCGGGAAATAAAAAACCCACCGCCTTTTGGCGGTGGGTTTTGGTATCTCTAGAACTTATTAGTGCTTAGATATCCCCCTCCGCCGGTCGAGCAGTGGACATAATTGTCCCTGTTGTTGTCATCGACATGGTAATTCGGCGGGAGTTCATCAAAGTCTCGTCATCCTAGTGCACAATTCGCGAGCCGTCAAGTGCCGCTTCGTAACTGCCCGGCTTCCGGAGTGCTGGGTCTCGCGTACTGAAACCCGTAACCAGGATCAATAATCACGGTGTGTAAGACTAGATGCTTCGCGCAATCAGCATGGTAGAGACGCAGCATGCTGCGTCTCTACTGCCGAGGAGAAACCATGAGGGTCGTAGTGACTGGTGGCGCCGGCTATATCGGCGCAACCACCGTGCGGGCTCTGCTCGATAGCGGACATAAAGTAGTTGTCTACGACAACCTAAGCAAAGGATATGCCGAGGCACTTCCTGCAGAGGCGAAGCTCGTTAGGGGAGAGATCGCTGACCGCGCTCAGCTCGATGCCGTCTTTCGCGAACATCGTCCCGAAGCGGTGCTCCATTTCGCCGCACTCATCGAAGCCGGCGAATCGATGCAGGTCCCAGAACGGTATTTTCGGAACAATTCCGCCTCCACTCTCACGCTCCTCGAGGCAATGTTGGCTCATGGCGTAGGGAAATTCATTTTTTCTTCTACGGCGGCGCTCTATGGCAATCCGAAGCGAGTTCCAATCCAGGAAGATGACGAGCTACAGCCTACCAACGTCTATGGCGAGTCCAAGCTGCTGGTGGAGCAGATGCTTACCTGGTTCCATCGCATCCACGGCCTGCGTTACGCGAGTTTGCGGTACTTCAATGCCGCCGGTTCGGACGGACGCACCGGTGAGCTGCACAATCCTGAATCACACTTGATTCCGTTGATACTTCAGGCGGCCTCGGGAAAACGGGAACAGATCTCGATCTTCGGGACGGACTATCCGACCAAAGATGGAACCTGCATTCGTGATTACATCCACGTGAGCGATCTTGCCGACGCTCATGTCCTGGCCCTGGAAGCTCTCGGCTCGCGCGATCGGCTCATCTACAACCTGGGAAGTGGGACTGGGTTCTCCGTGCGCGAAGTCATCGAGTCCGCTCGGCGGGTCACCGGGAAACCAATCAGGGAGGTCGAAACCGGACGGCGTCCTGGCGATCCGGCGGTGCTGGTTGCCAGCTCGGAAAAAATCAAGCGAGAACTCGGATGGAAACCCAAACGCCCGAAGCTCGACGACATTGTTGCCAGCGCCTGGGAGTGGATGCAGCAACATCCTCAAGGGTATGCCGAACTCGCCGGCGCGAGATCCTCTTAGGCCGATGGACATCGAGGCTCTGCAGAGAGACTTCCGCAAACTCTATGATCAGGAACCGCAGATTTTTCGTGCTCCGGGACGAGTGAACCTGATCGGCGAGCACACGGACTACAACGAAGGCTTGGTTATGCCGGCTGCCATTGACTTCTACACGACCGTGGCGATCGCTCCACGCTCCGATACAAAGGTCAACGTTCGTTCGCAAAGCTTCGAGGAAACGGTTTCGTTTGATCTAGACCACGACCTTCGGCCAAAGCACAGCTGGTCGGACTATGTGGTGGGAGTCATCGACCAGATCAGGCGCTCGGGCGAATGCCTGCATGGTGCGGACATTCTGATCCGCGGTGATGTGCCGATTGGCGCCGGCCTAAGTTCGTCGGCTGCCATCGAAGTTGCAGTCGGATTCGCACTGCTCAGCGCAAAACACTCAACGATCGAAAGGACGCAATTGGCGTTGCTCTGTCAGAGAGCCGAGAACGAATTTGTCGGCATGCGCTGTGGCATTATGGACCAATTCATCTCCTGCAATGGTCGCCGTGACCATGCGTTAATGCTTGATTGCCGCAGTCTGCAATTCAAGCTTCTGCCACTCGCACCGAGTGCGCGCATGGTGATCTGCAACACCATGGTGAAGCACCAGCATGCCAGCGGCGAGTACAACCAGCGGCGTACGGCCTGCGAAGAGGGCGTCCGAATTCTTCGGAAACAACTGCCCGGCGTTCGTTCACTTCGAGACGTTACTCCCGAGCAGCTTGAGCAGCATCGCGAGGCGCTACCCGCGGTCATCTACCGCCGCTGCCGCCACGTGGTAAGCGAAAATGTGCGGGTGGAGAGTGCCGCCGAAGCGCTTGAAGCGAATGATCTTCCCGCTTTCGGTAAGCTGATGGGCGAATCCCACAAAAGCTTGCGAGACGACTATGAAGTAAGTTCTCGCGAGCTCGACGTCATGGTCGAGATCGCGAGCAAGCAAGCGGGAGCATATGGCTCGCGTATGACCGGAGGCGGCTTCGGCGGCTGCACGATTAATCTGGTTGCCAGTGAACAGGCCGACGCCTTCCGCAAACGCATCGCTTCGGAATACGAAAAAGCGACGGGGCTCGCACCTGACGTGTACATTACTCCCGCTGCGGATGGTGCCAGCCGCGTGGCATAGCCTTGATGCTCGATCTCCATAAGACACCTCACCGGCGCTGGAATCCACTGTTACGCGACTGGGTGGTAGTTTCTCCTCAGCGCACACAGCGACCCTGGCAAGGGCACATTGAAAAACTTGCGGCGGAGCCGACACCGAAATACGATCCAAACTGCTATCTCTGCCCGGGCAACTCTCGCGCTGGAGGCCACAAGAACCCCAATTACAGCAGTACTTTCGTTTTTGACAACGATTACGCAGCCCTGCTTTCCGATTCTCCAGCCGCCAGGGTAAATGAATCCTCGTTGATCATCGCTGAATCGGAACGAGGGATTTGTCGAGTAATCTGCTTTTCTCCCCGGCACGATCTTACGATTTCCAATATGGGACTCGACGATGTTACAACCGTCGTTCGCCTATGGAGCGAGCAGTACCGTGAGTTAGGCGCGACGGACTGGGTTCGCCACGTGCAAATCTTTGAGAACCGTGGCGAGATAATGGGCGCCAGTAACCCGCATCCTCACTGCCAGCTTTGGGCCACCGAGACGGTTCCTAATTATCCAGCCACTGAGCAGAGCGCCCTGCTGGAGTTCAAGAAGGCTCATGGCGAATGTATGCTCTGCGAGTACTTGCGCCTGGAGAGGGCGCATGCCACTCGCCTGGTTTGCCAGAACGATTTCTTCACCGTGGTAGTTCCCTTCTGGGCTCTCTGGCCGTTCGAGGTTCTGGTTCTTGCGAACGAGCACGTCACTGCGATGGACCAATTTTCACTGGATGCTCAAAAGGGACTCGCAGACATTCTCAAGCGCATTACCTCTCGCTACGACAACATCTTTGCAGTTCCATTTCCCTACTCAATGGGATTCCATCAGCGTCCGACGGACGGCGAGGAGCATTCAGAGTGGCATTTCCACGCGCACTTCTATCCGCCACTTCTGCGTTCGGCGACGGTGCGCAAGTTCATGGTTGGCTATGAGATGCTGGGCGCGCCCCAGCGCGATATCACGCCGGAGAGCGCTGCGGAAAGGCTGCGGTCGGCCGCTGAGAATCCTCTGAGGTGAACTGAAGACTTACTGAGCGAAAATGAAAAACCTCCTGCTAGCAGTCCTTTTTTCCTCACTGGCGTTTGCACAAAGCGAGAGTCAACGATCCACGAATCAAAGCCCGCAGGCGCACAAAGATGAAAACCGCCTTCAGGGGCTGAAGCGGAACGACGGTTTCATTCCCTTCTATTGGGACGCCAAAAAAGGCGTTCTGCTCTTTGAGCTCTCGCCGCAGCGGTTGAACGAACAATTCATCTACTTCACCGGATTGAGCAGCGGCGTTGGCTCCATCGAGATGTTCGCCGATCGCAGCAGCGTTGGAGGGTCGCAGCTTTGCCGGTTCGTACGCTCGGGGCCCAAGGTACTGATAATCGCCGAGAACACTCGCTTCCGAGCGGAGAATGGCAGCGCCGAGCTAAAGCACTCTGTGGAGCGCAGCTTCCCTACTTCAGTTCTCGCCTCGCTGCCGGTTGAAGCGGAGGACGGCGAGAACGTGATGGTGAACGCCAACCCTCTAGTGGTACGTGACGCCTCCGGATTGCTGGGACAATTGCGGCGCCCATCGCGCGCGATAGGCGGCATGATTCGCCCCGCTGCGGCCGAGAACGCTGGGAACTGGCGGCTTGACGAGCAGCGCAGCGCAGTCGACCTGGATCACACTCGCGGCTTTCCCATGAATACCGAGATCGAGAACATCCTCACCTTTGCGAGCGATTCGGCCGGACGTTCGATCAATAATCCGGAAGCGGGCGTGGTCACCGTACACCAGCACATCTCGCTTTTGGCTCTGCCCAAAACGGGATACCAGCCGCGCGTCGCTGATCTGCGGGTTGGATTCTTCGGCGAACGCTTCGAGGATTTTTCCACTGCCTACAAGGAATCGTTAAATCAGCATTACATCGATCGCTGGCGGTTGGAGAAGAAGGATGCGACGGCCGCGGTCAGCGAGCCGGTCAAGCCCATTACCTTTTACCTCGACCGCGCCATTCCTGAACCGATGCGCTCAGCCGCGCGCCGGGGGGCGCTCTGGTGGAATCAGGCATTCGAGCAGGCCGGGTTCCGCAACGCGCTTGTAGTCGAGGATCTTCCCGAAGGGGCAGATCCCCTGGACGTCCGTTATCCGACGATCCAATGGACAAACCGCAGCGGACGCGGCTGGTCTGTGGGCATGGTGCAAACCGATCCACGCAGCGGCGAAATACTGCACGCGGTCGTGCAACTCGATTCGCACCGCATGCGTACGGTCAACAACTATTGGAATGTTGTCGCACCTGCGTCCGGACGCGACGACTCGGGTATGGATCTGTTTGCGGAATTCGATAGCGCCGATCCGCAGCTTGCTGAAGACGAGGTGATGGTGCGCCGAATCGCTCTGCTCACCTGTCATGAAATGGGACACGTCCTCGGCCTCGAGCACAACTTCGCGGCCAGCACCTTCGACCGGGGTTCGGTGATGGACTACTTCGCGCCACGAATCCTGGTCCGGAACGACGGCAGCGCAGACTTGAGTGACGCGTACATGCAGGGCGTCGGCAGCTACGACAAGTTTGCGATCGAGTGGGGATATAGCACCAGCAATTCGGCGCCAGCGCCAGCAGCACAAGATCCTCGCGAGCGAGCTCGACTTGATGCCATAGTTCAAAAGGCGCTTAAGCAGGGCATCTTCTGGGGCAACTACGATGATCCGCGATGGAACGCATACGATGATGGTCCCGATCCGGTGACCTGGTTGCGGCAAATCGTGCCTGTGCGGAACGCTCTGCTCGCGGCATACAGTTCCGCAAAGCTGCGCAATGGAGAGCCGCAGTCCAGACTCGCCTCGCGACTTGCTCTGGTCTACCTCTTCCATCGTTACGCGCTGGCTTCGGCGATCAACACAGTGGGCAGCGCCAAAATTCCTCCGTCCATTGCCGGTGATGGTCAAAAGCCGCTTGAGATATGGAACCCGCAGGCTCAGCGCGAAACCATCAAATTGTGCTTGCAGGCGCTTCGCCCAGCGGAGATGGAGATTCCCGCGCGCCTTTGGGCTGGACTGGTCCAGTATGAGAATGATGGAGGCGATCCAGAGGCATACAAATCCAGCGCCGGCTATGTGTTCAGTCCTTATGATGGGGCGCGGTCAATCGCCGAGATTGTGTTTGGCGGGCTTCTCGATCCTGAGCGTCTGGCGCGCATGGATTCCATCCATCACTTCGTCTCAGCGTCACCTTCCAGCGAAGAAGTACTCTCGATGCTGGTCAGCAGCACGTTCTCCTCGCCTGCAGCAGGAGGAGCAGGAAGCGCTGCAGGCTCGCCTTCCAACGACCTGTCGAATGTGGTGCAAAACGAACTGGCCGACCGATTGATGATTCTGGCTGCTAACGACGACGCCACAGCAGAAGTGCGTTCGCATGCCTGGACGGCCGTTAACAAGATCTATGGCAGTATCAAGACCACCCGCGCAGGAGCTGCCGGCAATATCGCGCGCCGCATCGAGGCCTTCATGCGTGATCCTAAGCAGAATGTGCCGAAGCTGAAGCCTTCAGGCGCGCCTGCAGGCCCACCGATATAGTTCGCGCTAAGTCATAAAACGGAGCGCCCGGCACCCTTGCCCGGCGTTCCAATGCTGCGTGGGAAAAGCGATTAGAGAATGAGCACAATTTTGCCGTAGCTGCCCGGCTTCATCACTTCTTCATGTGCCTTGGCCGCTTCGGCAAGCGGAAATTCCTTTCCGATGACAGGACGCGCCACACCACTCTCCAGGGCAGCATCCAGCGCCGCATAGATGCGAGCTCGATCTGCATCAGACAGATTGAACAGCGTCATCGACAGGATCGCTGCGTCGCGGCTCATGGCATCGCGCGGATTGATCTCTATCGTCCCGCGATTCCCTACCACTACGACCCGTCCGCGGAGAGCAAGCATCGAGAGATCCTGCGCGAGGTTCTTGTTTGCCAGCATCTCGATGATGACGTCTGCGCCACGGTCCACGGTGAGCTTCTTTACTTGCGCGGGAACATCCCCCTGAGTGTGGTCGAGAACGTGGTGCGCCCCTTGCTCCTTTACAACACCCTTTCCCTTTTCGGTACCCGCTGTGCCGATAACCGTCATGCCATGAGCTCGTGCCAACTGTACGGCTGCTAATCCAACACCGCCACTCGCGCCGTGGATGAGCACAGTCTCGCCCGGGACGCTCTGG
>Ga0209474_10000289_pt1 | contig 58480 bp, 42 predicted proteins | sample GraSoiAngelo_145_FD_185902 | JGI IMG/M metagenome (GOLD analysis project Ga0209474, IMG submission 185902) | Grasslands soil microbial communities from the Angelo Coastal Reserve, California, USA - 14_1009_05_20cm (SPAdes) (version 2) | ecosystem: Environmental > Terrestrial > Soil > Grasslands...
CCGCGGCCGGGCCGCGAGCGCGACCGGCAGGAGCGCGGCGATGAACGGCGCCCCCTCGCGCACGCGGGGATCGTCGTAGACGGCGCGGCGGGCGGGAATCCGCGAATAGCGCAAGGCAAGCTCCACGGCGGCTTCGCCCGAGGTGAGGAAGGCGACGAGCTTTTCCGCGGCCCGCCTGCGCCAGGGCGGCGAATGGGCGTTCACCGCCAGTTGCCAGCCACCGAGCGTACCCGGCCCGGGCGCGCCCGTCTCGCTCGGGAGCGGCGCGAATCCGACCTTGCCGCGCACGGGCGAGCCGGGCTTCTGCACCTCGGCCCAGACATAGGGCCAGTTGCGCAGGAAGACGGCGCGGCCGTCCTGGAAAGCCCGGCGCGTCTCCTCCTCCGCGGAGGCGACGACGGAGCGCGGCGAAAGGCCGCTGGCGATCGCTTCGCGCAAGAAACCGAGCCCCGCACGGGCGGCGTCCGTGTCGAGGGCGATGCGGCCGTCGCGCAGCAGATCGCCACCGTGACCCCAGATCGCTTCGAACACGTTGCAGTTGAGCCCCTCGTACTGGCGGCCCTGCCAGAGATACCCGGCGAGGCCCGGGTTTCTCGCCATGGCGGCGCGCGCGAACGATTGCAGCTCCGCGTAGGTCTTCGGCGCGCGCGGAACGAGATCGGTCCGGTAGTAGAGGAGCCCGACGTCGAGGAACCAGGGCACTGCGTAGATCTTCCCATCGAGGGTCACGGCCTCGATGGTGGAAGCGAGGTATTGCGCGCGCAGCCGTTCCGGCGGGAAGGCGGAGGTCAGATCGGCGAGCCATCCTGCCCGCGCGAACTCTGGAGCCCAGACCACGTCGATGGCGAAGACGTCGAAGTCGTCCGCGCCGCCTTCCAGGGCGGTGAGGAACATCTCGCGAGCCACGTCCGAGGCATTCGGCAGCGTCTGGGTGCGGACCACGACCCCGGGGTTCTCCTGCTGGAACCGCTCGAGCGATGCGTGGAACGCCGCCGGATCGCCCCACAGCGGCTGGTGCTCGAGCACGATGGTCACCGGCCCGGGCGGCTGCGCCTCGCGACCCTGCCGGGCACAGGCGAGGCAGGCGACCAGGACGAGAAGGTGCCGTTTCAAGCAATCCCGCGCAGCGCTTCGAGGAGCCGCGGCCAGCGCGTCCGGCTCGCCTGGACCCGGGTACCGTCGCGGAGCACCAAGGCGCATTCCGCGGGCCGCAACTCGCGGACGCGATCGAGCTGGACGATGGAGGAACGGTGGACGCGCGCGAAGCGCGTGGGATCGAGGCGGGCCTCGATGTCGCGAAGCGGCTCGCGCACCAGATGCGTCTCGCTTCCCGCGTGGAGCACGGTGTAGTAGCTCGCGCCCTCGACCCAATCGATCTCCGCGCAGGAGAGGAGCTGGATGCGCTTGCCGAGGCGGACTTCGAAGCGCGGCTCGGACCGCACCACGAGCGCTTCGAGTCGCCGGGCCAGCTCCGACGGAGTGGCGCGCGCGGCCCGGCCCAGCGCCTCGCGCAGGCGGCGATCCTCGAAGGGTTTCAAGACGTAGTCGAGCGCCTGCACTTCGAAGGCGCGCACCGCGAAGGCGTCGTAGGCGGTAACGAACACGACCCGCGGCATGCGTGCCGGTCCCACGGCGCGGATGACCTCGAATCCGTCGCGCCCCGGCATCTGCACGTCGAGGAGGACCAGGTCCGGCCGCAGCGCCTCGATGGCCGAAATCGCCTCCTCGCCGTCGCGCGCCTCACCGGCCACCTCGAATCCCGCCGTCGCACGGACGAGCCGGGCCATTCCAGCCCGCGCGAGCGGCTCGTCGTCGGCGACCAGGGCACGGATGGCGGTCATGCCGGCGCCTCCCAGGGCAGGGTCACGACGGCGGACGTGCCTCCGTCGGGGGCGGTCCCGAGGACTAGCGCCGCCTCCGCTCCGTACCGGTGCAGGAGTCGCTCGCGCGTGTTGCGCACGCCGATTCCCGCCTCCGCCGCAGCAGCAGGAAGGCCCGGCCCGTCGTCGCATACCTCGAGGCGGATCTTCGACCCATCGCGCTGGGCGCGAATCTCGATCCGTCCCGCCCCAGGGCGTCGCGCGATGCCGTGCCGCACGGCGTTCTCCACCAGCGGCTGCAACAGGAGCGAGGGCAGGCGCACCGGCGCGAGCGACGGATCGGCGTCGAAGCTCACCTGGAGGCGGTCCGCGAAGCGCACCTGCTCGAGCTCGAGGTACCCGCGCAGGAATTGCAGCTCGTCGCCGAGCGTCGCCATCCCGGAGCGGCCTTCGCGGAGGACGTAGCGGAGAAGCTCGGAGAGCCGCGCCAGCACGGCCACCGTGTCCTCGCTCCTGCCTTCCCTCGCGAGCATGGCTGCCGTGTTGAGGACGTTGAAAAGAAAGTGCGGATTCAATTGGGAGCGCAGCGCCGCGAGGCGCGCTTCCAGAAGGCTCGCCTCGAGCTTGAGCGCGTCCGCCTCGCGCTTGCGCAAGGCCCGCGCACTCTCCAGCGCCTGCACCGCACCGGCGATGGCCAAATAGAGCAGCAGGTCGAAGACGAAATGGAAGCCGAGCAGGACGCGGATCGTGGTCGCGATCGGCCGCGCACCCGGACGGAAGGAATCGATGGCGGCGAGCAGCGTCATGTGCGCCACCGCGAACAGGGCGGCGGCAAGACCGTGCGAGAGGAGCGCCCGCGCTTCGAAGGCAAGCGGCCGCCGCCGGACGAAGGCCACGATGGCCGGCGCCAGGGCAGCGACGATGAGCCAGGGCGGCAGCATATGGGCGAGCCGGAAGCCGAAGGGATCGCGGCCGCGAAAACCCGCGCTCGCGAGATGGTCCTGAACGCTTTCGACGAACGCGAGAGCTACGGCGAACACGACGAGCCCGGAGATCGTCAGGATGCGCCGCGTTCCCGCCCTCATGCGCGGAGTCTTGGCCGGAAGACCGGACGGGTGCAAGGCGCGGCGGGAATCGATGCAGCGAACCGTGCCGTTCCTGCAGCGAACGCTGTGCACGGCTCGCCGAACGGCGTCCCAGCCGCTGCGAAATGGCCTGCCCGGATTTGAGCTGCGGCGAGCTGGCGGCGTAGCACGTCGGCCGGAGGGATCGCCCATGCTCCGCGCGATCTGCGCAGTACAAGCCGGCATCTTTCTCGCGGGATGCTCGGGGAGCGATGCTCTCCGCCCGCCCGCTGCCTCGCAGGCGAGCGTCGTCTATGACGAGGCGCGAAGCCGTCTGGTCGTCTTCGGCGGGCAATCCACCGCCGGCCTGTCCGGCGAGACCTGGACCTGGGACGGGACGAAATGGACTCTCGCGGCGCGATCGGGTCCTCCTGCGCGCACCGGGTCAGCCGCCGTTTATGACAGTGGCCGGGCGCGCATCGTCCTCTTCGGCGGCGACAGCGGCACGGCACGGCTCTCCGACACCTGGGAATGGGACGGAAGCGCGTGGACGCAAATGGCAACCGCTGGACCCGATCCGCGCTCCTTCCATCGACTGGCCTACGATCGGCGCCGCTCGAGAACCGTGCTCTTCGGCGGCTCGAGCGGCGGATCGACGTTCCCGGCCGCGACCTGGGAGTGGAATGGCTCGCAATGGTCGCAATCGAGCGCGGCTGGTCCTTCCGGCCGGTTCCTGCAGGCGATGGCGTACGACGAATCGCTCCAGCGCACGGTGCTGTTCGGCGGGTTCGACGGCGCGAACACGCTCGTAGACACCTGGGAATGGGATGGGATCGCCTGGCAACAATCGGCTGCGGGCCCTGCCGCCCGCGACCACGTGAACATGACCTACGATCCGGCGCGGCAGGCGCTCGTCCTGTACGGCGCGGGCGAAACCTGGCAGCGCAGCGCCCGGGTCTGGTCGCGTACCCAAGGCCAAGGCCCGACGGCGCCCACCGCGGAATTGACCTACGACGCGGTGGGCGCCTCGCCCCTGCTCTACGAGATCACCCCGGGCGGGGCGCTCCAGCTCTGGGGCTGGAACGGGAGCACCTGGTCGCGCAGGGACTGAGCTCACGCGGTAGCCGGCGACCTCCGCAGAACCAGCGCCGAGGACAGCTCGACGGCGGCGAAGATCGCCACCGGCGCCGCCACGAAGGCGACCGCGAAGCGCAGCTCCGGGGTCATGCGCGGCCAGAACTCCGCGAGCAGAAGGAAGCTCGCGAGCGCGTAGCCTTCGTCGAGGATCCCCGCGGCGAGCGCTTCCCCCCAGTAGAGCTGCGGGCGGCGCGAGATGGCCCAGATCCAGGCGGCGAACGGAACGAAGAAGGCGCCAAGTCCCCGGACGAAAGCGACCGGCACGGCGAAGAGCGGCGCGAGCAGATGGCCGGCTCCGAGCAGCGCGGCGGCGCAGGCGAAGGTTGCGACGGCGTTGACGCGATAGGTGGTGCGAAGCAGTGCGGTGCGGTCCATGAGCTCCTCCGAAGTGGAAGTTCGCGGCGGAGGATGCGCGCGGCGGCGACGCGGATCGATTCCCTCACAGGTAATGGAATCGCTCCCGCGCCGAAGTATCGTCTCCTCCATGATGGGTCACACGAGCGTCGTCGGATCCCTCCTGCGCGAATGGCGCGGCGTGCGCCGGATGAGCCAGCTCGATCTGGCGATGGCCGCGGAGGTCTCGCCGCGGCACCTGAGCTTCGTGGAGACGGGCCGCGCGGTGCCTAGCCGCGAGATGGTGCTCATCCTGGCGAAGGCGCTGGAGGTACCGGTGCGCGACCGCAACGCGATGCTGACCGCCGCGGGCTATGCCCCGCTCTACCGCGAGACGAACCTCGACGACCCGAAGATGGCCGACATGCGGCACGCGTTGGGCCTGCTCTTGCGCCAGAACGAGCCGTTCCTGGCCGTCGCGCTCGACCGCCGCTGGGACATCGTGATGTGCAACACGCCCTGGTCGCGCTTCCTGGCGCTGGCGGGAGGCGGCGCGCTCGAGCCCCATCGAGTCCTTGCGCCGCCGCGGCTCAATCTCCTGCGGCTCCTGTGCGGCCCCTTCCGCCCGATGGTGGTGAACTGGGAAGAGGTGGCGCGCGAGGTCCTCGAGCGAGCGCAGCGCGAGGCCGCCTCCGACCGCGATCCGGCGCGCCGGCAGATCCTCGAGGAGTGTCTGCAATCCGTGCCCGAGGAATGGCGGCGGCCGAGAGCGGACGCTTCCCCGCGCCTCGTCATCACCGTAGACCTTCGTCTGGGAGAGGCGCGCGGGCGGCTCTTCAGCACCATCACCACGCTCGGGACGGCGCAGGACATCACGCTACAAGAATTGCACATCGAATCGTTCCACCCCGCCGACCCGGAGACCGAGAGCCTCCTCCGCGGGCTCGCGCTGGCCGGTTGACGCGGAGCGCGAACCGCGCGAACAACTCGCGCATCTTTCGCAGAATCGAGGCGAGCCACGCCTTCGGAGGTGCCATGCAGATCACCGTGAACGGGACGCCCCGAGAGGTCGACGCGCCGGGCGACATGCCTCTTCTCTGGGTCTTGCGAGATGTCCTCGGGCTTACCGGGACGAAGTTCGGGTGCGGGATGGCGCAATGTGGCGCCTGTACCGTCCACCTCGACGGCGAGGCAGTCCGCTCCTGCGTGCTTCCGGTCTCCGCGGTCGGCGAACGAAAGATCACCACCATCGAAGGCCTTTCTCCGGACGGCGGCCACCCGGTCCAGCAAGCCTGGACCCAGCTCGACGTCGTCCAGTGCGGGTATTGCCAGCCCGGGCAGATCATGTCGGCGGCGGCGCTCCTCGCGCACAAGCCCGACCCGAGCGACGAGGACATCGATCTCGCGATGGCGGGCAACATCTGCCGCTGCGGGACCTACCAGCGCATCCGCGAAGCGGTGCGCAAGGCCGCCTCGCAGAGGAGGGCCGACCGATGAACGCCCTCGGCCGCCGCGACCTGCTCCGCGCCTCGGTGCTCTCGGGCGCGGGCCTCTTCATCGCCTTCCACGTTCCCCGCAAGGTGGCGCGGGCCGCTCCGGAGCCCGCGGCGAAGAAGGCGCCGCCCGATCCCAACGCCTTCGTGCGCGTAGCGCCCGACGGGTCCACCACCATCCTCCTCGCCCACTCGGAGATGGGCCAGGGAATCTGGACCGGCCTCGCCATGCTCGTCGCCGAGGAGCTCGACTGCGACTGGTCGAAGATCAAGGTCGAGCACGCTCCCGCCGCGCCCGTTTACGCACATCCCGCGTTCGGTATGCAGATGACCGGAGGCTCGTCGAGCACCTGGTCGGAGTTCGAGCGGTACCGTACCGCCGGGGCGATGGCCCGGGCGATGCTGGTGAGCGCCGCGGCGAACGAGTGGAAGACCGACGCGCGCAAGCTCCACACCGAGAACGGGTTCGTCGTCTCCGGCGGCAAGCGCCTCTCCTACGGCGACCTCGCCGTCGCGGCGCAATCCGAAAAGCCGCCGAAGAGCGTCAAGCTCAAGGATCGCAAGGACTGGAAGATCATCGGCAAGCCGACCCGACGGCTCGACTCGCCGGAGAAGATCACCGGGAAGGCGCAGTTCGCCATGGACGTGAAGTTCCCCGGCCTGCGCACGGCGGTCATCGCCCGCTCTCCGGTCTTCGGCGGCAAGGTGAAGTCGTTCGACGCGAGCGCGGCGAAGGCCGTAAAGGGCGTCGAGCAGGTGGTGCAGGTGCCGAGCGGCGTCGCGGTGGTCGCCGCCAATTTCTGGAGCGCGAAGGTCGGGCGGGATGCCCTGAAGGTCGATTGGGACCTTGGCCTCGGCGCCTCGCTAGACACGACGCAGCTTCTCGCCGATTACCGCGAGAAGGCGAAGACCAAAGGCGCCGTCGTCGTGGAAAAGGGCGACGCGGATGCCGCGCTCGCGAAGGGCAAAAAGCTGCTCGCCGAGTACGACGTGCCCTACCTGGCCCACGCGCCGATGGAGCCGCTCAACGCCACCGTGAAGCTCGAAGGCGAACGCTGCGAGATCTGGGCCGGCACGCAGTTCCAGACCATGGACCAGATGATCGCATCGAAAATCGCCGGCATCCCGCCGCAGAACGTCCTCATCCACACGCAGTTCCTGGGCGGCGGGTTCGGCCGGCGCGCGAATCCCACCTCCGACTTCGTTGCCGAGGCGGTTCACGTCGCCAAGGTGGCGGGCGTTCCGGTCAAGACGGTGTGGACGCGCGAGGACGACATCCGCGGCGGCTATTACCGCCCGCAGTTCCTCCATCGCATCGAGGCTTCGCTCGATGGAAAGGGCCGGCCCGCGGGTTGGAAGCACACCATCGTGGGCCAGTCGATCCTGGCCGGTACGCCGTTCGAGCCGATGCTGGTGAAGAACGGCATCGACAGCACTTCCGTCGAAGGCGTGTCGGATTCGCCATACCTCGAGAACGTGCCCCATCGCCTCGTCACGCTGCACTCGCCAAGGACCCCGGTCACGGTGCTGTGGTGGCGGTCGGTCGGCAACACGCACACCGCGTTCGCCATGGAGAGCATGGTCGACGAGCTTGCCTGGGCGGCCGGCCGCGATCCGCTCGAGTTCCGCGCCGCGCTGCTCGAGGACAAGCCTCGCCACTTGCGCGCGCTCAAGACGGCCGCGGAGAAGGCCGGCTGGGGGAAGGCGCTTCCGAAAGGACGCGCCCTCGGTCTCGCGATGCACGAATCGTTCGGCAGCATCATCGCGCAGGCCGCGGAGGTCTCCGTCGACGAGGACAAGAGCATCCGCGTGCACAAGGTCAGCTGCGCGGTCGACTGCGGCACGGCGGTGAATCCCCTCGGGATCGAGGCGCAGGTCCAGGGCGCGATCGCCTTCAGCCTCTCCGCCGTCCTCTACAGCGAGGTGACGCTCAAGGACGGCCGCGTCGAGCAGAGCAACTTCCACGACTACAAGGTCGCCCGGGCGCCGGACATGCCGGAAGTGACCGTGCAGATCCTCGAGAGCGACGCGAAGATGGGCGGAATCGGCGAGCCGGCGGTGGCGCCGCTCTCCGCAGCGGTGGCCAACGCGGTCTATGCATTGACCAAGCAGCGGCTGCGCTCCTTGCCGCTGCGCCTTGCTTGACGAGGAATCCAGGCATGCAAATCGCTCGTTCCCTGCTCGCCGCCGCGGCCCTCGCCGCGGCATCGTGCTCGCACGCCCAGGAGCCGGCGGCCGTCTCGAGCGCCGACTCGGGGAAGTCCGTTCGCCCCGACGCGCTCGCCGCCTTCGAGACCGTCAAAGGCGTCCTGCAAAGCCCGCGCTGCGTGAATTGCCACCCGGCCGGCGACCAGCCCCTGCAAGGCGACGACAGCCACGTGCATCTCCAGTTCGTGCAGCGCGGTCCGGAGGGTCGCGGCGTGGCGGGCCTCCACTGCGCCACCTGCCATGGGAAGGCGAATCCGCCGCCCAGCTACGGCGAGCACATGCCGCCCGGCGTCGCGAGCGAATGGAAGTTGCCGCCGCCCGAGCACCGGATGGTCTTCGCCGGCGTGTCCTCCCACGACCTCTGCGAGCAGCTGAAAGACACCAAGCAGAACGGCGGCAAGGACGGTCCGGCGCTCTTCCATCACATGTCGGAGGACGCGATCACGCTGTGGGGATGGAACCCCGGATACGGGCGCAAGCCGGTGCAGGTCCCGCACGACGAGTTCGTCCGGGCCTTCAAGACCTGGCAGGACGCCGGCTCGCCGTGCGCGCCGGCGCGAACGGCTAGCAATCCCTGATTCGGAGCGGTGGACATCGTCTCGACGGGCCGCGCGCAGTATGGTGCGTCGCCATGCGGATCCAGAACCGATTCCGTCTCCCGCTTCTCTTCCTCGCCGCCGCCTTTGCTTGCGCCGAGGGCAGCGCTTCCAACGCGCCGAGCGCCGCAACCGCAGCCGCCGCGAAGCCGGCCCTGGAGAAGCCCGACTCGCCGGCTGGCGCCAATGCCGCGCGCGTCGCGGAGCTCGCCGGGAAAGCGCAGCCGCTGGTCGACGCGTTCTTGAACTCGGAGGCGCTTCTCACCCGCGACGGAAAGCAAGTGGTCCTCGTCTCGAACCGCGACGGCCTTCCGCAGATCTACCTGGCCGACGCGGCCCGGCCCGACTCGCCAGCGAAGCGCCTCCTCGAGTCGAAGGAGCGCGTCACGCTCGACGAGACGACGCCCGACGGCAAGTCGATTCTCTTCCGCAGCGATCGCGGCGCCGACGAGAAGTGGTCTGTCTTCCGCGCCGGCCTCAACGGCTCCGCGCCGGTCGAGCTGACCACGGGCGAGAGGATGCAGCGCGACCGCGTGCGCGTCGCCGATCTGGCGCCCGACACGATCTACTTCAGCGCCCGCCGCATCAGCGACGTAGGCTCCACCGTGCTCGCCGCGTCCGCCACCGCGGCTGGCCCGGCGCGCGAGGTGTACCGGGACGCAAAGCCGGGGTTCCTCACCGCGGTCAGCCGCGACGGCAAGCAAGGGCTCTTCCTGCGCTATCCCTCGCGGTCCGAGAACCATCTCCTCCGGATCGATCTGGCCTCGGGAAAGACGAAGGAGCTCTATCCGGGCAGCGGGAAGGTGTCGATCGAGGACGCGCAGTTCTCGCCCGACGGACGCACCGTGTACGTCGCCACCGACGGCGGCGGCGAGCAGGCCTGGCTTCTCGCCCTCGATGCCGACTCCGGCAAGGAGAAGGCGCGTTACGTCGAACGCGATCCACCCATCGCGCTCATCTCCGGGATCGACGTCGCCAAGAAGGGCGGCGCGGTCGCGCTCACCATCGATGCGGGCAATCGGAGCGAGATCCGGATCCTCGACAGCGGGACGCTGCAGCCGCGGGCCAAGGTGTCGATGCCGCTGGGACAGGGCGCCGTTTCCGCCTTCTCCGAGGATGGCACGAAGCTCGTTGCGGTCTGGTCGACGCCCTCCTCGCCGACCGACGCGTGGTCGATCGACGCCGCGACGGGCAAGGCGGAGCCGCTGCGCAAGGAGGACCGGCCGTCGCTGCGCGCAGTGCCGGCCATGGACGTCAGCATCACGGAGGTGAAGGCCAACGACGGCCTCGCGCTCCCGATCAACGTCTTCCTGCCGAAGACGCAATCGGAAAAGCTCCCCGTCATCGTCTCGTATCACGGCGGCCCGGCCGGCAGCTCGCGCATCCGCTGGTCGGCGTTCACCGCCTTCTTCGTCGCCCAGGGTTACGCCTGGGTCGAGCCCAACGTCCGCGGCTCGGGCGGATTCGGCCGCGCCTTCGAGGAAGCGGACAACGGGCCGCGCCGTCTGGAGGCGTTCAAGGACATCGAGCAGACCGGCCGCTGGGCGGCGTCGCAGCCGTGGGCCGACCCGAAGCGCGTCGTCGTCTTCGGCGGCAGCTACGGTGGCTACACCGTCCTCGTCGGCCTCACTCGCATGCCCGAGCTGTGGTGCGCGGGCGTGGATCTCTTCGGCGTCGCCAACATGAAGACCTTCATGGCCACCACCAGCGGGCTCATCCGCGAGATCTTCCTGGTCGAGTTCGGCGACCCGGAGAAGGACGCTGCCTTCTTCGAGACCATCTCGCCGCTTCGCGACGTGGGCAAGATCACGGCGCCGCTCTTCGTCTACGCCGGCGCGAACGATCCCCGCGTGCCGCGCACCGAATCGGACCTCATCGTCCACGCGCTCCGCGAGCGCAAGGTTCCCGTCGAGTACATGGTGGCCGAGAACGAGGGCCACTCGCTCTCCCGCAAGGACAACGTGGTCCAGTTCCTCGCCCGCTCCGCGCGCTTCCTCGAGCAGCACGCCGGGGTCCAGGCGAAGACGGCGGCGCGCTGAAGCTTCAACTTGATCGGGGAACAGTCGACCTGAGGAGCACCAGCGCTGCCGGTGCGACCAGGAGCGCTGCCAGAAGACAGGCCAGCTCGCCGAGGACGGCAACCAGTCCGAAGGACCGGATCGCTCCGGTGTCCGAAAAAAGCAGCACGAAGTACCCGATCATCGTCGTCACCGAGCAGAGCGCCACCGCCCTTCCCGTCTGCCGCAGCGCTCGGCCCGTATCTCCGCCCCTCTCTCGCTCCGTCTTGAGGCGCGCGATCACGTTGAACGGATAGTCGATGCCGATCCCGATGGTGATGGGGATCGCCACCACGCTGAGGAAGTTCAGGCGGACGTGGAAGATCGCCATCATGCCGAGCAGGATTCCCATGCCGGCAACGAGCGCGACGAGCGAAGCCGCCAGATCGCGGCCAAAGCCCAGGGCCGCGGCGAGCAAGGCGACGACCAATATGGCGGCGGCCGCGGTCGCCCGGGGCGCGTCGCGCTCCACCGCGCGCATCATGTCGACGAAGAGCACCTCGGGGCCCGCCACGTAGAGCGGACCGCGCAAGGGCCGCTCGAATCGCAACCGGCTGACCAGCGCCACCGCCCGCCGGATTCCGCGATGGCTCCATCCCTCGAAGGCGGGACCCGGATGCACGACCATGAGCAGCCCTACGCGGCCGTCGCTCTCGGTGAAGGCGTCGCGGAGCAAGGGAGGCAGGTCGGCGGCGCTGAGCACCCGGAGCGGACCATCGTCGAGGAGAGGGCGGCTCCGCTCGCGGGCGGCGGGATCGAGACGAGGCAGCGCGCGCCGCAGCAGATCCCGCGCCTCTCCCAGCAACTCGATCTTGCGGCGCTGCTCCTCGGCCGTGCCCGGGAGGACGCGGTCGAGCGCGTCGATCTTGCCGAGGACGTGTGCTTCGGCGGGCACGCCGTCTTCCGCTCGCTCCAAGGCGTCGAGCACGAGGGCAACATCCTCGGGTTGCTCCACCGCGAGGACGAATCCGCCCGAGCGGACGCGACCGAAGGAGGCGTCGAGGCGGCGGCTCCACTTCCCCACCTCACTCGAGGGAAGCGAGCGGCTGCGCAGCGCTCCGAGGTCGTCCTCGAAAGGCTCGCGCAAGAAGCGCGTACCGGCGACGGTCAATGCGGCGGCGGCCAGGAGGATGACGATCGAGGGAACCCGAGCGGGGATCGGCGCGGGCGCGCTCCTGGCGCGGCCTACCGGCCCCGGCTGGAGAAACTCCAGGAGCGCGGGCAGGACCAGGTAGGTCGTCATCCAGCAGACGAGCATGCCGACGCCCGCGATGGCGCCGAACTCGCTGAAGCCGCGAAACCCGGTGACGACGAGCGAAAGATAGGCGGCTCCGGCGGCCATCGCCGCGACCAACGTGGGGCGTGCCGTTTCGCCAATCGCCAGAAACAGCGCCTGCGAGTGGGAACGCAGGCGGCGCTCCTCCTGGTAGCGAGCGGCGAGGATGATTCCGAAGTTGATGCCGTTTCCCGCCACCACCGACCCGAGGAAGGCGGTGGCCGAATTGAGCTGCCCGATGGCGAGCCGGGCCCAGCCGAAAGTCAGTGCGCACGCGCAGAGGAGATTGCCGACGAGAGCGAGGACGATGCGCGGGGATCGGAAGGTGAAGTAGAGCGCGGAGGCGACGAGCAGCGAGCACAGCGCCGCGGTGACGATGACGTCGCGCAGAACGAGCGCATGCTCGAGCGCGGCGGTCACCGGATCGCCCGCATAACCGACTGCGACCCCCGGATACGCGGGAAGCAGCAGCGAAACCTTCGCTCGCAGCGCCTCGAGGAGCACCTCGGCCTTGCGCGGCTCCGTGTCGCTGAACGGCGCGCGCACGACGATCATGCGCAGCCGGCCTTCCTCCCCGACGTAGCCCGGCGGCCGATCGACGGTCTGCGCGCGCAGATCGGCGATTCGCACCGAGAACTCTTCGAGCGCTCGCGGATCCGTGTCGCTGAACGGCGCGCGCACGACGATCATGCGCAGCCGGCCTTCCTCCCCGACGTAGCCCGGCGGCCGATCGACGGTCTGCGCGCGCAGATCGGCGATTCGCACCGAGAGCTCTTCGAGCGCTCGCGGATCCGGATCCTCGAGCGGGACGTAGAGCGGGTTCCGCGCCGCATAGAGCGCCCGCGCCGCCGCCACCGCCTTTCGCAAGTCCGCCTCGGGCGCGTAGAGGAAGCGGTGCTTCCAGAGAAAGCTCCGGAGCGGCATGTCGTCGTCGTCGACCTCGCGGACGAGCTCCTTCGGAAGCCGACGCAATTCCGGCGCCAGTGCCGCGGCGAACCGGCGGGCCGCCTCCGGATCGGCGGAAGCGATCCCGACTTCGATGACCGCGGTGTTCACCTTGCGCGCGGCGAGGCGGCGCAGCGCGAGCACTGAAGGCTCACGGTCGGGCAACAGCTGGCTGAACTCCGTCCGGACCGGCAGCGTGAGCGCCACAATCGCGGCCAGGGCTGCAACCAAGGCCGCGCCGCAGACGATACCGAGGCGATGGCGTGCGATCCATTCTGGATAGCCTTGCGAAACTCCAGGCAGCCTCACGCGAGGCTCCTCCGGAGGCGCGGGAGTGAGAGGAGGCCCACTGCCGTCCCGGGAACGATCTGGATGGCGTGGTAGAGGACCGCTCCCGCGAGCGCGCGCTCCGCCGGCACGCCCAGGGCGAGAAGCGCGGCGAGCGCAGCCGCCTCCATGACTCCAACATGCCCGGGAGTCGAAGGAACGAGGATCGCCACGTTGATGGCGAGGAGGACGACGAGCCACGCTCCGGGCGCGAGGTCGGCTCCCACCGCGTGCAGGCACAGGCCGAGCACGGCCGCGTCGGCGAGATCGGCCGCGCACGACCAGAGGAAGCTGTGCGCCCACGCCGCGCTCCGCGCGAAATGCAGAGGGCGCGCAAGCCGCGTCGCCCCGAAGAGAAGCAGCACCAGCGCCGAACCCGCGACCGCCGGCATCCAGGCCGGTACGTGGAAGATGGCGATGCCGGCGAGGACCGCCGCGATACCTCCCAGCAAGCACAGGCTCGCGGCCTCGACCACCTTCTCGTAAAGCTGCGCGGCGACGAGCCCGGTCGTCCCGTAACCGCGCCGGTGCAACTCGACGATGCGCACCGCTTCTCCCGCGCGCGCGGGAAGCAGGTTGCTCGCCGCCTGGCTCGCGAAGAGGACCCGGGCCAGCTCGAACGTCCCGAGCCCTTTGCCGCGCCGGGGGAGCGCGGCGAGAAGCGACGCCCAGCGCCTGACCTTCGCCGCGGTGTTCGGCCCCAGGTAGACGAGAGCCGCGAACACGAGCGGAAGCGGCTGTGCGCTCCGAAGCGATCGCATTATCTCCGCGAAGGGCATCCGCCGCAGATAGAAGGCGACCATCCCGGCGGCCGCGACGCAGAGGATGATGCGAGCGGTCTTCCGGACACGCGCAGCGATCACGCGAGCCACCTCCGGCAGACGGCGGGACCGAGCGCATCGGCGAGGTTGCGCGGGAGTGAACGCCACAGTCCGGTGAGAAAGCGGATTCCCGGAGCGGCGACGTCGAAGCGGGGCGTGGCACCGCGCACGGCCCGCACGTACATGGGCTGCGGCTCGGTCGTGGCTCCCCAGCCGAGCTTGAACGAGAGCGCGGTCGAGTCTCGCAGCGAGCGGCCGAAGTCCAAGGTGCGCGCGCCCGCGCGGCAGGAGCGCGAGATGATTTCCCAGTAGAGGAGATTGTTCGGATTCAGGTGGAAGCTGCCGGGGCGCGACGATGCGAACGGTACCGTCACGACGTCGCCGAAACGAATCACCAGCGCGCCGGACACCGTGCGCCCGCCGTGCTCGAGGGTGACGATCTCGCCGCGATCGCCGAGGGCGCCGAGCAACCGTTCGAAGAGCGAGCGCCCGTAGATGGGCGCCCCCTTGCGGTGCATGTTTTCTGCGAGGACGTCGTAGAAGCCGTCGAGTCGCCGCGGACCCACGCGCACCTCGAGGCCGCTGCGCTGTCCCTTGCGGATGGCGTTGCGGGTTTTGTCGCGGAAGCGCTTCCACACCGCCTCGGGGTCGCCGGCGAGCGCGAGCTTGGCGATCACCCAGTGGTCGAGGGGCTCGAACCCGGCCGCGGGCGGCTGCGCGCCGAGCGTCTTGACCACGAGGAAGCGCGCCTTCCTCGCCCGGGTACGCTCGATCGCGGCGGCGACGAGCGCGTCCGCCGTTGCCGGGTCGTCCGCGAGCACCGGACCGTACGCGCCGAACAGACCAGTGGTCAGGTAGCCGCCGCCGGTGCCCGCGGCGAAGAGCGGCAGCGCTCCGCATACCGGCCCGGAAATCCGGTCGCGCGCCAGCAGGAACGGCGTCTCGAATCCGTAGGCCTCTTCCGCCGCCGTCTTCCAGGCGCGCAGGTGGTAGCAATTCGCCTGGGGATGGGCGTCGACATAAGCGTCCCAGACGGGTTCGTCCGATTTGCGAAGCTCTTCGATGATCATGGATCCCCTCGCTTGGTGCGAGGGGGCACTGCACGGGGCGCGCCGTCTCTCGTGCGCCGCAATTGCGCGCAACGCCTCGGGCAGGATCGCGCCAGGCCGTCACGGTGTTTCGCTCAGCGGTGACGGTGTGACGCTCCGTGGCGCTCAGCGCCGGAAGCTCGCCAGATCGATGTCGTACCGGCGGGCCCAGCGATGGATCTGCATGCGCCCCTTGCCGAACGCCCGCGCCACCTCGGCGACGTTTCCCCGATACCTTTGCAAGAGCGCGAGAAGCTCTTCACGGAACCGATCGCGATCGCCGTCGCCTCCGGGGACGAGCTCCGATCGACCCACCCGTATGCCCTCGGGAAGATGGTCGGCCTCGATGGTTGTGTCCCGGCCGACGGTGAGCGCGACGGCGAGCGAGTGCTCGAGCTCGCGCACGTTCAGGGGCCAGGAGTGACGGAAGAGAGCCAGCGCCGCTTCCGGCGAGATGCGCAGCTCCTCGCACCGCTCCGGCGCGAGCTTGCGCAGGAGCGCCGCCACGAGGAGGCCGATGTCTTCGCGCCGCTCGCGAAGCGGTGGGAGACGCACGGTGAAGGCGTCGAGCCTGGCGAAGAGATCGGCCCGGAACCTGCCTTCCGCGACCAGGGATCGCAAATCGGCCTGCGCGGCCGCGACGACGCGTACGTCCACCCGGATGGGTCGCGTCGCGCCAACGGGAAGCACCTCCGATTCCTGCAGGAACCGGAGCAGCGCTGCCTGCGCCGGAGCGGCCAGATCCGCCACCTCGTCGAGCAGCAACGTCCCGCGGTCGGCAGCGCGCACCAGGCCGGGCCGGTCCTCGGCGGCGCCCGAGAAGGCTCCTTTGCGCGCGCCGAACAGCTCGCTCTCGAGGAGGGTCATGGGAAGCGCGGCGCAATTGACCGCCTGGAAGGGTCCGCTGCGGAGCGAAAGCGCGTGGATCGCCCGTGCGACCAGCTCCTTGCCGGTCCCGCTTTCGCCCACGACCACGACGGGAAGCGAGCTCCGGGCGATGCGCGGGAGTGCCTCGAGCGCCGCCCACATCGAGGGCGCCACCGTGGCGAGCCCCGGAATAGCGTCCAGCAAATCGCCGTCCTGCGCGGCGGCGTGCCGGAACCAGAAAAGGGTGCGCCCAGCCTGGATGACGTCTCCGTCTCGCAGGCAGGCCTCGGCGCAGGGACGACCGTTCACCCGCGTCCCGTTGGTCGAGAGCGCATCGGCGATCCACCACTGCCCCTCCCGCCGGACGAGCCGGGCGTGGTCCGCGGAGAGCCATGCGTCCGGCACCTCGAGGCGGAGCTCGCGCGAGTCCTGCGCGCGCGAAGCCCGCCGCGCGGTTCCGCGCCCCAGAAGCACCGTGTCGATGTGCGCGAGCGAATGCCGCGAGGCGCCCGCGAGCGGACGGTCGCATTCGAGCGCGACGACGATCTGCGGCACGGTCTCCGTCACCGCGAACGGCGAGCGGGAGGCGCCGAGCATCGGCGTGTGGCCCTGGATTTCGCGGCTGGCGAGGGAAAGGGACATCGCCTCTTCCTCGGGACCTCCGCCGGGCGCGAGCGGTCACCTGCCCGATCGCACGGCGTCGAGCAGATCGTCGGCGTTGGCCGCGCACTCGAGCAGGTCGGCCGAGACGGGCTCGTCGCGGTGCGCCCGCGCCTTCTCGACCGAGGCGCGCGCCGCGAGCGCAGCCTCCAGTAGCGGAGGTCGCGCGCGGAACGGGAGCCGGAATGCCCTGCGCTCGAGGGCACGGGCGCGCCGGAGAAGGCCGGCGGCGAGTCGATCGCGCGAAGTCGTGCGGTCGGGCAGATCGCGCAAGGGCGAAAGGGAAAGAGCGGGCCGCAAGCCCCAGGAGAGCATGTATCCCAGGACGGCGGCGATGGCCCCGGCGAATGCGCAGTCGCGAGCCCCCGAGCCCAGGAGCGCGCCGCCTCCCACCGCCACCAACGAGGCGATGAGCACGAGGAGGAACGCCCCTCGTCGCGCGAGCCACGCTTCGGTGGACGAGCGGTCCCGCGCCTCGCGCACCGTCGCCGGCACCCGATACTTGGCGCAAAGGGCCGCGACCGCATCCGCGCAGGGACGGTTTGCGCTCGCCGCCAGCGTCGCCTCGCCCGCTCCGGCGAGCCGCCATCGCCAGCGCCGCGGCGCCCGGGCATCGAGCCTCTTCAAGAGCGCGCCGATTCCGGCGTCGCGCTGGAACGGCGACAAGAGATTCACCACCTGGTGGACCACGACGTCGTACTCGCCCCGGGCGTAGCGCAGCGCGGGCGGCGGCGGAGTCGAAACCGACGCGCCCTCCAGCGCGCGCATGATCTGCCGCGCGGTGAGGAAGCGCGCCTCGGGGTCGGGGGCGAGGGCGCGAGCGACGATGGCGGCGTCCTCCTTGGACGCGAGGCGCCGGACCAGCCGCAGATCGGGCGGCGCCCGCTGCAGCGCGGCGAGCATCGAGGGCTCCTCGACCGGAAAGGCCCGCTGGCCAGCGATCATCTCGAAGAACATGGCGCCGACGGCGTACAGGTCCGACCGCGGATCGGGCGGGTCGCCCTCCCAGACCTCAGGCGCGATGTAGCCCGGAGTGCCGAGAACGCGGCTCCCGGCGGTGAGGGCCGGTTCCTCCGCCTCCTTCGCGGCCCCGAAATCGAGCAGCTTCACTCCCTGCGCGGTGAGGAAGACGTTCTGCGGCTTGAGATCCCGGTGGAGCGCGCCGGCCGCGTGCGGGCCGCGGAGTGCGGCGCAAATCTCCCAGGCGATGCGCCGCGCTTCGTCGCCCCGCATGGGACCACGCGCGAGCCGGTCCGCGAGCGTCATGCCGCGCAGCCGCTCCATGGTGAAGAACGGCCGCCCGGCATGCTCGTAGATGTCGAAGACGGTGACGATTCCGGGACCTGCGACGCGCCGCGTGAGGTCCATCTCGCGCTCGAACCGCTCGCGAACCACCGCGTGGTGGGCGAGATGCGCGTGGAGCGCCTTCAGCGCCAGCTCCCTGCCGTCCGAGTCGACGGCCGAGAAGACCTCGGCGAGGCCCCCTTCCCCGAGCCACCCGTCGATCCGGAACCGACCGGCGACCACCGCCCCAGGCGCGAAACCGTCCAGAAGAGCCTCCCTTCTGGGGCGGAGACCGCGCCGCGTCGAGGGTGGCCACGTCCGAGAGCAGGGGGCCAGGCAACCGCTTGGAGGCTAGGCGCGCTTGGCGGGCGCGACGAACGGCGTAGGGGCCTGCGCGACGGATCCAGTCTGCACAATCTGGTTGCGCACGAACTGGATGTGCTGGCGCAGCACGTACACCTGGTCCGCGATCGATCCCGGCAGCTTCACCGTGATGACGCGTCTTTCGATGTCCGCGAGTCGCTCGAGGAGCTCGGCCCGCTGCTCCGACGTCGTCTTTCCAAAGGCGATCCGCTCGAGGGCCATCAATTCGCCGTAGCGCTTGTAGATGCGCGCGTTGATGCGCCAGCGGTAGAGCAACGGCACGACCTTGAGGCCGGGGATCAGCAGCACGGCGAGCGGCACGATCAGCACCAGGGCGCGATCGACGAGGCTCGCGAGCCAGAACGGCAAGTGCTTGTACGCGAAACTCTTGCCAGATTTGTAGTACCGGACCGCGTCTTCGCTCAGCCGGTACTCGTGCTCCAAGGGAGTGGGAAACTCGCCGGCCTTTTGCAAGAGCGTCGCGCGCCCGTGCACCTCGCGAGCCGCTTCGATCAGCATGTCGGAAAGAGCCGGATGGAGATCGGGGCGCGCGAGCAGCTCGACTGTCGGCGCGACGAGCGTGAGCGTCTCCGAGGGAATGTTCTTCCCGAGATCGATCGCTCCCGTCGGGAGATCCATCTTGGTCAGATATCGGAAGCGGCGCACGTAGCCGTCGCCCTGCTCGTTCAAGTCGTAGAGGCGGACGGAGATGTTGTGGAGCAGGTCGCGCATCGATTCGCGCGTCGCCGAGTCGCCCATGAGGAAGATCGCGTCCGCTTCGCCTTTGAGCAGCGCGTCCTCCGCCGCCCGGCCCTCCAGGTCGAGCAGCTTCGATCGGCCGCCCGCCTCGATGCCGTTCGCCTTGAGCAACGTCTCCGCGAGCACGCGCGCTCCGCTGCCTTCGCGGCCGATCGCGATCCGCTTGCCGTCCAGCTCGGACATGAGCCGGAGCGGTTTCGGCGCCCGGTAGAAGAGGAACACCGGCACGTAGAAGACGCTGCCGAGCGACATCACCTTGCTCGGGTCGCCGAGCGTGGAAAGGCCGCCCTGGACGAATCCGATGTCCACGTCGACCTTCGGATCGCTGAGGCGCCTGAGGTTCTCCAGCGATCCTTGCGAGGGCAGGATCTTCAGCGTGACGCCTTGGCGCGCGAGGATCGCGCGATACTTTTCCGCCGAGTTCTGGAACGAGCTGCCCGGCGCCCCGCTGGTCATGACGATTGTCTTCGGTGGAGCAGGACGGACGTAGTGCAAGGCGATCCAGAACGCCGCGACCACGACCAGGACGAAGGGCAGGACCGTGACCAGCAGGTCACGCCAGTAGATCCGGGAGATCCGTAGCCGGGGAAGCACCATGTTCGGAGCGTAACCCGCCGCGACGTTCTGTTGGAGGGGTTCCTCGCGCCGACCTTCGTCGGGGCGGAAGCAGCACATGACCTTGGACGAGCGCCTCCTCGGTTTTTCCGCCGCTCGCGGGGCATCTTGATTCCGCCAACATCTCGTAGCGAGTGGGGGGCCTCACACTGAATGTCAGACCGGCACGCTACGCTGATGTCTGCGCTCGACCAAGGGGATGCAGCATGAAGCAGCTCGCAATGAAGTTCCGCAGCTGGGGTGGGAATCGCAAAGGCGCCGGGCGGAAGCCGAAAGGATCGCGAGCCGGAGCGCCGCACGTTCCGCGGAAGCAGCCGCGGCGAACGCCCGCCCACGTGACGATGCGAGTCGCGGGCGGTCGTCCTAGCCTGCGCGGAGCCGGCAGCTTCCGCGCGCTCAAGGAAGCGGTCCGCGGTGGCAAGGAGCGGTTCGGCATCCGAGTGACGCACTTCAGCGTCCAGGGAAACGACCTGCACATGCTCGTTGAAGCGGAGGACGCGATCGCGTTGACCCGCGGCATGAAGGGCCTCGCCGTGCGCATGGCGCGAGGCCTCAACAAGGCGCATGGGATGATCGGCCAGGTTTTCCCCGACCGCTTCCACTCCCGCGCGCTGAAGAGCCCACGCGAGGTGGCGTATGCGATCCGCTACGTGCTCGGGAACCACATGAAGCACGGGGTCTCGAGGTGGCACGGCTCCACCGATCCGTGCTCCTCCGCGGCGTTCATGCCCGGCCCCTCGGGGTTGACCGTGCGTCCGAAGCTCTTCCTCATCCACATGACGCTGGAAGGACCCTGGTTATCTCTCGCCGTGCCTTGATCTTGATTCCGCGAACATCCTCAAGGCCGGTGCCTCTGAGCAGTCACGAGATCGGTCAGCGGCGCGGCTCTACCAATACCGGTTGCGCGTCCGCAATTGTTCCCTTTTCAAGACGAGCCTTCGCACACCTCTCGCGCGCGGACGCTACTACCCGGCACCTGGCGTGGTCGCGCCCTCGTCTTCGATGCCGGCTTTGAACTTCTTCTCATGATGCCAGCAGATGTCGGAGACATCCGGAAGCCCCGAAACGAGCTCGTGAACGAGCTGCACCGCCTTCGGATTCACACCAATTTGCCGGCGGCCAAGCAGCGATCCGACCAGCCCCCGGGACCGTTCGAGCGTCCCAATGCAGTCACCCTCATGCTCGGTGTCACCGGGTCTGTACCCGAGTACGAAGCAGTGTTCTTGCCCGTCCACCTCAAACAACATGTACCACCCGAAGTCTTCCTGCCCCGGCTCCTCTGCAGTCTTGACGCCGCGTTGTCGAAGCGCGGCGATCATCCATCGCGAAACGTCATCACCGAAGCAGCCGGGGTTGAGAAAGTACGGCTTCTGCGTGGTGGTGTTGAAAGCCGTGGTTCTGAAAACCACCGTGGTTCGCAGCATCCGGGCGTCCCTGAATCAAGGCGGGAGCACCGTTTCGCCGTAAGACAAGTACCGATCCACCGACTGCGCCGCAATCCGGCCTTCGCGGATGGCCCACACGACGAGCGACTGTCCGCGCGACATGTCGCCCGCGGCGAAGACGCCCGGGACGCTCGTCATCTTGGTTCCGTCGGTCCAAACGTTGCCGCGCTCGTCGAGCTTCACGCCGAGCTGCTGCAAGAGCGGCTTCTCCGGTCCGAGGAAGCCCATGGCGAGGAGCACCAGGTCGGCGGGGATGACCTTCTCCGTGCCGGTGATCTCGCGCGGGCCGAAACGGCCGTCCGGAGCCTTCACCCACTCCACCGAGACGTAGAGCAGCTCGCGCACGTTGCGCTGCTCGTCGCCGATGAAGCGTTTGGTCATCACCGAATAGACGCGCGGGTCCTTGCCCCACAGCGCCTTCGCCTCGTCCTGCCCGTAGTCGAGCCGGTAGGTCTTCGGCCACTGCGGCCAGGGATTGTCGGGCGCGCGGACCTCGGGCGGCCGGGGCAGGATCTCGAGCTGGGTAAGGCTGCGCGCTCCCTGGCGGATGGCGGTGCCGACGCAGTCGGTGCCCGTGTCGCCGCCGCCGATCACGATGACATGCTTGCCCTTGGCGGAAATGGGCGGCGGACCCTGGAAGTCGGAGTCGAGGAGCGACTTGGTGTTCTTGAGCAAGAACTCCATCGCCGGATGGATGCCGGCGAGGCTCCGGCCGTCGACGGGAAGCTCGCGCGCGTGGGTGGCGCCGCCGCACAGCACCGCTGCGTCGTAGTCGGCGAGGAGCTTCTCGGCGGGAAGGTCCTTCCCCACCTCGACGCCGGTGACGAACTTGATCCCCTCGTCGGCAAGGAGCTGCACGCGCCGCTCGACCATCTTCTTGTCGAGCTTCATGTTGGGGATGCCGTACATGAGGAGCCCGCCGACGCGGTCGTCGCGCTCGAAGACCACGACCTCGTGACCGGCCCGGTTGATCTGCGCCGCGGCGGCGAGTCCCGCCGGTCCCGAGCCGACGATTGCGACGCGCTTTCCCGTGCGGACCGCGGGCGGATTCGGGACCACCCATCCCTCGGCGAAGGCGCGGTCGGCGATCGCCTCCTCGATCATCTTGATGTTCACGGCCGGCAGATCGATGGCGACGGTGCAGCTTCCCTCGCACGGAGCGGGACAGACGCGGCCGGTGAACTCGGGGAAGTTGTTCGTCTTGGCGAGCCGGATCCACGCTTCCTTCCAGTTCCCGCGCCAGACGAGATCGTTCCATTCGGGGATGAAGTTGTGGACCGGGCATCCCGAGGCCATGCCGCCGATGAGCTTCCCCGTGTGGCAGAAGGGCACGCCGCAGTCCATGCAGCGCCCGCCCTGCTCCCGCAGCGTCTGCTCCGCGATGGGAAGGTGCATCTCCTTCCAGTCGCGCACGCGCTCCTCGGGCGGCCGATCGTGGATCGGCTCGCGCGGGTAATCGAGGAATCCGGTCGGTTTGCCCATGGTGACCTACGGGGGCTAGTTGCCGCCCACCCTGGCCTCGTCGCGCACGTTGGCCTCGAAGGCCGCCATCTCCGCCTCTTGCGGCGACATGCCCGCAGCCCGCATCTTCGCCTGGGCCTCGAGGACCCGGCTGTAGTCGTTGGGCATCACGCGCACGAACTTCGGCGCCGCCTCCGCGAAGCCTTCCAGGATCCGCCTCGCCAGCGAGCTCGAGGTCAGCTCGGCGTGCCGCTCGATCATGCGGCGGATGACGAAAAGCTCCTGCTCGGGCGTGGGCCCGACCGCCACCATCTGCTTGTTGCAGCGGCTCGCGAACTTGCCGTCGCCGTCGAGGACATACGCCACTCCTCCGGACATGCCCGCGGCGAAATTGCGGCCGGTCCTTCCCAGGACGACGACACGGCCGCCGGTCATGTACTCGCAGGCGTGATCGCCGGCTCCTTCGACGACCGCGTCCACGCCCGAGTTGCGCACGCAGAACCGTTCGCCTGCGATCCCGCGGATGAACGCCTCGCCGGAGGTGGCGCCGTAGAAAGCCACGTTACCGACGATGACGTTGTCCTCGGGAACGAACTGCGACTCGGCGGGCGGGAAGACGACGATGCGGCCGCCGCTCAATCCCTTGCCGATGTAGTCGTTGGCGTCGCCCTCGAGGACGAGGGTCATGCCGCGAGGGATGAAGGCGCCGAAGGATTGCCCGGCGGAACCCTTGAAATGGAAGTGGATGGTGTCGTCGGGCAATCCCGCCGGCCCGTGGCGCCGGGTGACTTCGCTCCCCGTCATGGTGCCGACCACCCGATTGGTATTGCGGATGGGCAGCGTCGCGCGGACCGGCTTCTTCTCTTCGATGGCGGGCTTGGCGAGCGGCAGGAGCGTCTTGCCGTCGAGCGTGTCCTCGAGCCCGTGGTCCTGGCGGATCTGGCAGGTGCGCCCGTAATGTTTCGGCACGGTGGGCTTGAAGAGGATGCGGCTGAAGTCGATGTTCCGCGCCTTCCAGTGATCGATGGCGCGGCGCATCTCGATGCGCTCGGAGCGGCCGACCATCTCGTCGAAAGTGCGGAAGCCCAGCTCCGCCATGTGCTCGCGGGTCTCCTGCGCAACGAATCGCATGAAGTTCACCACGTGCTCGGGCTTTCCCAGGAACTTCGCCCGCAGCCTCGGGTCCTGGGTGGCGATGCCGACCGGGCAGGTGTTGAGGTGGCAAGCGCGCATCATGATGCAGCCGAGCGCGATCAAAGGCCCGGTCGCGAATCCGAATTCCTCCGCGCCGAGGAGCGCTCCGATGACCACGTCGCGGCCGGTCTTGAGCTGTCCGTCGACCTCGATGGTGATGCGGCTGCGCAGGTCGTTGAGCACCAGGATCTGGTGCGTCTCCGCGAGTCCCAGCTCCCAGGGAATGCCCGCGTGCTTGATGGAGGTGAGCGGCGAGGCGCCCGTCCCTCCGTCGTGGCCGGAGATGAGCACCACGTCCGCATGCGCCTTCGCCACGCCCGCGGCGATGGTGCCGACGCCCAGCTCCGCCACCAGCTTCACGCTGATGCGCGCATCCTTGTTGGCGTTCTTGAGATCGTGGATCAGCTCCTTGAGATCTTCGATCGAATAGATGTCGTGGTGCGGAGGCGGCGAGATGAGGCCCACGCCGGGCGTGGCGTGCCGCACCTTGGCGATCCACGGATAGACCTTGTTGCCGGGAAGCTGGCCGCCTTCCCCGGGCTTGGCGCCCTGCGCGATCTTGATCTGCAGCTCGCGGGCGTTGACGAGATAGTTGCTGGTCACTCCGAAGCGCGCGCTCGCCACCTGCTTGATTGCCGAGTTCTTCGAGTCGCCATTCGACTCGAGGACGTAGCGAGCTGGATCCTCGCCGCCTTCGCCGGTGTTCGACTTGCCGCCGATCCGGTTCATGGCGACGGCGAGGGTCTCGTGCGCTTCCTTGGAGATCGACCCGTAGCTCATTGCGCCGGTCTTGAAACGGCGCATGATCGCCTCGACCGGCTCCACTTCCTCGAGGCGCACAGGCTTGGCGGCGGCGAGGAAATCCATCATCCCGCGCAGCGTGCAGTGCTGCTTGGACTGGTCGTCGACCATCGCCGTGTATTCCTGGAACACTTTGTAATCGCCGGTCCTGCAAGCGTGCTGCAGCTTGTGGATGGTCTCGGGGTTGGTGAGATGGAACTCGCCCCCGTTCCGGTATTGGTAATCGCCGCCCGCGGGAAGGCTGGTGTGGAAGACGGGCCGCTTGGGCGGGAAACCGCGCTCGTGGCGCATGCGCGCCTCCCGAGCGACGACCTCGATGCCGACCCCGCCGACTCGCGAAGCGGTCCAGGTGAAGTACTCGTCGACGAAGTCCTGCGAGAGGCCGATGGCCTCGAAGACCTGGGCGCCGTGGTAGCTCTGGATGGTGCTGATCCCCATCTTGGAGATCACCTTCACGATCCCCTTCACCACCGCCTTCAGGTAGCGCTTCTCGGCCTCGGCCGGAGGGCCCGGGATGAGGCCCTGCTCCACCTGGTCGTGGACGGTCTCGATGGCGAGATAGGGGTTCACCGCGCTCGCGCCGTAACCCATGAGGAGGGCGAAGTGGTGCACCTCGCGGGGCTCGCCGCTCTCGACGATGAGGCTCACGCGGGTGCGCGTTCCCTCGCGGATGAGGTGGTGGTGCACGGAGGAGACGGCGAGGAGCGCCGGAATGGGCGCGGAGTCCGCGTCGTTGCCGCGATCGGACAAGACGATGAGGTTGAAGCCCTCGGCGATGCACTCGCTCGCCTTCCAGCGCAGGTCCTCGAGCGCACTGCGCATCCCGGACCCGTCGCCCTTGGGATTGAACAAGGTGGGGAGCTTCACCGCCTTGAGGCCGCTCGTCCCCGGCCCGCCGTCGAGCGCGCGGATGCGGCCCAATTCGTCGTTGGTGAGGATGGGCGACGTCAATGCGACCTGTCGGGCACACTCCGGCCCCGGCTCGAGCAGGTTGCCCTCCGGACCGATGGAGGTATCCGACGCCATGATCAGCTCCTCGCGGATGGCGTCGACCGGCGGATTGGTGACCTGGGCGAAGAGCTGCTGGAAGTAGTTGAAGAGCGGCTGCGGCCGCTCGGAGAGGATGGCGAGGGGCGTGTCGGTGCCCATCGATCCGATGGCCTCGTTGCCGGTCGCCGCCATCGGCGTGATGAGGATCTTCACGTCCTCGGAGGTGTAGCCGAAGACCTCCTGCCGCCGGATGAGCGTCTCGCGATCGGGCGGCATCCAGCGCACCGGCGGGGGCAGGTCCTCGCTACGCACCATCGAGGTTTGCAGCCACTCGCCGTAAGGAGCCTGGCGCGCGATCCGTTCCTTCAGCTCCTCGTCGCCGACGATGCGGCCGAGCTCGGTGTCGACGAGGAAGATGCGGCCCGGCTGGAGCCGGCCCTTCTCCAGCACCCGCTCGGGCGGGATGTCGAGGACGCCGACCTCCGACGACATGACGACGAGGTCGTCCTTGGTGACGTAGTAGCGCGAGGGCCTCAGTCCGTTGCGATCGAGGACCGCGCCCACCCGGACGCCGTCGGTGAAGGCGATCGAGGCGGGGCCGTCCCACGGCTCCATCAGGCAAGCGTGGAACTCGTAGAAGGCGCGGCGCTCCTTGCTCATGGTCGTATCGCGCGACCACGGCTCGGGGACCATCATCATCACCGCGTGGGGCAATTCGCGGCCCGCGAGCGTCAACAGCTCGAGGACGTTGTCGAACATCGCCGAGTCGGAGCCTTCGGTGTCGATTACGGTGAGGATCTTCTTCAGATCGTTGCCGAAGAGCCTCGATCGCATCATCGACTGCCGCGCGTGCATCCAGTTGATGTTGCCGCGCAGCGTGTTGATCTCGCCGTTGTGCGAGATGTAGCGGTACGGATGCGCCCGTCCCCAGGAGGGGAAGGTGTTGGTCGAAAAGCGCGAGTGCACCATCGCGATCGCGGAGCTGACGGCCGGATCCTGGAGGTCGAGGTAGAAGCTGCGCAGTTGCCCCGCGTTGAGCATTCCCTTGTAGACAATGGTCTTGTAGCTGAGGCTCGGAACGTAGAAGTGGCCGCGTCCCGGGATGGCGGAGCGGGAGACCTTCTTCTCCACCAGGCGGCGGATCACGTAGAGCTTTCGTTCGAAGGCCGCGGCGTCGGCGACGTCGTCGCCGCGGCCGATGAAAATCTGCCGGATCGTCGGCTGGCTGGCCTTGGCGGTGCCGCCGAGCGACCCGTTGTCGGTCGGGACGTTGCGCCAGCCGAGAAGCTGCTGCCCCTCCGCGCGCACCGTTTCTTCGAAGAGCTTCCCGATGGCTTCCTGCCCGTGCTCGCTGGGAGGCAGGAAAACCATGCCAGCGCCGTAGCGACCCGGTGCCGGCAGCGCGATGCCCAGCTTGCCGGCTTCCCGGGCAAGGAAGGCATGGGGCATCTGGAGCAGGATTCCGGCGCCGTCGCCGGTGTCCTTCTCGGCGCCGGTGGCGCCCCGGTGCTCGAGGTTGAGGAGCACCTCGAGCGCCTTCATCACGATGTCGTGCGAGGGTCTTCCCTTGATGTCGGCGACGAATCCGAACCCGCAGGAGTCGTGCTCCAGGGCCGGGTCGTACAGCCCTTGTTTCGGCGGCGGTCCTGCTTCAGCCATCGTCGCCCGTTCCTCCAAGGAATCAGCGTTCTCGCTTTTGCGCCGCGTGTCAAACCTCACGGGAAGCCCCGACCGGACCGGCCGATCGGGTGCGACGGGATGTCGCGACAAAGATGTAATTGCCGGAAGCGAATAACCCCGAGCACGCCGCGTCAACAGCGGCCGGGTGGCCTCGGCGTCCGGGCCTACTGGGGTCGGCGGGAGTCTCGGGCCTCCTGCGGATCCCACATCCGGACGCCAAGGTCAGTCCAGTCTACTAACGACGGCGCGAACCAGGCGCGACGTCCTCGCAGCGCAACCCCCGCGGTTGCGCCAGGAGGAAGTCATGAAGCTCGTTGCCGCTCTGGCCTTGGGGCTTTGCCTCGCCGCACCCGTGCGGGCGGCGGAGGACGTCCCCATCACCTCGAAGTCCCCCGAAGCCCGCGCGCTGGTGAAAAGCTGCCTTTCCCATATCGACAACGTCCACATCGGCGAGGCGGTCGCGGATCTGAAGAAGGCGATCGAGCTCGATCCGGACCTCGCCACCGCGCACGCCTTGCTCGCGGCGCTCTCTCCGCCCGACGAGGCGAAGAAGCAGATCGAGCTCGCGCAGCGCAACGTCGCCAAGCTGCCCGAAGCGGAGCGCATCCAGATCGAAGGGATCGCGGCGGGGATCGCGGGCGACAATGCCAAGGCGCGCGAGCTGCAAGTCCGTCTCGCCGAGGTATCCCCCGGCGATTTCCGCGCCCACAACGCCCTCGGGACCACCGCCCTGGGCGACCGCGACTTCAAGAAGGCCCAGGCGGAATTCGAGAAGGCGATCGAGCTCAACCCACAAGCCGCCGGCGCCTACAACCTGCTCGGCTACACCTACGCGGGACAGAACGACTACGAGAAGGCCGCCGCCACCTTCCGCAAGTACGCCGAGGTCGCGCCGCAGGAGCCGAACGCTCACGACTCGCTCGCCGAAGTGCTCATGAACGGCGGCCATCTCGCCGAGTCCGAGGCGGAGTTCCAGAAGGCACTGGCCATCAACCCCAAGTTCGCGGGAGCGTGGGCCGGAATCGCCCAGACCCGCCTCTTGCGCGGCGACGCACGAGGCGCGGACGAGGCCCTGCAGCGGGAGAAGAAGACGGACGAGCGGCCGATCGCGGTGCTCAACGCAGAGGTGCTGGTCGGCATTTCCAAGCTCGTCCAGGGCAAGCCGGAATCGTGCTGGAAGAAGCTCGACGAGGTGGTGGCCCGATCGAAGAAAGAGGGGACCGGGCAGCGTTTCGGGACGCCCGGCTTCAAGGCGCGCCTCATGACTCGCGAGGGCGAGGCCGCCGCGGCGGAGAAGATCGTCCGCGCCGATCTCGCACAGACGGAGAAGGCAGATCTGCCCGCCGGATTCAGGACCGGCATCCAGCGCTTCCTCCTCGGTGAGGAGGTCCGCGCGAGCGCTTACGCGGGGCACGCCGACCAGGCAGCCGCGGCGCTCGAGAAGCTGGAAGAGGCGACGCAGCCCGTCGCGCAGGTGGCCTTCAACGGCTCCGTGCTGCAGAACGCCCGCGGCCTCGTCGCGCTCGCGCGCGGCGACGCCAAGGCGGCGGTCGAGGCGATGCGCGGCTGCCTCGAGGCGGACTTCAACTGCCAGTACGACCTGGTCCGCGCGCAGGAGAAGGCGGGCGCCACCAAGGACGCGGCCGCCACCCGCGAGGCTTTCTTCCGCGTCCCGCGTCGGGGAATCGAGTACGTCTACCTCTGGAAGAAGCTCGGCGGCCGGTCCGCGCCGAGGGTCGCAGCCAAACCCGAAGGGGAGTGAGGTTCAGGGAGAGGCTCGCGAACAGTGCGGGCCTCCTCCCGCTACCTCTTTTTCGTGAACCGTTCGACGACGGAGAACAGGGTATCGAGGTTGATGGGCTTGGTGATGAACCCGTCGTAGCGGCTGGTCGTCGCCTTCTGGCTGGCGTGGAGGTCGGCGGTGATGAGGACCACCGGCACGCCCTGGAAGGACGGCTCCTTGCAGAACTCGTCCATGAACTGCGACGCGTTCATCGGGGCCATGTTCCAGTCGAGGAAGATGAGGGACGGCGGCGGATTCGAGCGCAGATAGACGAGGGCCTCGCGGCCGCCCGGAGTCTGGACGACGTGGTAGCCCTCGTCCTGAAGCGTGTCGACGATCGCCTCCCGCACGTCGGGGTCGTCGTCGACGACGAGGATCGGACCTTCAGGATTGCTTGGCGGCATCGGCCTCTTTCGCCCGCAATGGCAACGTGACGGTGAACGTCGATCCCTCGCCGGGCGTGCTCCGCACCGTGATGCCACCGCCGATCGCCTCGACGATGCTGCGAGAGATCCACAAGCCGAGGCCGAAGCCGCCGTATTCTCGCGTCCCGCGCGCGCGCTCGAAGCGATCGAAGATCCTCTTGTGATCCTCGGGCGCGATCCCGATGCCGTGGTCGACGACGCGCAGCACCGCATCGGATCCGTCGAGAAGGGTCTCGACCTCTACCGGCTTGCCCTTGCCATACTTGATCGCGTTCCCGACCAGATTGGTGATCACCTGCTCGAGGCGGACCCGGTCCCAGACGCCCTCGACCGGTTCGAGCCGGAGCAGGATCGGGCACCGGGATTCGGTCGCCAGATCGGCGAAGCGGTCCATCACCTCGCGCACGACGGCGTCGAGGTGCATGCGCTCGCGATCGAGGGCCAGGCGCCCGGCGTTGAGGCGGGAGACGTCGAGGATCTGGCTGATGAGCTTTTCCAGGCGGGCCCCCGCCGCCGCCGCCTTCTCGAGGCGGTCCTTGAGCCTCGGGTCGACCACCTTCGCGCTCCGCGCGAGGCTCTGCACCTGCATGAGAAGCGCGGAGAGCGGCGTCCGCAGCTCGTGCCCGGCGGTGGCGAGGAATTCGTCGCGAAGCTGGAGCGCGAGCTGCGCCTCTCGCAGGTGTTTCGCCTCGGTGAAGTCGCGGGTGACCTTGGTGAAGCCGACGTGCCGGCCTTCCTGATCGAAGAGCGCCGTGATCACCACGTTGGCCCAGAATTGCGAGCCGTCCTTGCGGACCCGCCAGCCTTCCTCCTCGTAGCGCCCTTCGGCCTTCGCTCTTCGCAGCTCGTCGGCAGGATGCTCCCTCCGGCGCGCCTCCTCCGGATAGAAAACGGAGAAATGCTTGCCGATGATCTCTTCCGCTTTGTAGCCCTTGAGTCGCTCGGCTCCGATGTTCCAGGTGGCGACGCGCCCGTCCGGATCGAGCAGGAAGATGGCGTAGTCGCGCACCGCCTCCACCATCAGCCGGAGCCGCTCCTCGCTCTGGCGGAGCGCCTCGTTGGCGTTGCGCAGCTCGGTGACGTCGCGGGTGACCTTGGAATAGCCGGTCAGACGGCCGCTCGAATTGCGCAGCGCGGTGATGGTGACGTGGGCCCAGAACTTTTCGCCGGTCTTCCGCACCCGCCAGCCTTCTTCGACGTAGCGGCCCTCGCGAGCAGCGATCTCCAGCTCGCGCGCCGGCTTCCCTGCCGCGAGGTCCTCCTCCGGGTAGAAGATGGAGAAATGCTTCCCGATGATCTCTTCCGCCCGGTACCCCTTGATGCCTTCGGCGCCGGCGTTCCAGGAGGCGATCATCCCCTCGGGCGTGAGCATGAAGATGGCGTAGTCGGTGACGCTGTCGACCAGCTGCCGGAAGCGCTCCTCGTTGGTGTCCAGCCCGGACGCCCGCCGCGTGGCGGGCCCGGCCGTCTCTCCGGTGAGCACCTCGATGGCCTGCTCGAAGGACTGGACTACCTGCATGGTCTCGTCGACCGGATGGCTGCCGAGGCGGCCCGCCTGGATGCGAAATCGCCAGCGCGCGGCCACGGTGCGGAGCAGGTCCGCCGCTAGTTCGATGCTGTCGGCCAGTTCCTGATCGCGATACCGGGCTTGCCGCACTTTCGTCCTTTCTTGCTTTCGGTTCGAGCATCGTGCCGCCGGCCCGCCTGCTGGGCGCTCCACTGCCACGCGGAAGGTAACCGGTCTGGGACGCAACCGGTAGGCGAATGAAACCAGCGGTCGAGAATTGGACGCCGCCCGGCAGCCGGGGGCACTTGAGGTGCAAAGAAGGGACGCCTGGATGGAACGGATACCGTCGCTCGCCGCCTGGGAAAGCTTCTACGTGATCGTAGGATCTTCCGCAGCGGCGCTCACCGGCCTGCAGTTCGTCGTCATGAGCGTGATCGGAGCCGACCCGGAGGAGACGAGCGGCACCGAGGAGGTCTCTGCCTTCGGAACGCCCAACGTGGTGCACTTCTGCGCGAGCTTGCTCGTCGCGGCGATCATCAGCGCGCCGTGGCACGTGCTCGCCACTGCCCGCTGGGCGATCGGGCTGTGTGGCGTCGCGGGCATCTGCTACGTGGCCGCGGTGCTCCGGCGGGCGCGCGCGCAGAAGGGATACCGGCCGGTCCTCGAGGACTGGATCTGGCATACCGTGCTTCCGGCCATCTCCTACGTCGCGCTCGTCGTCGCGTCGGTGGCGATGGAAGGAGACGGGCGAAACTCCCTGTTCGTCATCGCCGGCGGGGCGCTGCTCCTCCTCTACATCGGAATCCACAACGCGTGGGACACGGTCGTCTACCTCACCGTTGCCCGGCGGAAGGAACGCCAGGAGGCCGCGAAACGGGGTGGATCCGGGCATCGGTAGGACGGCCGATGAAGCTCGCCAAGGCGCCGTGACAGCATCCTCCCCACGACTCCTTCCGGCGCCAGTCGCGGCGCCGCGGACGCTCCGGAGGCTGCATGATGGCGAAAGGGACGAATCTCACGGTACCGATGCTGCTCCTCGCCGGCCTGTGCGGAGGCTGCGCGGCATCGCAGACGATGCTGGCAAAGAAGGACCTGGTGGTGCAGGCGAAGACGAGCACCGCCGTCTTCGTCGATCCGGTCGCGAAGGCGAAGCGGAGCATCTACCTGGAGGTGAAGAGCGGCGTCGAATCCTTCGACCGGCGCGCGTTCAAGCAGTTCGTCGCGCAGCAGTTCGCGGCGAGCGACAACGGGTACAAGGTCGTCGACGATCCCGACGACGCGCAGTTCACCATGGTCGCTTACGTCCTCAACCTCGAAGAGGCGAATCCCACCGCGGCGGAGAAAGCCCTCGAGCAGGGATACAAGGGTCAGGCGGTCGTCGGCGGGGCCGTCGTCGGCGCCATCGCCGGCCAGTCGCTCGCGGCGACCGCCGCCGGCGGGCTAGCGGGAGGCGTCGCCGAGCACGTCACCAGCTACTGGGTGAAGGACGTCACCTTCATGCTCGTCTGCGACGTGCAGATCCGCGAGCGCACCGGCGCATCCGTGCGGCGAGACACGGACATCACCGCTCACGTTTCCGACGCGGGCACCACCCGGCAGACCGCGTCCGAGACCCTCCGTCACAAGGAATACCGGACGCGGATCGTCACTACCGCCAACAAGGCGAACCTCACCCTCGGGGACGCGCAGCCGGAGATGTTCCGGAAGACGGCGTTCGCGATGTCGGGGTTCTTCTAGGCGCCCTCGCGTCAGCGGAGCGGCACCCGTTTGAGCAGCGGAGGCGGGCCCGGCTGGAAGCCGTTCTTGCCGAATCCCTGCCAGCCGCTCCGCGCGATGAACCAGAGCGCGCCGTCGTGGATGACGGCGTGGGTAGGGTCGGGGAGATCGCCGCCCTTCTGCACCAGCGCCGCTTTCACGATCCGGTTGCGACGGTCCAGCGTCAGCTTCACGACCCGGACCGGATCGAGCCCGTTCTGGACGATGTAGAGGTCGTCCCCGGCGAGCGCGGTGCCGTCGATGCCCGTGAGTGGAAAGCCTTTTGGCGCCTCGAGCCAGCGCACTTTGCGCGTCCCGAGATCGAGCACCGCGAGGCCCAGCGTGTAGTCCGGAACGAGGAGCTCTCCGCCGTGCATGGCGGGCGTCTGTGGCGAGGCGAAGTCGTCCGAGAGCTTCTCGAAACCCTTGGAAGTGACCCGGTACACGCCGCCGCCGAAACCGTCGGAGGCGTAGGCGGCGCCGTCGAAAACGCGCAGATCTGCCAGCGCGCCTTTTGCAGGCGAGTCATGCCGCGCCTTCACGGCGCCAGTGGCTGCGTCGATCTCCAGAATCGCCGACCGCCCTTGATCCGCCTTGTCGTGATCCTCTTCCTCGTCGAGGGCTGCCGTCGTCACCCAGAGCGTATTGGTGGCCGGTTCGAGCGCCATCCCCAGCGCCGCCCACGGCGTCCGGGCAAGCTCGATCAGCGAGCCCCGCGACAGCTTGAAGATGGCGCGCTTGCGCACGCTGCTGAGGAACCAGTCCTGGCCGCTCCGCGCGAGATCCTCGACCACGAGATCCGCCCGCGGGAGCTCGGCGGCCGTGGGCGTCGTTCCCCGCGCCGCGCGGCTGTACGCGATGCGCCGCAGCGCCTTTTCGTAGCGCGGCTCGCCTCGGAGCGAGGCCAGGTCGCCGTCATTCGCGGCGTCGAGAAACGTGTCCTGGTCGGCGAAGTCCTCGAGCGCCCGCAGCGCCGCTGATTTGTCGCCGGCCAGCGCCGCCGCGCAAGCGAGCTGGTACAGCTCGCGAGGGATTCGCGCGGCCTGCACGACGCGCTTCTGCGCCTCGAAAAACGCGGGCCAGTCCTTGCCCTGGTAGGCCTTGAACGCCGAGCCTCGCAGCTCCCTCAACTCGCGCGCGGTGGTGGCGACCGCTGGCCGGCAGAGAAAAAGCGCCAGGGCCGCCACCGCCAGGATCTTTTCCATTCGGCCGAGTCTAATCGGCGTCGCTGTCGCCGTCCCTTTCGCCGCCGAAGTGGAACAGATCGAAGAGGTCTCCGATCGCCGGCATGTTTCGTGGCACGTAGACGTCGTCGCCGTGCTGGATCGGATTGGGCAGGTTGTCCCGGCTGCGCGCGCTCAGGGTGGTTCCGAGCTTCCAGTTGCGCTCGACGAATTTCACGAACGAGGAGTGCTCATTGTAAGCATGGCTGATGCGCCCGCCGGTGGAGAACGGCGAGACGGCGATCATGGGGATGCGCGGGCCGGTGCCGAAGAAGTCGACCGGCTGGATGAAGCCGGAGTCGTAATAGCCGCCGCCCTCGTCGACGGTGACGAAGATCGCCGTCTCCGCCCAGAGCGCGTCGTTGCTCTGCGCGAGCTCGACGATGTTCTCCGCGAACGCCTCGAAGAGGCTCCACTTCGACGAGGCCGGGTGGCCGTCCATGGTGCCGTCGGGTTTCACGTAGGACACCGCCGGCAGGGTACCGTTCCTGAGATCGGTAAACAGATCGGTAACGTCCCGCATGTGATCCGCGACGAGGCCGGGATAGTTCGCTTGGTGCTCGAACGGGTTGCAGATGTCGCAATAGCTGCCGGCCAAGGGGCTCGCGGTGCCGTCGGCATCGAAGCCGCCTCCGTAGTACTTCCAGGAGATCCCGTGCGCCGAGAGGACGTCACCGATGCTCCGCTGGGCGGTGGGGGGAACCACGAGGCCGCTCGCGGGCAGGCCCTTGGGCGTGAAGGGCGGGCTCACGTTGACCGCCTGGAAGAACTCGCCGGGGCCGCAGCGGGTATCGACTTTGTACGGAAGAGCGGCGAGATAGCCGTCGATGGCGGCGATGCCGGGTGCGCTGCGGTCGGAGCAGTCGAACCACTGCGCGCGCCGGGTGTACAGGTTGAGCGTTCCTTTCCGCGGGTCGGGATTGTAGATGTTGGCGGCGGGAGGAGTCGCAGGATTGCCCCTGCCGTCGCTGAAGAAAATCTGATCCGCAAAGCCGAGAGGCTGGCTGTCCGGGCCCGTGCCGCCCATCACCGGCTGGTGATAGTTGTCGCTCATCGTATAGGCGTCGGCGAGGAACTTGAAGAACGGCGCATCGCCGTTCTGCATGTTGAAGAACGCCATCGTCTGCCCCGTGTCATGCGGCGTGGCGCCGGGCGCGGTCGCGAAGGTAGTGGTGACCGCCGACTGGAGATCGTGGAGGCAGCCCGTCGGGTTGCCCTTCGTCACGTGCTCCTCGTCGATGGCGCAATCCATCTGCTGGAACATCTGGAAGAACTGGTGGATGGTATCGCCCGTGAAGGCGTCGAACGGCATCGCCGGACCTGTCAGCTGGAAAGGACCCGGCGGCAGGGCGTTGACGTTGGCGATCCGGGTATCGGGACCGAGCGTGGCGGCGAGACCGGTTCCCCCAGTGGCGAAAAGGAATTGATCCGCCGGCGGAAGGCCCGGATCACCCCCGGGAATGCCGAGGATCCCCGCGTATGGAGAAAAGGGACCCACGCCGGCGATGTCCGGGGGCGGCAGCGTCGCATAGAGTTGCTTCTGCAAGCGGCTCGCGCTGACGAAGAACTTCCCTCCGTTGGGCGGAGAAACGATCTGGAATTGATGTGCTTTGGCGAAATTGGAACCCGGCGATCCATCGGCGTTGACGATGCCCTCCGACAACAGATTCAGTACCTTGGCTCGCCTCGGCACGTAGGTGGCGAAGAGGTGATCGAAGCTCCGGTTCTCTCCGACGATGATGATGACGTGCTTGATCGGCGTCGCCGTGTCGCGCTCGCGCTTCTGCCCGGCGCTCACCTTGCCGGCGAACAACGCGACGAGGCAAGCCCCGACGATGCATCGGTTTGCATTCGAGGAAGACATCTCCCCTCCAGTGACCCGCCGTCATGGCGAGCTCACGGCGGGGGGTAACACCGACGCCCTTTGCGTCGCGTGACGTGCTGGCGAAAGCTTGGCGTCGCGCGGAAGGCGAACGGAGCGACTGTCGTCGTAGCGAGAGAGGAAGAAACACCCGGACCCGGAGGAACGCCGCTCACCGCAGGGGGGGCTGTCGGGTCGCGAGGTCCCTGCCGGATCCGAGTGCTGAGTAATACGATGCCGGAACCGTTCGCAGGAATCGGCGTTTGCAACGACCTCGGCGGCGTCACCTGGTAGGATCTTTGTCGCAAGGTCTTACTCGGCCGCTCGCTCGTCGGCGCCCGAGCAAGGCCATCCCTTTGTCATCGTTTTGCACTACCGGCATGCATGCAGGACGCGCGAACCATGTCGCACGCCATCAGCCCTGCTGGGCGCGGAGCCAGGCCGCGACCGCCTCGGTCCGGCTGCGGAAGCCGTGCTCCCGGAGCAACCGGTCGAGGTGCGTCCGCACCGTGCGGTGCGAGAGACCCAGACGGGAAGCGACCTCTTTGTCAGAAAGTCCGGCGGCGACCAGAGCGAGCACCTGCGACTGCCGCGGCGTGACGCGCAACTGGCTCAGCGACGCCTCGAGACGCCGGTACCCCGTCGAGGCGCGGGTGGCCAGGGCGGCGAGCACGCCCTCGTCCTCGCGGGTGAAGGCATCGGGCCGGAACGCGGCCAGGTAGGTGAGCCCGACGATCCGGTTGTCGGTCGCGAGCGGGACGTGGAGGGCCGACCGCAAGGGCGAAGGCGGCGCCGCTACCGCCGCGTCCTCCACGCGCGCGGCGCCCCCCGCAACCAGCCGGAAAAGGGCGAGAGCATGCTCCCGGACCCGTCCCAAGGTCTCGTCCGAGCAGTCCGAGCGTGCGTAGACGTCCACGAGCGGCTCGGTGCCGGGCCGCGCGACGACGCCCGCGCCGACGTCGAAATCGATGGCCCGCTCGAGTGCGCGGGGCAAGAGGCCTGCCAGATGCGGATAGGAGCGCGGATCGTCGGTTATCTCGCCTGAACCTTCCTGGCCTTCTCCAGGCGCAACGTGGACATCGCGCGGCCCACCCAGTTCGGCGAGCGCGCGGGCGGCCATCGCGATCTCCGCGGCGCCGGCCTCCGGGCCGAGCAGGATGACGGGGTCGGTCGCGAAGGCTTCGGTGAGCCCCGCGGCATCGGCGCGGTTCGCGATGGCGACGATGACGGGGACGCCGGGGAGGCACTCGCGGATCGCCCGGACGGCCGCATACGACGCTGCGCCCCATCCGACCACCACGTCCGGCGCGCCCTCCACGGCAGTTTGGACCGCTTCGTCCGCAGTGAACGCTTTCGCCACCACTTCGCCCGACGATTCGAGCAGCTTCGCCAGGTCTGCCGCGAGCGGCGGAGCCTCCCCGAGTAGCATCACGCGGCAGCCGGCCGCCCGCTCGGAGCGCGCGCCGGCAGGCTCCAGGAGACCATCCACCGCAGCGCCCAGCTCGTCGACGGCAGCCAGGAAGCGCCAGAGCGCGGCCTTACCCGCGGCAGAAGCTGCCGGCCCTTCGCCAGCTTCCCACCTGGCGAGGATCTGCTCGAGGCGGCGGCGCAAGAATTCACCCAGCGGCGACGACGACTGCACCGTGCGTACGGCTTCCATAGGCACCAAACTATTCATAACGGCGCGGAGGATCCCGGGTGTCCGAGCATGGCGAGGAAATCGGCGCTCCGCTGCTGCCCGCGACGGGTGGCGAGGCACCGATCCAGGCCCAGATCGAGCGGATCGCGCTGGCGCTGGACGCTGCCGCCGATGGCGAGCTCGACCAGCGGCTCCTCGCCGACACGTCGGGGCCGCTGGCCCCCATTGCGCTCGCCGCCAATCGACTCATCGCGCAAAACTCGCGCTTCACGCGCGAGGTGCTCCGCGTTTCCCGGCGCGCCTCGGCCGAGGGGCGCCTTTCCGAGCGCACCCACCCTTCCGCGCTCTCCGGGAGCTACGAGGAGGCGTTGACCGCGCTCAACGACCTCCTCGATCAGCTGACCTGGCACGCCGCTGAGACCGCGGTCGTTACCCGTGCCCTCGAACAAGGCGAGCTCGGCAGGACGATGCCGCTCGAGTGGCCCGACGGGACGCCGCTGCGAGGCCAGGCTCTCGGCGTAGCGCGCAGCATGAACGCGCTCGTCGCCAGGCTCCGCGGAATCCGCTCCGAGGTCATCCGCCTCGCCGGAGAAGTCGGAACGGCGGGCCGGCTGGGGGGCCAGGCCGAGGTGCGGGGCGCGAGCGGGGCCTGGGAGGAGCTGATCTCGGCGGTGAACCTCCTCGCCGCGAACCTGACGTCCCAGGTCCGCAACATCGCGCTCGTCACCACGGCGGTGGCCCGCGGCGACCTCTCGCGCAAGATTACCGTCCCCGCGCAAGGCGAGATCCTGGAGCTGAAAGAGACCGTCAACGAGATGGTCGATCAGCTCCGCGCCTTCGCCGCCGAGGTGACCCGCGTCGCCCGCGAGGTGGGCACCGAAGGAAAGCTCGGCGGACAGGCCGACGTGAAGGGGGTCTCCGGGACCTGGAAGGACCTCACCGACAACGTCAACATCCTCGCCGGTAATCTCACCGATCAGGTCCGCAACATCGCCAAAGTCACGACCGCCGTCGCAAACGGCGATCTTTCGCAAAAGATAACCGTCGACGTGCGCGGCGAGGTACTCGCGCTGAAGAACACCATCAACACCATGGTCGATCAGCTCCGCTCCTTCGCCTCGGAAGTGACCCGGGTGGCGAAGCAGGTCGGCACCGAAGGGAACCTCGGCGCGCAAGCCGAGGTCCCCGGTGTGGCAGGCGTGTGGAAGGACCTCACCGACAACGTCAACGTCCTTGCCGGCAACCTGACGAACCAGGTGCGCAACATCGCGCTCGTCACCACCGCCGTCGCCAAGGGCGACCTCTCGCGGAAGATCACCGTCCCGGCCCGGGGCGAAATCCTCGAGCTGAAAGAGACCGTCAACGAGATGGTCGATCAACTCCGCGCCTTCGCGGCCGAGGTGACGCGGGTCGCCCGCGAGGTCGGGACGGAAGGAACGCTGGGCGGGCAGGCGCAGGTGCGGGGCGTGGCCGGAACCTGGAAGGACCTCACCGAGAGCGTCAACACCCTGGCGGCCAACCTCACCTCGCAAGTGCGCAACATCGCCCTCGTCACCACCGCCGTGGCGAACGGCGAGCTCTTGCGCAAGATCACGGTCGAAGCCAAAGGCGAGATCTTCGAGCTCAAGAGCACCGTCAACGGGATGGTGGATCAGCTCCGCGCCTTCACCGCCGAGGTCATCCGCGTCACTCGCGAGGTGGGCGCGGAGGGAAAGCTGGGAGGACAGGCCAACGTTCCCGGGGTCGCCGGCAGCTGGAAGGATCTCACCGACAGCATCAACGAGATGATCGTCGACCTCGGCGAGAGCACCCGCGCCAACGCCGAGCAGGACTGGCTCAACACCAACCTCGCCCGCCTCTCCGATCTCCTCCAGCGAAGGCGCAGCCTCGAGGAGCTGGGACGGACCGTGCTCGACGAGCTGGCTCCACAGATCTCCGCCCAGTACGGCGCGCTCTTCGTCGCCGACGGCACGACGCTGCGGCGGGTGAGCACCTACGGCCATCCCGGGGAAGGCGCGCAGGACCGGTTCCGCCTCGGCGAGGGCCTGGTCGGCCAGTGCGCTCTGGAGAAGCGGATCCTCTCGGTCGAAGACCTGCCGCCCGGCTACGTCCACGTCCGCTCCGGGATCGGCGGCGCGCCGCCCTGCAGCCTCTTCATCCTTCCCGCGCTCTTCGAAGGTGAGGTGAAGGGCGTCATCGAGCTGGCCTCGCTCTCGCCTTTCAAGAGCATCCACCGCGTCCTGCTCGAGAAGCTCGCCGAGGGCCTTGGCGTGGTCCTCAACACCATCGCGACCACCTCGCGCACCGAAGGCCTCCTCGAGGAGCTGAAGGTCTCCAACGCGGAGCTGGCGGAGAGGACCAGCGACCTCGAGGACAAGGCGCGACAGCTCGCCCACGTCTCCCGCTACAAGACCGAGTTCCTCGCCAACATGTCGCACGAGCTGCGCACGCCGCTGAACAGCATGCTCATCCTCGCGCGGCTGCTCGCCGACAACGATCGCGGCAACCTGGACGCCGAGGAGAGCGAGTACGCCTCGACCATCCTCAGTAGCGGGCAGGATCTCCTCGGGCTCATCAACCAGATCCTGGACCTGTCGAAGATCGAGTCCGGCAAGGTGCAGGTCGACCTGCAGCCGGTGGCGCTGGAATCGGTGACGGCGGCAATCGACCGCATGTTCCGCCCGACGCTCGCCTCGGGAATCGAGTTCTCGGTCTCGATCTCGCCGCAGCTCCCCGCACAGGTGCTCACCGATGCGCAGCGCTTGCAGCAGATCCTGAAGAACCTGCTCGCGAACGCCTTCAAGTTCACCCCTCGCGGCCAGGTCGAGCTTCGCATCGGTCTGGAAGCCGGCGGCGACGCGTTCCAGGCGTCGTCGCTCCGCTCCGCGACGCAGGTGCTGACCTTCGCGGTGTCCGACACGGGCATCGGCATCCCGCCCGAAAAACACGAGCTCGTCTTCGAGGCGTTCCAGCAGGCGGACACTTCCACCAGCCGCACCTTCGGCGGAACGGGTCTCGGCCTCACCATCAGCCGCGAGCTTTCGCGGCTCCTCGGCGGCGAGATCCGGCTGCGCAGCACGCCGGGCAAGGGGAGCACCTTCACGCTCTACGTCCCCCTGCTCATTCCCTCCGATATGACGCACGAGCCCCTGGTGGCAGAGGAGCCGCGCGTGCTCGCCGGGCCGGTGCAAGATGCGCCGCCCGAAAAGAACGCCGCGCTGCGCGGGCGCAAGGTCCTGCTCGTCGACGACGACGTCCACAACCTCTACGCGGTGACGAGCCTTCTCGAGCGCTACGGCCTGCGGGTGCTCGCCGCTCGCGGTGCAGCAGAGAGCTTCGAATTTCTCGACGCAAACGCCGACGTCGACGTGGTGCTGATGGACGTTATGATGCCCGGGATCGACGGGCTGGAAGCGACCAGGCGGATCCGGCAGCGCCCTGGCTGCGCGGAGCTTCCCATCGTCGCGCTCACCGCCAAGGCGCTAGCGGGAGATCGGGAGCGCTGCCTCGAGGCAGGCTGCTCCGACTTCGCCGCCAAGCCAGTCCCCGCCGAAACCCTCGTCTCGCTGCTCTCCAAATGGATACATCCGAGGTGAAGGTGAACACCGCCGAAACAGAAAAGCCTCCGGTTGCCAGCATCCTCATCGTCGACGACCGACCCGAGAACCTCCTCGCGCTCGAAGCAGTGCTGAAGCCGCTCGGCGCGCGTGTCGTGAAGGCGCGCTCCGGCGAAGAGGCGCTCCTCCATCTCCTGCGCGAGACCTTCGCCGTCATCCTCCTCGACGTGCAGATGCCGCGCCTCGACGGCCTGCAGACGGCGGAGCTGATCAAGCAGCGCGAGCAGACCCGGCACATCCCGATCGTCTTCATCACCGCCTTGAGCCGCGAGGCGGCCTGGGTGTTCAAGGGGTACGCGCACGGCGCGGTGGACTACCTCCTCAAACCGGTGGATCCGGAGATCCTCCGCGCCAAGGTCCGCGTCTTCTGCGACCTCTACGTCCGCGGCGAGAAGATCCGCAGGCAGGCGATGGAGAACGAGGTGAAGGACGTCTTCCTCGCCTCGGTGGTCCACGAATTGCGCACCCCGCTCGCGGCGGCCAAGGCGCAGACCCAGCTGGCCCTGCACCAGCTGTCCGAAGGCAACGGCGAACCGACCGCCGCGCGCTCGTTGCGCGTCATCTCCCGGCAGATAGATCGGCTGGTGCGGCTGGTCGGCGATCTGCTCGACGTGAACCGCCTCGATTCCAGCCAGCTGGAGCTGAATCCCACCGAGTTCGACCTCAGCGCCTTGATCGAGGAGGTTCGGGCCCGCATGTCGTCGCTCGACGAGGAGAAGCATCCGATCCGCGTCGTCGCCGGCGAGGACATCTACTTCTTCGGCGATCGCGACCGCATCGATCAGGCGCTCACCAATCTCGTCTCCAACGCTTTTCGCTACTCGCCCGACGGAGGCGAGATCGAGATCAAGGTCGATGAGGCCGGCGACGGCGTCCATCTCGCCATCGCCGATCACGGGCTCGGCATCCCCAAGGATCAGCAGCAGCACATCTTCGAGCGCTTCGCCCGCGCGCACGGCACCTCGTACGGCGGCCTCGGCCTCGGCCTCGCCATCACCAAGGGCATCGTCGAGCAGCACGGAGGCTCGATCTGGGTGGAGTCGGAGGGCGTGCGAGGAAAGGGGAGCATCTTCCACCTGCGCCTGCCGCAGCGGCGGATGGAGCGCTCCACGCCGCCCCGTGTCCGTCCGCTGGCGACGTCGCAGGAGGAGAAGAGGTAAGTCTCGGGGATCGAGGCGGCGAGTCCTCCGCCCCGGGAGGATGCGATGGAAGCGTGGCTCGCGCTCGGGTTCCTCGCAGGGATGGCGCAGGCGCTCCAGGGCGCGGTGAATGCCCAGTTGCGGGCGGTGGTGCAAAGCCCGCTGTGGGCGACCTTGCTCTCTTTCGTGGTGGGAACGATCGCGCTCGGGGTGCTGGTGCTTGCGGCGCGTGCGCCGCTGCCCGCGCAGTTGCCCACGCGCGCCTGGGTGTGGGCGGGAGGTTTCCTGGGCGTCTTCCACGTGGGGGCGGCGCTCGTTCTCGTCCCCAAGCTCGGAGCGGGAACGACGGTCGGCCTGTACGTCGCCGGCCAGATGACCCTGGGGCTGCTCCTCGACCATTTCGGGTTCGTGGGTGTGCCGCTCCACACGACTACGCCGTTGCGGTTCCTGGGCGCAGCGATGGTGGTGGCGGGCGTGCTACTGCTGCGTCTCACTTGACGGTCTCGATACCGTCGCTCAACGCCGCGCCGGAATGGCTTGAATCGGTGAACAACGTCCCAAGGGGAATCAGCTAGCTATCGCCTATCGCTCTGCCAGGTCGCGAGGCAGTCACGCTGTTGGAAGGCACTGAGTGTATTCAAGGCACGGCGAGCGATAACCAGCGCCCTTCCATGGTCATGTGGATGAGGAAGAGCTTGGGCCGGACCGTCACGCCCTCGGGTCCCGGCGTGAAGGCCGCGGATGAGCAGGGATCGGTAGAGCCGTCCCAGCTCGAGAGCCCCATGCTTCATGTGGTTCCCGAGGACGTAGCGCATCGCGTACGCCACCTCGCGCGGGCTCTTCAACTCGCGGGAGTGAAACCGGTCGGCGAACACCTGGCCGCGCATTCCGTGCGCCTTGTTGAGGCCCCGAGCCATCCGAACGGCCAGTCCCTTCATGCCACGGGACAGCGCGATCGCATCCTCCGCCTCGACGAGCATGTGCATGTGATTGCCCTGGACGCTGAAATGAGTCACACGGAGGCCGAAGCGCTCCTTTCCTTTGCGGAGCGCCTCCTTGATGGCGCGGAAGCTACGCGGTCCGCGCAAGCTCGGCCGCCCGCCGGCGATTCGCATCGTTACATGGGCTGGCGTCCGCCGCGACTGCTTCCGCGGCACATGCGGCACTCCCGCTCGCGCTCCCTTCGACTTCCGCCCCGCGCCCCTACGCTTCCCTCCCCAACTCCGGAACTACATCGCAAGCTGCTTCATCGCTGCCTCCACCCGATTGAGCGAAGGCATCATCGTAGCGCGAGGGTCTGACATTCCCTGTTCCGCCACTAACCACCCGACTTGAATCGGCTAACAAGTTCTAGCTCGCCACCGCTCGCCGGTCTGCGAGGTCCGATCCGATCACGCTCTGGGCCCGGTAGAGACGGGCTCTTCGAGATCATTCGCCGTCGATCGCTTAGAATCAGCTTGGTGCGCCTCTCGAGCCCTCGGCGGCTGGTGGCGGTTGCGTGCGCGACGGCGATCCACGCGAGCGCGAGGACCGCGAAGGATGACGGAGGATCGGCTGGGCACCGCCCCGCCTCCGCTCCGTCAAGCGAGAGGTTGGTTTCGATGTTGCTGAACCCGAACGAGCGCGATCGGAGCCATGCGAGCTTCTTCGGCGGCAGGACTACGCCTACGGCAGCGATCCGACCTACTCCCATTGCCATGTCAATGCCGTGATAGTCGCACCGCAAAGACACGAGCCGCCGATCTTCGTCGTGTTCCTGGCCGAAAAGTGGTCTGCCAACTTCGCAAAGGAGGGCGTCCCCAAGGGTCACTTCGTTCTCTTCGCGTCGGATGGCGCAGTACTGCCGGTCGATTCGCGAGCGGCGGCCTGCCGACGCGGCACATCATTCCTGTTGAGCGAATCCCCACTCCGTCTTGAGCTTGATCGTGGGAACTTCCGGGCATCAGGTCCCGACGGGCGCGCTCGAACGAGTGGACGAGGACGAATGCCGTGGCGACGTGTGCATGGGCAGGCCGATCACCGAGGAGACGAGGATTGTGTACCCGTGGGCTTGGCGGGAGACGATCGGCAGCCGGGCGAGCGGGTTCCTCCGATTCGATACGCGATTGGAGTCCTGGCCCGATGCCGTGTTCGCTTTCACGGGCCGCCACCCACGATGATCCGCTGCACGAACTTGAATCGGCGAACAACGCATCCGTCAACCTGGCCCGGGCACGTAACACGCCGATGCTTACTCAGCGATCGCGACCACGACGAACGTGTCCTCGTGAGGGCGGTGAGATCGGCCCGGCGCCGTGCTATGGGAGCGCGCCATGGAACCGCGGGCCTACTTGGATCATCTGAAGCAGCAGACCGAAGCTCTCCAGGGGCAGGGTCTCTTCAAGCGCGAGCGCGTCATCGAGGGTCCGCAGGGAGCGGAAATCCGCGTCCAGGGCGGCCGCAAGGTGCTGAACTTCTGCGCCAACAACTACCTCGGGCTCGCCGACCATCCGGAGGTCGTCGCCGCCGCCCGCGAAGGGCTCGAGCGGCACGGCTACGGCATGGCCTCGGTGCGCTTCATCTGCGGCACGCAAGACGTGCACAAGGAACTGGAAGGGAAGCTTTCGCGCTTCCTCGGCACCGAGGACACCATCCTCTACTCCTCCTGCTTCGACGCGAACGGCGGGCTCTTCGAGACCATCCTCGAAGAGAACGACGCCGTGGTGAGCGACGCGCTCAACCATGCCAGCATCATCGACGGCGTGCGGCTCTCCAAGGCGCAGCGCTTGCGCTACGCCAACAATGAGATGACGGACCTGGAGGCGAAGCTCATCGAGGCCAAGGATTTTCGGATGCGGCTCATCGCCACCGACGGCGTCTTCTCCATGGACGGAATCCTCGCCGACCTGAGATCGATCTGCGCGCTCGCGAAGAAGCATCACGCGCTGGTGATGGTCGACGACTCCCACGCCGTCGGCTTCACCGGCGAGAAGGGCCGCGGCACGCACGAAGCCTGCGGCGTGATGGACCAGATCGACATCCTCACCGGCACCCTGGGGAAGGCGCTCGGCGGCGCGAGCGGCGGCTACATCTCGGGCCGGCGCGAGATCATCGGATGGCTACGGCAGCGCTCCCGGCCGTACCTCTTCTCCAACACGCTCGCTCCCTCGATCGCAGCGGCGTCGTTGAAGGTGCTCGAGATGCTCGAGCGCACCGGGGACTTGCGCAAGAAGCTCCGCGACAACGCATCGTATTTCCGCTCGGGAATGGAGAAGCTCGGCTTCACGCTCGTCCCCGGAAGCCACCCCATCATCCCGGTGATGCTCGGCGACGCGAAGCTCGCGAGCACCATGGCCGACAAGCTCCTCGAGGAAGGCATCTACGTGATCGGCTTCTCGTTTCCGGTGGTCCCGAAAGACAAGGCGCGCATCCGCACGCAGATCTCCGCTGCCCACGAGCGCGAGCACATCGATCGCGCCATCGCCGCCTTCGCCAAGGTGGGCCGCGAGCTGGGAGTCATCCGATGAGGGCGCTCGTCAAGGCGGAACGCAAGCCCGGGATCACGCTCCAGGACGTGAAGCCGCCCGACCCGGGGCCCAACGATCTCCTCATCCGCGTGCGCAAGGCAGCGATCTGCGGCACCGACATCCACATCTTCAACTGGGACGAGTGGTCGCAGAAGACCATCCCGGTACCGATGGTGATCGGTCACGAGTTCACCGGCGAAGTGGCGGCGATCGGGAGCGCGGTGACCGGATTCCACGAGGGGGAACGGGTCAGCGCCGAGGGCCACATTACCTGTGGCCACTGCCGCAACTGCCGCGCCGGCAAACGGCACCTGTGCCGCAACAGCAAGGGCGTCGGCGTCCATCGTCCCGGCTGCTTCGCGGACCTCATCTCCATTCCCGCCTTCAACGTCTTCCGCGTTCCCAAGGAAGTTCCGGACGAGATCTCCGCCTTCTTCGATCCGCTCGGAAATGCGGTGCACACCGCGCTCTCCTTCGACATGGTGGGCGAGGACGTCCTCATCACCGGAGCGGGCCCCATCGGCGTCATGGCCGCCGCCATCGCCCGGCACGTCGGCGCGCGACACGTGGTGGTGACCGACGTCAACGACTACCGGCTCGAGCTGGCGAGGAAGATGGGCGCTTCCCGCGCCATCAACGTGTCGAAGGTCTCCATCGAGGCCACCATGAAGGAGCTCGGTATGACCGAGGGCTTCGACGTGGGCATGGAGATGAGCGGCAACGCGGCGGCGCTCCGCGCGCTCCTCGGCTCGATGAACCACGGCGGGCGGGTCGCCATCCTCGGCATCCCGCCGGGTGAAGTCGCCCTCGACATGAACCAGGTCATCTTCAAGGGGCTCATCTTGAAGGGCATCTACGGCCGGGAGATGTTCGAGACCTGGTACAAGATGAGCGCCATGCTCACGAGCGGCCTCGACGTCCGGCCGGTCCTGACGCACCGCTTCGCCGCCGAGGAGTACCTGAAGGCGTTCGAGACCATGCGCTCGGGACAGTCGGGAAAGGTCGTGCTCGACTGGGCGTGATCCCGATCGCGCTTCTGCTCGCCCCGATCGCCATCACGCACGTCGGCGTGGTGGACCTCGACGAGGGACGGATCGTACCAGACCAGACCGTCATCGTCCGCGACGGCCGCATCGAGAGCGTCGGGCGCTCCGGTGCGAAGGTTCCGAAGGGAGCCACCCAGGTCGACGGGCGCGGCAAGTTCCTCCTGCCGGGCCTCTGCGACATGCACGTCCACCTGAGCTGGACGACGGCGAGCGCCCTGCCCTTGCTGGTCGCGAACGGGGTCACCTGCGTGCGCGACCTGGGGAGCGATCTGGCCGGGATCGATGCCTGGCGCGCGGAGATCGCAGCCGGGGTGCGCATCGGGCCGCGCATCGTCCGCGCCGGACCGATCTTGAATGGGCGGAGCTTCAACCGCTACCAGCTCGTCACCGGCCCGCCCGAAGAGGCGCGAGGCATCGTCCGGGCGCTGAAGCAGGTCGGGGTCGATCTGATCAAGGTGCATCGGCGGGTGGAGCGGGAGGCGTATTTCGCCATCGCCGACGAGGCGAAGAAGCAGGGGCTGCCGCTCGTCGGTCACATCCCCATGACGGTCACTCCCGAGGAGGCTTCCGACCAGGGACAGCTCATCGAGCACACCGAAACGCTCTTCGAGGGAACGTTCTCCGCTGCGCTCGAGCCCGGAGCGCTCCCCGCGGCCATCGCACGATTCCGATCGGAAGGCGCTGCCGCCTTGTTCGCTCGCTTCGTGCGCAATCACACCCCGGTGACCCCGACCCTCGTGCCGTGGCGTCATCTGCTGGCGCATCCCGATCCGCTCTCGGACCCTCGCATGCGGTACGTGGCGCGCTCGCTGAAAGAAGCGCAGAAGCGCGCGCCGCCGATGTCGGCGGAAGACCGCGCCGAGCTCGAGCAGACCTACGCGGAGTACCGCGCCGTGGTCGGGCAGATGAATCGCGCGGGCGTCGTGCTCCTCGCGGGAACGGACATCGCGGCCGCGCGCATCCCCGGGTTCTTCCTGCACGACGAGCTCGGCGCACTCGTCGAGGCAGGCCTCAGCCCGCTGCAGGCGCTCCGCGCCGCGACCTCGAATGCCGCCGCCATCCTTCGCAAGGACATCGGAGCCGTCGCGCCGGGGAAGCTCGCCGATCTTGTGCTCCTCGATGGGAACCCGCTCGAGCGCATCGAGAACACGAATCGGATCAGGGCCGTGGTGGTAGCCGGAAAGCTCTTGCGGAGGTCCGATCTGGATCGGCTCCTGCGCCTCGGAGAGGAGATGGCGAGCCGGAACTGAACGGCGCACCCGCGCCGGTGTTCGATTCCGTACGAAAACGGACCACCAAGACCGCTGTGCACAAATTGGTCGGGTGCCCCTCCTCTTCGTGATTCTCAGCCTGTTCGTGGCGGTCGGATGCGGCGCATCCAGGCCGCCCACGCAGTCCAGCGCCTCCAGCGGGCCAGCCGCCACGGATCCTTCGAGCGGAGCGGGCGCCGACGCCGGTCAGCCCGATGCGGGCACTGCGTCCGCACCCGACGCGGGCACGCCGCCCGACTGCTCGGCAAGTGCGCCATTCGACGCACGTTGCTTCGATCCAGGAGCGCCCTCCGTCGCAGTAACCCAGTCCGACGCCGCACAGTGCGCGGCCTTCCTGCCCGTGACCGTGCCGGAGCCGGTGCTCTTTACGAAGTCATTCCTCGGCCCCTCGATGGGGACGGTCAACTGCGGCGCGGTCCCGGACGGCGATGGCCACCTCGGCGTCTGCATGTACAGCGATCCAGGATACCCGGCAGACGGCTCCAGGACCCAGGTGATGACCGCGGACGGCGCCACCCTGGCGACGCTTCCGGGCACGGTCGTGCGGAGCGAGCAGCACGGCTTTCTCACGCTCCTGGGCGCGGTCGACTACGGGCAGTCCGACATCCTCACCGGGTGGAACGGCGGAGCGACCAATTCGCTCCGGCTCCGCATCATCCTGCCGTCCACCGTGCAGCCGGACCCGCCGTTCTGTTCCTGGGCGGCAGCGGCCGATTCGAGCGTGACGGCAGCCTGCTGGTCTGCGCAGGCAGGAGCTTCGTTGCATCGATTCGATTCCGGGTTGGCAGAGACGGCCGCCGCGCTGCCCCTTCCGGAAACGATCGGCGTCTACGGCATCGACGAGCAGGGACTGATGCTGGCCGCGGATGCTTCCGGCACCTTGCGCTGGCGCGGGCTAGATGGGAGCGTTCTTTCCGGCCCGGTCGCCGGCTCCATTTCCGGGCCGTTCCGTACGCTCGTGGGCGGCGGATACGACACCTCGAGCGGCGTGCTTCCCTCGGGATCGACGCAATTCGTGCCCACGCCGCAATGGCTCGCGCAACGGACGGACGGCGATCTCAGCCTGGTTCGCGGAAGACGGGCCTACGCCTACGTCCCGCGCGGCTCGAGCGACGAATGCACGCACCGCCTGGAGGTCCTGGCGCCGGACGGAACGCTCTGCGCGACCGTCACCATCGCCGAGCCGAGGTGTTCCCCCGGGGCACCCGTCATCAATCCCGCGCTGCAAGTCGGCGCCGAAGGATCGGTCGCCGGACGCGCTGGCTGGTACTGCCACGACGACACATGCCTCGTAGCCTTCCGGGTTTGGAACCACCTTCTGCAATAGCCACGGCGCTGCCTCCTTGACTTCCGCGCCGTGCGCGGACGACAAGACTCCGCGGGAGGCGGTGTGGACAATCTATCGCAGTGGTTCGATCTCGGGGTCCTGAGGGCGAAAGGCATCTCCCTGGGCGGAAGCATCCTCGCCGCGGCGCTCATCTTGCTCCTCGGCCGCATCGCCGCGCGGATCGCCGCCTCCACGCTCTCGCGCGTCCTCCAGCGTTCGCACACCGACGCGACGCTGGTGAAATTCCTCTACAACCTCGTCTACGCGCTCCTCATGGTGTTCATCGTCGTCGCGGCGCTGGAGAAGGTCGGCGTCAACACCACCTCGTTCATCGGCGTCGTAGCCGCGGCGGGCCTCGCCATCGGCCTCGCGCTGCAGGGCTCGCTCTCCAACTTTGCCGCCGGCGTGATGATCATCCTGCTGCGTTACTTCGGCGTCGGCGACCGGATCGAGGCGGCCGGGCAGACCGGACGAGTCATCGACATCCAGATCTTCAGTACCGTCCTCGTCAACGACGAGGGCACCCGCGTCATCGTCCCCAACAACGCCATCACCAGCGGAACGATCAAGGTATTCGCCGCGCCGGCCGAGGAGCTCGCGGAGCAACCCGCTTCCTCTGCCCACGCAGCCTAGCGGTCCGGACCCCCGGTAGTCCCAGGAGAGCTCGCATGCCCAGGCGGAGCGTCGTCCCGGTCGGCGTCTTCCTTCCCCTCCTCGTCCTCGCCGCCTGCAAGGGCGGATCTTCCGGCGGCGGAGGAGCGTCCGGGGGCGCTTCCGGAAACGCGGCCAAGATCGGCTCGGCGCTAAGCATCACCGGCCCGGCCGCCTCCTACGGCGCGCAGCAGCGGGCGGGAATCGAAACCGGAATCGAGGTCGTGAACGCCTCCAACTCGCTCGGCGGCGTGAAATTGGAAGTCCTGGTCGAGGACGACGGTTCGACCAAGGAGCAGGGCATCAACGTCTTCCAGAAGTTCATCAACCAGGACAAGGTGAGCGTGATCCTCGGGCCCACCCTCTCCAACACCGCCAGCGCGGCCGATCCGCTGGCGCAGCAGGCGAAGACGCCCGTACTCGGCATCTCCAACACCGCCCCGACCGGCATCACCGACATCGGCGATTACATCTTCCGCGATTCGCTCACCGAGGCGCAGGTGATTCCCGGCGCGGTGAAGAAGGCGAAGGCGAAGCTCGGTTTCAAGACCGCGGGAGTGCTCTACGGGAACGACGATGTCTTCACCAAAGCCGGTTACGACGTGATGAAGAAGGCCCTCGACGACGAGGGCGTGAAGATCCTCGAGACACAGACCTTCGCCAAGCCCGATCGCGATTTCAGCGCGCAGATCACCTCGCTCAAGGGCAAGACGCCGGACATCCTCCTCGTCTCCGCGCTCGCCGACAACGCTGCCGCCATCGTCGCCCAGGCACGCCAGCTGGGCTACAGCGGCCCCATCCTCGGCGGCAACGGCTTCAACTCTCCCGCCTTCATCAAGAACGCGGGGCCCGCCGCGGAGGGCGTCCTGGTCGGGACTTCCTGGAACTCTGCCAGCACCGAGCCGGCCAATGCCGCCTTCAAGGAGGCGATGCAGAAGAAGGGCGCCTCTCCCGACCAGTTCTCCGCCCAGGCCTACACCGGCGTGCTCATCGTCGCCGAGGCCATCCGCAAGGCGGGCAACAAGACGGGCCGCGACGACATCAAGAACGGCTTCTCGCAGGTGAAGGACCTCGACACGCCGCTCGGCAAGTTCTCCTTCACGGAGAAGCGCGACGCGCGCCACGAGCCCAGCGTGCAAGAGGTCAAGGGCGGGAAGTTCCAGGTGATGCAGTAACCGCATGCAGCAGGCGATCAACGGCATCTTCCTCGGAAGCATCTACGCCCTCTTCGCCGTCGGCTACACGCTCGTCTTCGGCGTGCTCGACATCCTGAACCTCGCCCACCAGGCGGTGTTCATGCTCTGCGCCTTCGCCGCGCTCACCCTCGTCGGCCAGTGGGGAATGCACATCGCGCTCGCCCTCCCTCTCGCCGCGGCGCTGGGCGGAATCCTCGGCCTCGTCCTGGAACGGATCGCCTTCCGGCCGCTCCGGGGACGGTCCGATTCCAACATCTCCGGGCTCATCAGCTCGCTCGCCGCGGCCACCATCTTCGAAGCCATCGCCTTGCAGCTCTTCGGCCCCGACGTGTCGCGGTTTCCCTTCGGCAGCTTTCCCGATCGACCCTTGCACCTCGGACACGCCACCGTCTCCGCGCTGCAGCTGACCATCGTCGCCATCTCGGTCGCGCTCATGGCCATCCTCACGGCGTTGCTTCGCGCGACGCCGCTCGGCCGCCGCATCCGGGCGGTGGCGGAAAACCCGCGCGCCGCGCGGATCCTCGGCGTCGACGTCGACCGCATCATCGCCTGGTCGTTCTTCATCTCCTCCGCGCTGGGCGGCGCGGCCGGCGTCCTCTTCGGGCTCGCCTTCAACAGCGTCTCGCCGGACGTCGGGCGCAGCATCGAGCTCAAGGGGCTCGCGGTCATCATCCTCGGCGGGATGGGCAGCGTCACCGGCGCCGTGATCGCCGGATTCGCCATCGGCATCCTGGAGGTCTTCACAGTGGCGAGGATCGGCTCCAGCTACCGGGACGCCGTCTCCTTCGCGGTGCTCTTCCTCATCCTCCTCGTCCGTCCTCGCGGCCTGCTCGGTCAGGCGGCGACGCGCGAGGCCTGATGCCCGACTTCCTGCTCGCCTACCAGTCGCTCTTCGCCTTCATCGGGATCAACGGGCTTCTCGCGCTCTCCGTCTACTGCACGCTGTGCTGCGGCCAGCTCTCGCTCGCCAACGCGGGCTTCATGGCCATCGGCGCCTACGCGGGCGCGATCCTCACCCAGAACTTCCACGCGCCCTTCGGCCTCGCCATCCTTGCGGGAACGATCCTGCCCGCGGTCTTCGCCGTGCCGCTCGGATTGCCCGTCCTCCGCCTGCGCGGCGTCTTCCTCGCCATCGCCACCATCGGATTCGGAGAGGTGGTGCGACTCGCCTTCGTGAACTGGGACTACACGAACGGCGCGCTCGGTCTCGTCGCCATCCCCCAGAAGACGGGGCTGTGGACCATCTGGCTCGCGCTCGCCTTCGCGCTCTACGTCCTCGGCCGCATCCGCGGCTCGCGGCCCGGCTACGCGCTCGAGGCGATCCGCGAGGACGAGCCCGCCGCGCGCACCATGGGCATCGCCACCACGCGCTACAAAGTATCGATGTTCGCGCTCGGAGCTGCTCTGGCGGGGCTCGCCGGAGTGCTCGAGGCCCACCTCACCTTCATGGTGGCGCCCAACGGCTACGGTTTCTCGCGCGCGGTGGACATGCTCGTCTATGCGGTGGTCGGAGGCACCACGGCCTTCTACGGTCCGGTCATCGGCGCGGCCTTCCTCACCCTCCTTCCCGAGCTGCTCCGCGGAGGAGGCCAGGCGCTGGGCCTCGCCCCCGGTCCGCTGCGCCTCTTTCTGAACGGGGCCATCCTCCTCGCCGTCATCCTCTTCGTGCCGAACGGGCTCGCCTCGCTGCCCGCGGCAATGCAGATCTTCCGCCCGCGGAGGCCACCCCGAAGTGCCGCTCTCCGTTGAAAAGGTCGAGCGCGCCTTCGGCGGGGTGCGCGCCCTCGACGGCGTGACCTTCACTGTCGGTGAAGGGGAGGTCCACGGCCTGATCGGTCCGAACGGCGCGGGAAAGACCACGCTGCTCAATGTCGTCTCCGGCCTCTTGCGTCCGAGCGGCGGGACCATCCGGCTCGGGGAACATCGCATCGACGGCCGCCCTGCGCACCAGATCGCGGCCCGGGGGATCGCGCGCACCTTCCAGAACATCCGCCTCTTCGCCGGGCTCTCGGCGGCGGGGAACGTGATCGTCGGCGAGCATCTCGTGCGCAAGGCGCCGCTCTGGCGACGAATGCTGCTCCTTCCCGCCGCGCGCGCCGAGGAGAAGGCCGCGCTCGATGCGGCGCTGCTGGTGCTCGCCCGCGTCGGACTTCGCGAGCGCGCCTTCGATACCGCCTCCGCGCTCTCCTACGGCGAGCAGCGCCGGGTCGAGATCGCCCGCGCGCTCGCCCGGTCCCCGCGCGTCCTTCTCCTCGACGAGCCCACCGCGGGCATGAATGCCGCCGAGGTCGCGGCCGTGGAAAAGCTCATCCGCGAGGTGGCGGCGGAAGGCCGATCGGTCCTGCTCGTCGAGCACAACGTCCGCCTGGTGATGGAAGTGAGCGATCGCATCACCGTGCTCAACTTTGGAAAGGTAATTGCCGACGGCGAGCCCGAGGAGGTCGCGCGCGACCCGGCAGTCATCGCCGCCTACCTGGGAGCCGATACGTGAGCGATCCGCCGCTCCTCGAGGTCCGGGACCTCGAAGTGGCCTACGGCCACGTGCAGGCGGTACGCGGCATCTCGCTCTCGGTGCGCAAGGGACAGATCGTCACCTTGATCGGCCCCAACGGAGCGGGAAAGAGCAGCACGCTGAACGCGATCGCCGGGCTCCTCAAGCCGAAGCGCGGAGCCGTGCTGCTCGAAGGCAGGGATCTGGCGGGCGTGCCGGCGCACCGCGCGGCGCGCGACGGGATCGTGCTCGTCCCGGAAGGCCGAGCCATCCTGCAGCGCATGACGGTCGAGGAGAACCTGCGCCTCGCGGCGGAGATGCTGCCGGCGCGCGGCGAGCGCGCGCAGGACAAGCCCGCAAGCGCTCCGCGCGTGCAAGATCAGATCGACGAGCAGTTGCGTAATTTCCCCTCTCTCGAGCGGCGGAGAGCGCTTCCCGCCGGGCAGATGTCGGGCGGCGAGCAGCAGATGCTCGCCGTCGCGCGCGCCCTGTTGCAGAAGCCGCGCATCCTGCTGCTCGACGAGCCTTCGATGGGGCTCGCGCCCATCCTCGTCGCGCAGATCTTCGCGCTCCTGGAGCAGATCAACGGTGCGGGAACCACCCTGCTCCTCGTCGAGCAGAACGCGCGCAAGGCGCTCGCCGTCTCGGACCACGCCTACGTCCTCGAGCGCGGCACCATCGCGGTTTCCGGACCTGCCGCCGATCTGGCCCGCGATCCACGCGTCCAGGCCGCCTATCTCGGCGGGGACGTGGCGGTTTGACGCGAAATCTACGCCGAATCAAGCCAGGTCCTTTCGCCGCTCCGCCGCCCGATCGAGCGGGCAGGCGCCCGGCGCGCCGCGCACCGCCGGCTGCCTGCGACGAATGCCTACCGTGACCGACACCGGAATTTCTCGTTTCCGCCCCCCGCAAAGGTACACTCGGTTCGCGCGGGCCTGCCCCGCCTGGGGTGGAACGTCGCGCGGGAGCCCCGGGCTTCTCGTTGCGCCGAGCAACAATGGGGTGCAACGCACAGTGGAAGACGCGCCGCGTCCGTGCTTATAGAGGGGACCAAAGGGTCATGAGCACCATTCTCGTCCTCGACGATGACCGGATCTTCCGGCGGCTGGTCGTCGAAGTCCTGGAGCAGCGCGGACACCGCGTGCTCGAGGCCGGCCGCGCCGCGGAAGCGGATCGGATCCTCGAGGAGGAGCATGCCGACTTGTTGGTGGTCGACGGGTTGCTCCCCGACATCACGGGCGTGCAGTGGATCGAGAAGCTGCGCGAGGCGGGCCGGCAGACCCAGGTCCTGCTCGTCACTTCCTTCTGGAAGAGCATGCGCGACTTCGCCATCGCGGCGCGCAGGCTCGGCGCCATCGAGATGGTCCGCAAGCCCGTCGAGGCCGACGAGGTGGCGGACCGCGTCGAGGCGACCCTCCGCGTGCCAGGCAAGTCGAGGCGGACATGACCAAGCCCCGAGGCACCGGAGCGGCTCCGGCGCGGCGCTTGCGCATCCTCATCGCGGAGGACAATCCGGTCAACGAGCGCGTGGCCCGCACCCTCCTCGAAAAACAAGGGCACACGGTGCTGGTGGCCCACAACGGCCGCGAGGCGCTGGCGGTGGCGCAGAGAGAGAAGCTCGACGTCATCCTCATGGACGTGCAGATGCCGGAGATGGACGGCTTCGCGGCCACCGCCGCCATCCGCGACATGGAAAGCGGCACCGGCAACCGGGTGCCGATCGTGGGCGTCACCGCGCACGCGACGGCCCGCGATCGGCGGCTCTGTCTGGCCGCCGGCATGGACACCTATCTCTCGAAGCCGATCCGTCCCGAGATGCTCTTCGCGGCCATCGACGAGGTCATCCCCGGGCGGCGCGAGGGAGTTGCTCCGGCCGCGCCGGCTCCCACCGATCGGTCTCTCGCCACCGTCGCGGTCCTCGACGAGGCGGGGCTCCTCGAGGTGGTGAGCGGCAACTCGGACCTGCTACGGGAACTCGCCGAGCTCTTCCTCGAAGACAGCCCGGAGCGCCTGCTCGAGATCCGCAAAGCGCTCGATTCGGGAAATCTCGCTGCCTTGCAGCGGGCAGCGCATACACTGAAAGGCTCTGCGAGCAGCCTCTGCGGGAAGCGGACTGCCGAGCTGGCCCTCCGGCTGGAGGAGCTCGCTGACACTCGCGATCTTCCCGCGGCGCGGCTCTCCTACCCCGCGCTCGCCGACGAAGTCGTCAAACTGCAAAGGGCGCTCGTCCTGCTAGCCGGCCGGGCAAAGCGATGAACATCCGTCAAAAGCTCCGCATCTCCTTCTTCAGCCTCCTCTTCACGGGCACCCTGCTCGGCGCCGCACTCGTCGGGCTCGCGGTCGAGAACGTCCGCCGCATCGAGCAGATCGTCAACGTGTACGACGTGCTGCAGCTCAAGGCCCTCAAGCTGCGCCTGGACATGATGGTGATGAGCGACGGCATGCGCGGCTACATGCTGAACCCGCTCGATTCCAAGGAGCATGCCCGCAAGCTGGAGGCGGACCGCGATTTCTCCAAGGACGTGGCGGAGATGAAGGCCCTCGCTCCGCCCGAGCTCAGCGAGCGCGTCGACGCCGCCGAGCGGATGGACGTGGACATCCTCGATCGGCTCGAGGAACGCATCATGCGACTGACCGCGGAGGGCGCGAGTAGCGAGGCCCGGGCGCAGTACCTGCAGGAGTACCTCCCCATCCGCACCAAGCAGGTCGAGCTGATCGACAGCGTCGAGGCTGCAGCCGACAAGCTGAAGACGGCAGCCATGGCCAAGGTCACCGCCGCCACCCGGCTCGCGGTCGGCAGCGCCCTGGTGCTGGTCGCGTTCATGGCCATCGGCGGCGCCATCGCCGCCCACGTGGTCACGCGCAACCTGGTGGGGCCGCTCAGCGACACGGCGAAGCTCGCCACCGCGGCGTCGGGGGGCGATCTGGGCGTCCAGCTCTCCTACGACCAGCGCAGCGACGAGATCGGAGAGATGAGCCGGGCCTTCAACCGGTTCCTCGACTTCCTCCGCGACAACGTGCGGGTGGCGAACTCCATCGCCTCCGGAGACCTTTCGGTGAAGGTGCGGCCCCGTGGCGAGGCCGACGCCTTCGGGCTCGCCCTCGAGCGCATGGTGACCTCGCTGCGCGAGGCCGACCGCAAGCTCCGCGCCGAGCTGGCCGCGCGACACCGGGCCGCCGAGGAGCTACGCGCCGCCAAGGAGGCGGCCGAGGCGGGGACCAAGGCGAAGAGCGAGTTCCTCGCCAACATGAGCCACGAGATCCGCACCCCGATGAACGGCGTCATCGGCATGACGGGCCTCTTGCTCGACACCGATCTGGACGTCGAGCAGCGCGAGTACGCCGAGACGGTGCGCAGCTCCGCCGAGGCGCTGCTTACCGTCATCAACGACATCCTCGACTTCTCGCGCATCGAAGCCGGCAAGATGATGATCGAGCCGCTTCCCTTCGATCTGCGGCCCGCCCTCGAGGAGGCGTTGGACCTCCTCGCCATCGCCGCCCAGCGCAAGGGCATCGATCTGGTCCTGCGCATGGCGCCCCAGGTGCCCCCCCGGGTGGTCGGCGACTCGGGGCGCATCCGCCAGATCCTCACCAACCTGATCGGCAACGCCATCAAGTTCACCGAGCACGGCCACGTGCTGCTCGACGTGGAGATGGCCTCCTCCACCGACTCGGAAACGGTGCTGCGCTTCGCGGTGACCGACACCGGCATCGGCATCCCGCCCGACCGTCTCCGGCACATCTTCGAGAAGTTCACCCAGGCCGACGCCTCGACTACCCGCCGCTTCGGCGGCACCGGTCTCGGTCTCGCCATCACCCGCCAGCTGACCGATCTGATGGGCGGGCGCATCGAGGTGCAGAGCAAGGTGGGAAAGGGATCGACGTTTACGGTTGCCTTGCCTCTGCGCATCGATCGCCGCGCGCCCTCGGCGCCTCCGCGGACGGTGGACCTCATCGGGCTGCGCGTGCTGGTGCTCGACGACAACGAGGTGAACCGCCGCGTGGTGCACGAACAGATCACCACCTTCCGCATGCGCAACGGATCGTTCGGGTCCGCGATGGAGGCTCTCGAAGGGCTGCGCCGGGCCGTCGACGAAGGCGACCCCTACGACATCGCCATCGCCGACTTCCAGATGCCGGAAATGGACGGAGAGGCCTTCGCGCGCGAGGTGAAGGCGGATCCCAGGCTGAGCGGAACGATCGTGGTGCTCCTCACCTCGGTGGGCCAGACCCGCGAGACGGCGGCGCTGCGCGAAGCGGGCATCTTCGCTTGCCTGACGAAGCCCGTGCGACAGTCGCAATTGCTCAACACCCTGGCCGCCGCCTGGGCCTCCCGGAACGAGACCAGACCGACGCCCCCGAAGGGCGAGCGGCGCTTGAACGCGGGCCCGCCGACCACCACGGTGCCGATGTTCAACGGCTACGCGCCGCGGGTCCTCGTCGTCGAGGACAACGTCATCAACCAGCGGATCGCCGCGCGCCTGCTGCAGAATCTCGGCTGCACCGTGGACGTCGTCGCCAACGGCAGGGAAGCGGTGGAGATGATCGGCACCATCGCATACGACCTCGTCCTCATGGACGTGCAGATGCCGGAGATGGACGGCTTCGCCGCCACCGGCGAGGTGAGACGGGGCCGCGGTCCGCAGACGCTGGTGCCCATCGTGGCCATGACCGCCAACGCCATGGCCGGCGACCGGGAGCGCTGCCTCGCGGCGGGGATGAACGATTATCTGAGCAAGCCCGTCCATCCGTCCGATTT
>Ga0209474_10000292_pt1 | contig 57747 bp, 54 predicted proteins | sample GraSoiAngelo_145_FD_185902 | JGI IMG/M metagenome (GOLD analysis project Ga0209474, IMG submission 185902) | Grasslands soil microbial communities from the Angelo Coastal Reserve, California, USA - 14_1009_05_20cm (SPAdes) (version 2) | ecosystem: Environmental > Terrestrial > Soil > Grasslands...
GCGACGATCACATGCCTCTTCGTCGTCGGCAATACAGCGACCGTCAGTGGCCGGATCACCGAGGCGAGCGGTTACTACGCTCCGCTCGGTGTGCCATACCAGTGGACGATTGTCACGTTCAGCGACAACGATCCAACCGGTATCGATGGCTTCGACAATACTGGTGCCCAGTATTCAACCACGCAGCCGGACTGCAAGAGCGTCTCGGGCACGATACCCATCACAGAGGGCGCCTATGAGGTTCACGAAGTGCCCCTTTCCTAACGACAGTCCAGTCGACGCACTAAAGATCGTCGACTGTTCCTCCTCCTGTCCGGGAGCCGCAGATGCGCCATCTCGCTGACCCGGACGCCTATCCCGAGGAACAGCCATAGAGCAGGTTGTTCCGGAGGCTGCCGGACATCCCCGCCTGATGACGGCCAGTTTCTTGGCGGTTCGGATGGTGACGGCGTTCTCGTCGTCCGGTTGGTACGGAACCTCGGCGAACCCGAATCCGAACGCCGGGTCGATCGGGTAGCGACGCCTGCACCAACGGATAAAGGCCTTCATCGCCCGTAAGGTCGGGGCGGGTTGCCGTATCGCTGCCCGGACGGCGAGCAAGACCGTCTCGATGGCTTCCATTGTGATCGTGGTGACCAGACTCTGCCCCGCACCACTTCACCGAGGGGCTGCCGGTAGAACGCGTCGGTGTCCTTGGTGATTCCTCGCATCATCTTGCGGTTGGCGATCCACTCTCCCAGGCCTCGCCAATAGTCGGAATGACGACGGGCCGCGTTACTCCACCGTCCCCCTCCAGACGCCTCCAGGAGGCCTCTGGCGACATGATCTGGCGATTCTGGTGCATTTCTACCGCGCTCCTTCTTCGGTTCTACGAACCCACCCTGACGCAAGGGCGGTGAATAAACCACGAAAGGGCCATGTCGACCCGGAGCGGTCAGAAAGTCGTGGTGCCGAGGGCCGGAATCGAACCGGCGACACCATGATTTTCAGTCATGTGCTCTACCGACTGAGCTACCTCGGCACGAGTGCGTATTGTAGCCGCGCCGTGTGGCATTCTCTATAGAGAATGGCCGTCTGGGTCGAGATCGTGCTCGCGCTTGTTCTCGCAGCTGCCGCCAGCTTTGGGGCCCTACGGCTGGGATCGCGGCGCTACGGCCAGATCCTCGTGATGGGGTTGTTCATGGCAGCCACGGTGCTGGGCATCGTGGCCATCCTCAGCGTCACCTTTTTCCGAAAGGTGACGAGCGCCTAACGCCGAGCCGCGCTACAATCGCCCGCAGGAAGGGCAAACGGAATGCGGTTTCTCTATAACGACCCCTACGCGTTGCGGATCGCGGTCGAGCAGCTGGCAAACCAGGCAAGCCAGGCACCGCCGCAGCGCGACCAACCGATTCCCGTCGACGTCTACCGGCAGGGCAATGACATCGTGATCGAAGGCGCCCTCCCTGGTGCTCGGCTCGACGACCTCGAACTCAGCTGCGAGGAAGGGCTCTTGACCGTCCGAGGCACGATCGCGCAGAGCGATCGCGACTTCGCGGTCCAGGAGATCCCGCGGGGCGCGTTTTCCCGGACGCTGGCCTTGCCCGGCGAATGCGACATCGCCCAGGCCAAGGCATCGTTCGACAGCGGCATCGTCCGGATCGTCATCCCGCGGCAGCGCCAGCGAGCCGCGCACACGATCAAAGTCGAAGTTGCCGAATCGCAAGACAGCTCGCGCATCGTCATGGAAAAGCCGGACGTTATCGATGCCGTCAAAGGCCAGGGCTATACCGACGTCCAGAACAAAAACGAAAAGCGCAAAGGGCGGCCGAAATGATGACCGCAACCAGCGAGGGCGCCTCCCATCAGGAACTCACCACCGAGCTACAGGCACTCGATCGCCAGCTGCGGAATCTCTCGCAGCAATGGGAGGAGGTCGAGCGCGCCATCAGTCAGAAAATCCGCCAGCGCCGCGAGCTGATCGCCCGCCAGCAGGAAACCAACCAGGACCACGAAGCGGAGATCAACCGGCTACAGTCGGATGTCTACGCGCTGCGAGATCGCCTCGATCAGCTGCGCGATTCGCACCTCGATTTCAGCGCGCTCTACCGCATCCTGCAGCAGGCCAAGGCGTAGGCGCCCCACCCTGACCCTCCCCCTGGGAGGGGGAGGGGATATGGGTAGGTCTTTTAGGCCGAGACCTCTTCTTTGGCGGCCTCAGTTTTGGCTCGCTTTCCGATCTCGTCGACGACTGCCGGATCGGCGAGCGTCGTCACATCGCCGAGCGGCCGGTTTTCGGCCACGTCACGCAGCAGACGGCGCATGATCTTTCCCGAACGCGTCTTGGGGAGCTCCGGCGTGAACACGATGTTGGCCGGCGCCGCGATCTTGCCAATCTTTTCGCCAACGAAGGCGCGCAGCTCCTTCAACATCTCGGGCGAGCCATCCGCGCCGCCCTTGAGCGTTACGAAGGCGACGATCGCCTGACCGGTTTGCTTATCGCTTCGTCCGCAGACGGCCGCCTCCGCGACCTTGGGATGGGCGACCAGCGCGCTCTCCACTTCGATGGTCGAGATTCGATGTGCGCTTACGTTCATGACATCGTCGACGCGACCCAGCAGCCAGTAATCGCCGTCCTCGTCGATCCTGGCTCCATCGCCGGCGAAGTACACATCCTTGTACTTGCTCCAGTAGGTCTCCACGTAGCGTTCGTGGTCCCGGAAGATGCCGCGCAGCATGGCCGGCCACGGCTGCTTGAGAACGAGGTAGCCGCCACCGCCCGGTCCGACTTCCTGGCCCTGATCGTTGTAAACGGCCGGCGCAATCGTCGGGAACGGCTTGGTCGCCGATCCCGGCTTTAGCGTGGTCACGCCCGGGAGCGGCGTGATCAGGATCATGCCGGTCTCCGTCTGCCACCAGGTGTCGACCACCGGCGTCTTTCCCCCGCCGACATGTTCGCGGTACCAGACCCAGGCTTCAGGATTGATTGGCTCACCGACGGTCCCCAGCAACCGAAGCGAGCTGAGGTCATGCTTTTGGGCGTACTCCGGTCCCCACTTCATGTGAGTTCGGATCGCCGTGGGAGCCGTATAGAGCACGTCAACCTTGTAGCGCTCGATGATGTCCCACCACCGATCCTTGTCTGGATAGTTGGGAACCCCTTCGTAGATGATCCCGGTGGTGCCGTTGCACAGCGGGCCATACACGATGTAGCTGTGTCCGGTGACCCATCCGATGTCGGCGGCGCACCAGTACACCGAGTTCGGCTTGATGTCGAAGATGTAGTGATGGGTCGTCGAGGTCCCCACCAGGTACCCGCCGGTGGTGTGCACAATGCCCTTCGGCTTTGCGGTCGTGCCACTCGTGTAGAGCAGATAGAGCAGGTCTTCGGCATCCATCTCCTCGCACGGACATGATTTCGGGTCCGTGCTGGCATCCTTCACGAGGTCCTGCCACCAGAGGTCGCGGCCGTCTTTCATCGGCGTGTTCGTCGGTGTCCGGCGGAGCACGATGCTCTTCTTGATCTTCGGCGTCTGCTCGAGGGCGGCATCCGCGTTCTTTTTGAGGGGTACCGGGTTGCCGTTGCGCAGGCCCTCGTTCTGGGTAATCAGGAACTCGCACTCCATGTCATTCAGGCGACCGGAGAGCGATTCGGCCGAAAAGCCACCGAAGACGACGGTATGCGGCGCCCCCAGACGGGTGCAGGCGAGCATCGCCACCGGCAGCTCCGGCACCATGCCCATGTAGATGCCGACCGGGGTTCCCTTTTTCACGCCCAGCTTTTTCAGCGCATTGGCAAATTGGACGACGTCGCGCTGCAGCTCGGAAAAGGTGATGGTCCGCTTCTGGTCGACCGGTTCCCCTTCCCAGAAGAAGGCGACCTTTTCGCCCCGGCCGGCCTCGACGTGGCGGTCGACGCAGTTGTAGCAAACGTTGAGCTTCCCGCCGAGGAACCATTTGGCGTAAGGGAGCTTCCACTCCAGCACCTTGTCGAATGGCTTGAACCAGGTGACACGCTTGAGCGCTTCGTCCTTCCAGAAGTCCTCCAGCGGTTTGTTGTAGATGTCGGCCTTCGCGTTGGCCTGTTGGGCAAACTGGGGAGGCGGCGGATACCGCCGCTCCTCCAGTTGCATCGTCTCGATGGCATGACTGCCGGCCTGGATCGTCATTGCGTCATAAAGCCTCCTCGATTGGACTTTCGATCGTTATCGCCGGACGGTCGACGCCGGCGCGGTTGTCATTGCCGGAGACTCCGACCACAGCGGTGCGCCGACTGGCAAATACGGCCGCCCGCGCATCCCTGTGATGACGTCGGCTGCCGAGGTGTACCAGGCAACCAGCGCGGTGATGATCCCAAGCCAGCCGCCCCAGTGGACGATGTCCATATTGCCGGCGAAATTGCCCCACATCAACACGAGTTCGGTCAGGCCGAGGGTGAGGAACACGAGGAAGACGGCGAGATTGACGCGGAGGGCCCAGAACATCATGTAGGTGTTGAAGATCAAGAAGCCGAGGAAAAACCAGCCGAGCGAGACCGTGATGTCCGCGACAGCCACTTTGCCGAAGGTCACCAACGCCAGGTAAGTACCGACCGCCAGCCAGAAGGCGCCGTAGGTTGAGAACGCCGTCGCCGTAAAGGTATTACCCCGCCGAAAAGACCACATGCCGGCCATGAATTGAGCCAGTCCGCCGTAGAAGAGCGCGAGGCCGACGACGATCGTCGGACCGTGAGTACCAAAGCCGAAGGCGCTGGCGTTGTGCGCACTCAGTACGAACGTCGTCAGGGCGAACGCCGCCAGGCCCAGCGGTGCCGGATCGGCGATCGGCGACGCTGCCACCGGGGTAGCGGCGACGCGTGAACTCTCGATTGCCATCGCTGTTCATCTCCTCTCGAACTGTTTTGTGTCTAGCGAGTGAGGTAAGACGACAGCCACGGCTCACGGGGGGTGCGGACCGTGCCCCAAATGGGCGAGGCGCGAGGGATGATTCGTCGGCTTCACCTCCCCAGCCGCGATTCCTTCTGAATTCATCCTAGCGCAGCGGCGCTGTCAAGAAAAGGTGGTACGGAAGGTGGTAGGAAAGGCGGCGGTCGGCCTCGGGTGCCTCTCCCTCCCCTATGTAGGCCTGTCCGAACGATTCCCTCTCACGAGCCCTGCGAGGCCGCCCGCCTTTGGCTCGACGATACGCGCTTCGCCCAATCTGTCAAGACAGGTGGGGTAAAGAAAGTGGGCGGTGAGAGGGTCGAACTCCCGACATTCTGCGTGTAAAGCAGACGCTCTACCACTGAGCTAACCGCCCAGAGCCGACTAATTATGCAACGTGCGCCGCGGGCATGCCTGGCAGCGCGACGCGGCCGCGGAAATGGCTCACCACGGCGTCTTCGACCTCGCGCATGGCAGGCGCTCGATCGAGCTGCAAGGCCATCGAGGTGACGCCTTTGTCAGGAATGCCGCAAGGCAGGATGTGGCCGAAAAGGCTCAGGTCGGTGGTCACGTTGAGGGCAAAGCCGTGCGTCGTGATGCCCTGCGAGACCTTGACGCCGATGGCCGCAATCTTCTTGTCTTTGATCCAGACACCCGTATAACCCGCCAGACGGCCGGCCGCGATGCCGAAGTCGCTCAGGACGTCAATCAGCGCGCCTTCGAGGTTGCGCAGATAGCGGCCAACATCGGGCTGGCCGCCAAGGTCCAGGATCGGATAGCCCACCAGCTGGCCGGGTCCGTGATAGGTGACGTCACCACCGCGGTCCACCTCCAGGCACGTAATTTTCCGTTCCGCCAGCTCGTCCTCGCTGAGAAACACGTGATCTCGCGTTCCTGAGCGGCCGATGGTATAGGTGTGGGGATGCTCGAGCAGGAGCAGCGTGTCCGGGATCGCCTGCGCGCGCCGACTCTCGGCGAGCCGTTGTTGGAGAGCCCAGGCATCGACGTAGGGGACGACCCCAAGCCGGCGAACGTCCACGTCAGCCGGCCGCGACGCGGGCCGGGACCTGGCTCGCGGCGTGATACGAGCTACGCACCAAGGGCCCCGATTCGACATGCCGGAAGCCGAGCTTCAGCGCCTCGATCTTCAGGGCGGCGAACTCATCCGGCGTGACATATCGGACGATCGGCAGGTGGTTCGCCGTGGGCCGCAGGTACTGGCCCACCGTCAGGATCTCGACGTCGTGAGCGCGGAGATCGCGGAAGACCTGGATCACCTCGTCCAGTTCCTCTCCCAGGCCGAGCATGAGGCCTGACTTCGTGTAGACGCTCGCGTCCATGCGCTTGGCCCGCTGCAGCACCTCGAGCGAGCGCGGATAGCGCGCCTTGGGCCGGACCTGCGGATACAACCGCGGGATCGTCTCGACGTTGTGGTTCAGGATGTCCGGTCGCGCCCGCATGACCGTTGCCAGTGCGTCTTCATTGCCCTCGAAGTCGGGAATCAGGACCTCGATGCCGCACTCGGGGATGCGCTTGCGAATTTGCCGGATGGTGCCGGCAAAGATCGAGGCGCCGCCATCCTCGAGCTCGTCGCGGTTGACCGACGTGATCACGGCGTGCTTCAGGCCCATCTTCTCGACCGCCTCGGCGACTCGGATCGGTTCCCCGAGGTCGAGCACGCCCGGCCGGCCGGTCTTGACGGCGCAGAAGCCGCAGGCTCTCGTGCAGGTGTCGCCCAGGATCATGAATGTGGCGGTGCCGGCGTTCCAGCACTCGCCGATGTTGGGGCAGCGCGCCTCCTCGCAGACGGTGTGCAGCTCGAGGCCGCGCATGATGCCCTTGAGCTGGGTGTAGTTCTCGCCGCCGGGGAGCCGGACTCGCAGCCACTCGGGGCGCCGGGTATCGATCGGCACCACCGAATTGCGCTTGGAGCGCCCGTAAAACTTGAGCGGGGCGGCGTCAGTCATCTCGGATCAATTATCCCTCCCCCTCTGGGGAATGGTCGGGGTGGGACTACTCAATACAGCGGAACTTGCTCGGAAAACCCTTCCAGCCAGTGCCGCACCCCCTGCAGGAAGCGGGCAGCCGATACGCCGTCCAGGATCCGGTGATCGAAGCTCAGGCAGAGGTTCATCATCGAGCGGATCGCGATGGCATCACCGTCCGTGACGACAGGCCGCTTGACGATCGCGTCCATCGCCAAAATGCCGGCCTGCGGCGGGGCGATGATCGAGTAGGAAAGGATGGTCCCAAACGTCCCCGGGTTGTTGACGGTAAAGGTCGCGCCCTGGACATCGGGGATCGTCAGCTTATTTCCCCGGGCCCGGCGGGCGAGGTCGTCGATCGCCTTTGCCAGGCCGGCGATGGAGAGCCGATCGGCCTGATGAACGACGGGCACGATCAACCCGTCATCCACAGAAACGGCGACGCCGACATTGATGTCCTTGTGCATCACCACGCCGTTTTCGGACCAGCTCGCGTTCAGAACCGGCACAGCCTTCAGCCCCTCGACGACCGCCTTGACGATGATCGGGACGAAGGTCAGGTCGACCCCCTCCCGCTGCCGGAAGCCGTCTCTGGCCTGCTGACGGAAGCGGACCACGTTACTCATATCGACCTCGGCAACCGTCCACGCATGAGGGATGGTCTGCTTGCTCTTCAGCATGTTGTTCGCGATCGATTTGCGCATCGGGCTCAAGGGGACCAGCTCTTCCTTCCCCCTCTGGGGGAGAGTCAGGGTGGGGGTTTCGTGAGCCTGCTCACCGTTGGCGGTGACTGGCTGGCCCCGCCTGGCGACGAACTCCTCGACGTCCTTCTTGCTGATCCGGCCGCCGATGCCGGAGCCCTGAATCCTGGCCAGATCCGCGTCGGTGATCCGGTGCTCTTCGATCAGCGCGCGCACGGCGGGCGACAGCCGAGTACTGGCCTCCGCGGCGCCCCCACCCTGACCCTCCCCCGACGCGGGTGAGGGAACCTGTGATGCCCGGGCGAGTGGCCGAGTGCCCTCATCCTCCCTCCGCCTTGTGGGGACTGCCGGGGAGGGGGTCTGGCCGGCCGGCACCGACTCTTCGATGACGGCGATCTCGGTTCCAACCGTCACCGTCGTGCCTTCCTTGACCTTGATTTCCTTGAGGACACCGGCCAGCGGGGCGGGGACCTCGGCATTCACCTTGTCGGTGATGACTTCGACCAGCCCCTCGTACTTCTTGACCGTGTCGCCGGGTTGCTTGAGCCACTTCGCAATTGTGCCCTCGGTGATCGACTCACCGAGCTGAGGCATCTTGACCGAGGCCATAGCGGACCCGCCTAGTAGGCGGCCAGCTCCTTCGCTTTGGCGAGGATCCGTTCGGGATTCGGCAGAAACGCCTCTTCGAGGACGTGGTTGAATGGCATCGCCGGCACGTCCGGGCCCGTCAACCGCATGACGGGCGCGTCCAGGGAATCGAAGGCGTTCTCCATGATCACCGCCATCACCTCGGCGGCGATGCCGGCGAAGCGGTTGTCCTCGTGTACGACCAGGACCTTGCCGGTCTTCTTTGTCGTCGCGATCACCGCCGCCTCGTCCATGGGCTTGATCGTGCGCAGGTCGAGGACCTCGGCCGAGACGCCCTCGGTGGCCAGCTTCTCGGCCACCTCGAGGCAGTAGTGCAGCATCAGGCCGTAGGCGATCAGGCTCAGATGGGTGCCCTCGCGCTTGACCTCCGCCTTGCCGATCGGGACGACGCCGTCGTTCCCGGGCACCTCGCCGCGTATCAACCGGTAGCTGCGCTTGTGCTCTAGGTAGAGGACCGGATCCGGATCGCGGATGGCGGCCTTCAGCAAGCCCTTGGCATCGGCGGGATTGCTCGGGGCGACGACCTTCAGCCCGGGAATGTGCCCGTAGGTCGCCTCGATGCTCTGCGAGTGGTAGAGCGCGCCATGCACGCCTCCGCCGTAGGGGGTTCGGATCACTATCGGGAGGTTGAAGTCGCCCGCACTCCGGTAGCAAAAGCGCGCTGCCTCCTCGACGATCTGGTTGAAGGCCGGGGCGATGAAATCGGCGAACTGGATTTCAACAATCGGGCGCATCCCGTTGACAGCGGCGCCGATCGCGACGCCCACGATCAGCGATTCGGCCAGCGGCGAATCGATCACCCGATATTCCCCGTATTTCTTGAAGAGACCGTCGCTGGCGAGGAAGACGCCACCCCGCTGCCCAACGTCTTCGCCGATCAGGAAGACGGAAGGATCGCGTGCCATCTCCTCGTCCATCGCTTCGCGAATCGCCTCGATCACCGTCCTGGTCGCCATCAGAAGCGTGGCTCCTGTTTGTAAACAAATCGGGCCAGGTCATCGGGGGTCGGATCGGGCGCCTCCTCCGCGTACTCGGTCGCCTCGTCCACTTGCTGGCTGATGCGTTCTGTGATCTCCTGCTCAGCGGCATCCGTCAGGCTTCCGCTCTCACGCAGGTACTTCGCGTACCGCTGGATCGGATCCTTCTGCCGCCAGAGCGCGACCTCCTCGGCCTGCCGGTAGCGGCGGTCGTCGTCATCGCTCGAGTGGGCGGTGAGCCGATAGGTCTTCGCCTCGATCAGCATGGGTCCATCGCCCCGGCGCGCACGCTCGACCGCCTGCTTGGCGACTTCGTAGCAGGCGAGCACGTCGTTACCATCGACGACCATGCCGGGGAAGCCGTAGCCGGCGGCGCGATCGGCGAGGTTCTGGACCGCGACCTGCTGGCTCTGTGGCACCGAGATCGCATAGCCGTTGTTCTCGCAGACGAAGATCACGCCCAGCTTATGGATGCCGGCGAAGTTCATCGCCTCGTGCGCGTCGCCCTGGCTCGAACTGCCTTCGCCAAAGAAGACGGCGGCCACCCCGTCCTCCTTCCGCTGCTTGAAGGCGAGGGCGATCCCGGCCGCGTGCGGCAGCTGCGCGCCCACCGGGCTCCCGGTCGTGATGATGTGTAGGCGACGCGACCCGAAGTGCCCGGGCATCTGCCGCCCGCCGCTGTTCGGATCCTCGCGCCGTGCAAAGAAGGAGAGCATCTGGTCGCGCGCGGTCATCCCAAACCACAGAACGACGCCGGCGTCGCGGTAGTAGGGCGCGACCCAGTCGTATCCCGGCTTCAAGGCGGCGGCCACGCCGACCTGGGCGCCTTCCTGACCCTGGCAGGAGATGACGAAGGGCGCGCGGCCCTGGCGGTTGATCAGCCACATCCGTTCATCGATGGCTCGGGCGAGCCGCATCACCTCGTAGATGCGGAGCGCCTGCTCGTCACTCAGCCCCAGCGACCGGTGGCGGCTTTGCCCGCCCTTCTGCTCGACCTCCTGGGTTTTGGTCGCCATCCGCTAGATGTGGATCGCGGCGCCGTCGACCGCGAGCGCCGCCTCCTTGACGGATTCCGAGACGGTTGGATGCGGATGGATGCTGGCCCCGATCTCCCAGGGCGTTGACTCGAGCAGCTTGGCGAGCGAGGTCTCCGAGATCAGCTCGGTTGCGTTTGGCCCGAGGATGAACACGCCCAGTAAGTCACCCGAATCCTCGTCGCTGATGATCTTGACGAACCCTTCGGTCTCGCCAAGGATGACCGATTTCGCATTGCCCACCAGCGGGAATTTGCCGATCTTGACTTTGATGCCCTGGTCGCGCGCCTGCTTCTCGGAGAGGCCCAGACTCGCCACTTGCGGATAGCTATAGGTGGCGCGCGGCACCCGGTTGTAATCCAGGGGCTTGGGGTTCTTCCCCGCGATGTACTCCATGACATGCTCGCCTTCGTAATAGGCGACGTGGGCCAGCAGGAAGTTTCCGATCACGTCACCGGCGGCAAACACGTTGGGATGGCCGGTCCGATAGTGCTCGTCGGTCTTGATGTACCCCTTCTCCACCTGGATATCGAGCTTTTCGAGGCCGAACCCGTCGGTGATGCCTTCCCGACCGACCGCCACCAGCAGGCGCTCGCCATCAACCGTCTGTATCTGCTCGCCGCTTTTGACCGAGACGGTCATCTTGCCGTTCGCGGACTTCATCGTGTCGGGTTGCACCTGCGCGCCCGTCAGGATCTTGATACCACGCTTGGCAAGCACCTTGGCAAGCTGCTGGCCGACCTCGACGTCCTCCAGCGGCAGCAAGGTCGGCATGAATTCGATCAGCGTCACATCGGCGCCGTAGCCGTTATAGACGCAGGCGAATTCGGTCCCGACAGCCCCGGCGCCGACGATCACGATCGATCCTGGCATCTTGTCGAGACTGACCGCGTGGTCGCTGTTGATCACGCGATCGCCGTCCATCTTGAGCCCGGGCAACGACTTCGGCCGAGAGCCGCTCGCGACCAGCAAGTTCTTGGCGTTGACCACCTCTCCGCTTTCCTTCACCGTCACCCGATGTTCCGACTCGATCTCCGCCTCGCCCTTGAGCACCGTGATCTTGTTCTTCTTCATCAGAAACTCGGTGCCCCGCCAGAGTTGATTGACCACGGACTCTTTGCGCTTCAAGACGGCGGGCCAATCGATTTCCACCCCGTTGATCTTCAAGCCGAGGGCGCCGGCACCATGTAGGAGATGGGCCAGCTCCGACGAATGCAAGAAGGACTTGGTGGGTATGCAGCCGCGATGCAGGCAGGTCCCGCCCAGCTTTTCCTTCTCGATGACGGCGACCCTCAGGCCCAGTTGAGCTCCCCGAATGGCGCCGACATACCCGGCGGAGCCGCCGCCGATGACGGCTACGTCAAACGCCTCATCGGGCATACACTTCGATTCTAGCGACGCTAACTCTCGAGGAGCGCCAGCGCCGCGGTCAGCTGTGTGTCCTTCGAGAAGTCGTTGGGCGTCTGCTCTACCGCATACTCGTCCTGGCTGTTGGCGAGCTTTACGGCATCGTCGGGGGTGATCCCGGTCTTCTCGATCGAGTGATGGTTCGGCGTCAGCCACTCCTCGACCGTCAGGTGCAGATCGCTGCCGTCACGCAGATGAAAATCTTCCTGCACCGAACCTTTGCCGAAGGTCTTGGCGCCGACCAGCTTGCCCCGGCCATGGTCTTTGATCGCTCCCGCGGTGATCTCCGACGCGCTGGCCGAGTTCTCGTTCACCAGCACCACGAGCTTGTTGCTGAACGCGCGGCCGTCGCCAGTGACTTTCCGCGCCTGTTCGGAACCGCCGCGCTGCACCAGAATGGTCGACGTCCCGCTGACGACGAACTCGCTGACCACCGAATTGGCGGCGTCCACGTAGCCGCCCGGATTGTCACGTAGGTCGAGCAGCACCATATTGACGGAGCCGGTGAGTCCGGTGCGCAAGGCCTGGTCGAACTCCGTCGCGGTCCGGCTGCCGAAATCAAAAATCCGGACGTAGAGCACGCGGTGATCGAAGACATGGGTGACGACGCTCGGGACGTTGATGACCTCGCGCGTCATGGTGAAGGTCAGCGTCTGGCCATTCCGCGTGACCTGGACCCGGACCTGGGTGTTCGCCTGGCCCCGGATGTGATTGACGGCGTCATCCGCAGTCCATCCTTTCGTGCTCTGCCCGTCGACGGCGACGATGACGTCGCCGGCTTTGATGCCGGCCTTGTCCGCCGGCGTCCCGGGCAGGACGCCCTGGATGAAAATCTGATCGCCCTTCTGCTGAACGGTCGCGCCAATGCCGGCGAACTGCCCATTGAGGAAGTTCTGGTTCGCGTCATATTCCGCCTTGGTCAGGTAGCGTGAGAACTGGTCCCCCAGCCCGCCGACCATACCGGAGGCCGCGCCCTGGGTGAGCTTGACCCCGTCCGGGTTCGCCTTGACGTAGTGCTGCGTGATGGTCGTGAACACTTCATCCAGCGCCCGCCAGTCGACGTTGGTCTTGGGCGGCGAATAGAAGAGCAGCGTCTTCGCCCAGTCGGGCGCGGCCGAGCCCCACTGAAACTCGGAGAGGCTGCCGAGGTAGAAGGCACCAATCGCCACCACCAGCAGGATGGCGATGCTTTTGGCCCTCGACACCAGAGGATTATCGCCCGGCCCCCGTTTCTGAGAAGGCGGCAAATCGGCTTTCTCATCTTCCCGCCCCCGCTCGGCGGGAGGATCAGGCTGGGGGTGGATCACGAAGCCGGCAGGTACGCGAGCGGATCGACGGGGGTGCCGCCGAGGTCGATTTCGAAATGCAGGTGAGGCCCGGTCGAATTGCCCGTCGAGCCCTCGTAACCGATGACGGTGTCCTTATCCACCTGGGTGCCGTCGGCGACGGCGTACGAGGAGAGATGACCGTAAAGCGAGATGAACCCGCCGGCATGGACGATCACCACGTAGTGGCCGTAGCCGCATAGCCCGCCGCCGTAGGAGCAGCCCATCGTGTAGTCGTGCACGATGCCGCCGTCGGACGCGTGCACAGGAGTGCCGTAATCGGTGGCGATGTCGATGCCGCTATGGAAGTGGAGCGTCGGGCAGCTCGGATCATAGGGCTCGAAGGGGTAGCTGGTGCAGCCGAATCCCTGGGTGATGACCCCATCGATCGGCCACTTCCATCGTCCGGAGGATCGGGCGCGGAAGCTCTCCGAGACCAGGGCCGCGATTTGCGCTTGCAGAGCGGCGCGCTGCGCTTCCATTTCAGCCAGCTGCTGCCGGAACTGCGCCTCGATGGCGGCAATCTGGGCTTCGCTGGCGGCGCGCTGGTCGCGGACCGCCTGCAGCTGCGCCTTTTGATCCTGGATCTGCTTGACGACTTGCGCTTGCTGCGCTTGCTTGGCTTCGAGGTCGGCTTTCATCGCCTCGATGGCGGCCCGTTCTCTCTGCAGCTCGGCGAGCTGGCGCCGATCCTCACGCACGATGTCGTTGAAAAAGAAGGCACGATTGAGCAGATCGGTGAAGTTGGCGGCCGAGAAGATCAGTTCGAGGCCGTTGACCTGGCCGCTTTTGTACATGATCCGCATCCGGTCACCGAAGGCGGCGATGTGTTGGGCCAGCTCGGCTTCTTTTTCAGCCAGCTGCAGCTTGGCCTGGTCGACTTCCTTTCCCAGCTCGACCAGCTTGGCCGTCTCCTGGTCGATCTGCGCCTGCACCGCGCGAAGCTGGGCGTCGAGGGCGGCGACCTGGGACTGGAGGGCGCGCTCCTGGGCGAGCAGCCGGGCGATCTGCGTCTTGGTCGCAACGATCGAGCCGTTGAGGCCCTGGAGCTGCTGCTGCTTCTGGCCGACGGTATCCGCCACCGAGCTCAGCAGCGACATCGTGAGCAGCGCGATCACCAGCGCCAGTTGCAGGCGCGCGGACCTCACTGCTTGAGGAACCGCCTTACACCCAGATAGCTCCCAACGCTTCCCAGCAGCAGTCCGAAGGCGAGCATGGCGGCGAGCACGATCCGCAAGTAGTTCGGGTCGAAGGCGAGTGGCACGAAGATCAGCACGCTCTGGAGGTTCATGACCGCCGGCCGGTAGCCGAAGCCCACGATCAACACCGCCACCACGGCGCCCAGGACGCCCACGAGGAGGCCCTCGACGATGAAGGGCCAGCGCACGAACCAATCGGTGGCGCCGACCAGCTTCATGACCTCGATCTCCTTGCGGCGCAGATAGATCGCGGTCCGAATGGTGAGCATGATGATGAAGACCGAGAGGCCGGTCAAGCCGACGATCAAGGCGAGGCCGGCGATGCCGGCGACCCGGGCCAGCAGGATGATCTTGTCGATCACATTCGGTTCGTAGTTGGTGGCAGGAGACTTGTCGACCAGCGGCGAATTGCGCACTTCCTGGTCGATCGCCCCCAGGTCACGAATATCCTTGACCGTCACGTCGAGGCTCGCCGGCAATGGATTGGTCCCCAGCGTGTCGATCACGCTCGGGTCCAACGCCGGGAGGTCACGAAACCTTGCCATCGCCTGGTCCTTGGAGACGTAGGTGACGTTGCTGACCCTCGGGTCGGCTTCCAGGTGGAGCTTGAAATCCATCGCGCTGCTCAACGGCGTCGTGTCGGCGAGGTACACGGAGATGGCGCTTGCTTTGGTTTTTTCCAGCGCGACGATCCGATCGAGCGAGTGCAAGACCAGGAGCAGGCTGCCTAAGGCGAGGAGCACCACCCAGACGATGAGCACGCTGGCGATGCTGACGGCCGCGTTGCGCCAGAAGTTCTGCCAGGCGCTGCCGAAGGCGAAGTCAACGCGATTCCAGAGCCGGTGCATGATACCCTCCCGCATCTTCGTCTCTGACAATCTGACCGCCTTCGATCGCGACCACCCGCCGCCGCATGACATCGACGATCTCGCGGTTGTGCGTTGCCATCAGGACCGTGGTGCCCCGGGCATTGATCTGGAGCAGGAGCTGGATGATTTCCCACGAGGTCGCCGGATCCAGGTTTCCGGTCGGCTCATCCGCGAGGAAGATGCGCGGGTCGTGCACCAGCGCGCGGGCGATCGCGACCCGCTGCTGCTCGCCTCCCGAGAGCTCGTCGGGAAACTTGTCCTCCTTGCCTTCGAGGCCGACGATGCTGAGCACCTCCTCGACCTTGGGCTTCAGATGACGGAGCGCGCCTTCGGTCACCCGTAGAGCGAAGGCGACGTTCTGGAAAACGCTCAGGTTGGGAAGCAGCTTGAAGTCCTGAAAGACCATCCCGATCTTGCGGCGAAGGAACGGAAGATGGCGGCGCTTGAGGCGGCTCAGGTCCTGGCCTTCGACGCGGATGATGCCCGACGTCGCTTTCTCCTCGCGGATCAGGAGCCGGACGAGGGTGGACTTGCCGGCGCCGCTCGGCCCGACGAGAAAGACGAAGTCCTGCTTGGGAATCTCCAGCGTCACCTCGCGCAAGGCGACGGTGCCGTTCGGGTACGTTTTGCTGACGCCCCGCAAACTGATTTGCGGCGCGTCGGGGGTCAGGGCGGCCATCCGCTGCCGGTCCGCTGACGTCGTCCGTGTTGGCTGGATCGTAATAGTTGCTGGCACGAGTACAAATCCATTCCGAAAGCCGTTGCCGCGACGGGGATGACCCTCACGGGCCAAATGACTCGGGCAGTATAGGGCATCCTGTGGCGGATCGCTGCTCGCCTTCACCCTGCGTGAAAAAATGGACCATAGGCCTCCCTATACTCAAACAGCATGCTCAACGCCGCCGTCCCGATGGTGCGCGTCGAGCGGGGCGGCGTCGAAGAGGCGCTTCATGTCGGTCATCTGGTCGCCGCGGATGCGGGCGGACGGATCCATGCGAGCGCCGGAAACCCACAGCGTCTGACCTACTTCCGCTCCTGCGCCAAGCCGCTCCAGGCCTTCGCAGCCCTCGAAACGGGGATCGCCTCGCGGTTTGACCTGAAACCCGAACACCTTGCCATCATGGCGGCGTCGCACAACGGCGAGCCGCGACACGTCGAGGTGGTGCGCGATCTGCTGCAGCGGAGCGGCGTCCCCGAGAGCGCCTTGCAATGCGGCGCCCACTGGCCCTATTACGAGCCGGCCGCCGCCGACGTCCGGCACCAGTTGAGCGAGCCGCTGGCCGTCTTCAACAACTGCTCGGGCAAACACGCGGGGATGCTGGCCGCCGCCGGCGCGCTTGGTTCGCCGTTGGATAGCTACCTCGTTCCGGACCACCCGGTCCAGCAGCGGATTCAGCATGCCATGGCCAAATTCACCGCTTGCAACCAGGAAGACATCCGTTGGGGCATCGATGGGTGCAGCGCGCCCAATGCCGCGGTGCCCCTGGCGGCCATGGCCCGAAGCTTCGCCGCGTTCGTCGGAGCGAGTGACGCCGCTGCCCGCCGCATTGTCGAGGCAATGACCGAACATCCTTTTCTCATCGGCGGTACCGAGCGCTTCGACACCAGGGTGATGGAGGTCACGGGCGGAAGGCTCCTTGCCAAAGGGGGAGCCGCCGGCGCCCACTGCACCGCAGACCGGCGGTCAGGGCTCGGTCTGGCGGTCAAGCTCGATAGCGGCGATGGCACCTGGACTGCGGTTGCCGCGATGGCGGCGCTGGAGCGGCTGGGATGGCTGAATGCAGGCGAGATCGAGGCCCTGAGCTCCTTCGCCCGGCCGAACCTCCGAAATCATGGTCGCGTCGTGGTCGGGTCGGTTCGTCCGGTGCTGGAGGTTGCCGTAACGGCCGTGTAACGGCGGGCGTGAGCCGATGGCCTTGGGCGTCATACCGCCGTGCGCCGACTGACGGGCCTGCTCGGCTGGCCTGACCCGCGCCAGGTCATCACCAGTGGCATCATCGTGCTCCTTGCGTTCCTCTATGCGGCCTTCTACCTCCTGCCGCTCGTCGCGCCCCATGCGCCCCGCGCGGACGACTTTCAGGATTACCTCTTCGCCGCGCGCCAGCTGACGACGGGCGGGGACCCCTACGCGAATTTCATTCGCATACATGTGCCCTGGGACTGGTCGCTGAGCAGCGGTTACCTCTACCCTCCCCTCTTTGCCGCCCTCCTCATTCCGCTCACATGGCTTCCGGGAGATCTTGCCGTTCGGCTCTGGCTTTTCCTGATGCAGTTTTGCATCGTCGGAAGCTTGTTGATCGTCTATCGCCAGATCGGACGGCCGAGCCGTGGCGAGCTGATCGCGCTGGGCGCGGTCCTGCTGACGTTCTTTCCGCTGATCAACAGCGCCGCCACCGGGGCGATGAATGCCATCCTGCTTTTGCTGTTGACCTGCGCCTGGGCGTACTGGCTGCGCCACCGCGACGTAACGAGCGGGATGCTTGCCGGTCTGGCCGCGGTCATGAAACTCTTCCCGCTTGCCCTGATGCCCTACCTCGCCTGGCGCCGTCACTGGCGACTCCTGACCGCGCTCGGCCTGACCACCGTCGCTGGCCTGGCGCTCGGCTTCGTCATCACGCGCGTCGATCACAACATCTATTACTTCCGCGACATGCTGCCGCATCTCGCGATCGGGACCGGCTACCGGGAGAACCAATCGCTGGCTGGGTTCACGGCCCGGTTGTGCAACCCATCGACCGCGGATGCCGGCGGGAACGCGGGCTGGTGCGGACGGCTGCTCGATTGGCCACTGGTCGCTGGCGTGATCGGGCTCGTCCTCTACGAGACCTCAAGACTTAGTCGATCAGGATTGGAATTCGCGCTCGCCATCGCCGCCCTTCCCTTGATCAGCAGCGTGACCTGGAGCTTTCACCTCGTGCTGCTGATTCTTCCCATCACCCTCTTGATCCGTCGACTCCTCAGTGGGGATTTGTCGCGAACCGCCGGACGCTGGCTCGTTGTTGCCTGGCTCTGTTTCTCGGTTGGTCCGGCGATCCACTATCTCCTGATCGTTCATCCCCTTGCCCGGTTGCCGGGATTGGCTGATCTGATCCCCTTCACACTGACTCGAGTGCTCGGGGAGAGCTATTTCATCGGGACGGTCGTGATCTTGGGCAGCTTGTGGGACGCCACCCGAAGGCAGCGCCGCATCCAGCAGACCGCCGATGTCACACTCGCGGCTTAAGCGGCCTTACCCTGCTGACCCGCATCCCAGCGGAGGAAGGCTTCCATGAACGGTTCGAGCTCCCCGTTGAGAACCGCCTGGACGTTGCCCATCTCGTAGCCGGTTCGGTGGTCTTTCACGAGCGTGTACGGATGCAGGACGTAGCTGCGGATCTGGCTTCCCCACTCCATCGACTGATGCTCGCCCTTGAGCTCCTGGCGCTGTTCGGAGCGTTGCTGCTCCCGCAACGCGACTAACCGCGAGCGGAGAACCTTGAGCGCCATCTCGCGGTTCTTGATCTGCGAGCGCTCGTTCTGGCAGGTAACGATGATCCCGGTCGGCAGATGGGTCATTCGCACGGCGGACGATGTCTTGTTGACGTGCTGGCCGCCCGCGCCGCTCGAACGGTACACATCGACCTTCAAGTCCTCGGGCTTGATCTCGATGTCGCCCGCGTCTTCAATTTCCGGGATCACCTCGACCAGCGCGAACGAAGTATGGCGTCGATGCGCCTGGTCGAACGGCGACAGCCGCACCAGGCGATGCACGCCCCGCTCAGCGCGCAGCCAGCCGAAGGCGCGCTTGCCTGAGATCCGCACGGTCACGCTCTTGTAGCCGGCTTCCTCGCCGGGCGACTCGTCCAGCATCTCCGTCTGCATCTTGTTGCTCTCCGCCCAGCGCAAGTACATCCGCAGGAGCATTTCCGCCCAGTCCTGGGAATCAGTGCCGCCGGCGCCGGCGTGGATGCTGACCAGTGCCGGATGCTCAGCGTAGGGGTTGGCAAACAACAGGTCGATTTCCTGCTTTTCGACGTCCTTGTCCAGGGCGCGCAGATCCTGCTCGAGCGTGGCCTGCAGATGCCCATCCTTCTCGGCAATCGCCAGCTCGGCCAGCCCGATCACGTCACGCGCGCGCGCTTCGATGCTGCGCCAGGTCTGTACCTCCTCACGCAGGCCCTTGGCCTCCTGAGCCAGCCGCTGGGCTCGGGGCGGGTCCTGCCAGATGTTGGCGTCTTCTAGCGCGCGCTGCAGCGTCTGAAGACGCTGGTCCTTCTGAGGGAGGTCAAAGATGCTCCTGGAGCTGCAGGATCTTCTTCAACAGGTCGCTGGCTCGTTCGAGGATCTCTTCCATCGGCCTAGTGTCCGTGACAATTCTTGAACCGCTTGCCACTGCCGCAGGGACAGATGTCATTGCGCCCAACGCCGGCAAAGTTCAGGGACTGCGGTCGCCGGAATTGGAGTCGGGCGGGCGTGGCGGGTTCGGCGCTGGCCGCCTTGGGCGCCTGTGGCGCCTCAACGACGTCCTGCGGCTTGACCGGATTGGCCGCCGCCGCGGCTCGAGCGCGAGCCGTCTTCGTGGCCCCGCTTGACGTGGCTTTCTTCTTGGTCATCGCCCGAAATCCTACCCCAACACCCGCATTTCTGAACTTGCCGCGGCGGATTGGCTACGCTTGGGCACCAGGAGCGACCTGATGCTGGACAAAACCAAGCTATCCGGCGATGTGTGGGTCCGCATGCTCTGGCTCCCTCGCGACGGCGGCGGTCAAGCCGAGCGCCCGTTTGCTCTCATCCAGGACCGCAATCGGTTCTGGGCCGGCATCGCCCTCGGGGTGATCGCTTTCCTGGTGGCAGCTTCCTTCTTATTGCTCAATGATTCGCTCATCGCGGGGCTGATCGTCCTTCTCCTCGTCATCGGCGGCAATCGTGTCGCCGCCGGCGGAAAGGCTGGTTATTACGAAGTCCGATCCGATGGAACCCTTGGTGCCTTTCTTGGCAAACGGATTCCGCTCGCCGCCAAACACATGGAGCGGGTAAAGCCCTACGAGCGCCCGGCCTAGTTCCGGCTACGGCCGACCGGCATGCGGCACTTGCGCGTCGACGGCCAGAACCCGGCCGGTGCGGGCTCGAAACAGCTCGCCCATTTTCTCGACGCCGCGCCATTCAGCCGCCATCAGGAACAGTGTTTTGCCGTCCTGGCCGCCGAGCATACAGGCAAAGCACGCCGCATCGAGGGTGATGGTTTGCAGGACATCTCCGCCCTCACGCACACGCATCACCACAGGCCCGTCGCCACCGACATCCGAACACCAGACCGCGCCTTCCGCGTCCAGGCAGATGCCGTCGCCGCCGACTCCCGCCCAGATCCGACGGTTCGAAAGGCTGCCGTCCGCGGTGATGTCGAAGGCCGTGAGGGTATGGGCGAACGACTCGGCCACGATCAGGGTCGAGTTGTCCGGCGTTACGACCATGCCATTGGGGAACGCCACGTTGTCGGCGACCCGACGCACGGCGCCATCCGGGGTCACGAGCACGATCCCTCCGGGCCGAAACTCATCCTGACCGAACCGGAAGCCGACGTTATTGGCATAGATATTTCCTCGGCCGTCGACCACGATTTCGTTCCACGCCATGCCAAATGCGCCCAGGTCAGCGTGTGTTACGAACGAGCCGTCTCGTTGCCGCCTCAGGATTCGGTCGTGACTTGTCACCAGCAGCGAACCATCAGGTAACCAGTCGATGCAATACCCGACTGGCACCGGTCCTTTAGCCACGACATCCCGGTTTCCTTGCAGGTCAAGGGTGCAGATCTCCTGGGCGCCCCAATTCGAAAACCACAAGCGGCCCTCGTGCCAGCGCGGTGACTCACCCACAACGAGGCCTTCGATAAGCGTTCGCGGCTCGACGTTGACCTCTGTCGCGTCGGTGTTCCGTCTCATGACCAGGACCTCCAGGCTAAGCGGTTTCTGTTGCTCCTAATGACCGGGCCCGGAAGCAAAACTAATCGGTTTGAGCGGTTACAGGCTCAGCGACCGTGGCACTTCTTGTATTTCTTGCCGCTGCCACACCAGCACGGGTCGTTTCGCCCGAGCTTGGCGGTGTTAGGAGGACCTGCGGCCGGCTGACCATTCGGGCTGCCGGTTCCAGCCGGCGCCGATGGCGAGCCTGGCCTCGGACCGCGATTCGCCATCGCCAACGGCGAGGGCGCCTGCGGCGGCTCTTTGACGAGTTGCACCCGGTAGATGGTCGAGGCGATATCGAACCGGATGCCGTCGGTCAGCTCCTGGAAGGCCTGGAAGGCTTCGTTCTTGTATTCGATCAGGGGATCCTTCTGACCAAACGCCCGTAACCCGATGCCTTCCTTGAAGTGCTCCATCTCGGTCAGGTAGCTGATCCACTTGGAGTCGATCGTCTTGAGCACGACGAACTGCTCGACCTTGCGCATCATCGGCTCGGTGACCTCTTGTTCCTTCGCCTTGTAGGCGGCGTCGGCGTATTCCATCAGTCGTGCCACCACCGCCTCTTTCGCCTCGCCGAACTCCTCGGCGGATAGCTGGTCGAAAGGCGGGAGCGGAAAGACATTGCTCAACTGGGCGACGAGCGCTTCGAGGTCCCAGTTGTCCGGGTGCCGCGACTCGCAATGCTGATTGACGGCGTCCTCGACGACTTTCTCGATCCACTCGCGGATCTGTGGACGCAGGTCGGTCCCCTCGAGCACCTTCCGCCGCTCCGCGTAGATGATCTCGCGCTGCTTGTTCATGACGTCGTCGTACTCGACCAGGTAGCGGCGGGCATCGAAGTTGTGGCCCTCGACCTTGGTCTGGGCCCCCTCGATCTGCCGTGAGACCAGCCGCGACTCGATCGGCTCGTCGTCGGCGACGCGGAGCATGTTCATCATTCCCTTGATGCGCTCGCCGCCGAAGATGCGCATCAGATCGTCGTCGAGCGCCAGAAAGAAACGTGACGAGCCCGGGTCCCCCTGGCGACCGGCGCGGCCGCGCAGCTGGTTGTCGATGCGACGGCTCTCGTGCCGCTCGGTGCCGACGATATGGAGACCACCCCCTGGCGCTACCCCCTCGCCGAGCACGATGTCAGTGCCGCGGCCGGCCATGTTGGTGGCGATCGTTACGGCGCCAGGCTGGCCTGCCTTGGCCACGATCAACGCCTCCCGCTCGTGCTGCTTGGCGTTGAGCACCTCATGCGGCAGGCCCCGTTTTTCGAGCAGGCGCGCGAGTTTCTCGGACTTCTCGACCGACACCGTGCCGACCAGCACCGGCCGACCCTGGCTGGCAACCTCCTGGATCTCATCGGCGACGGCCTTGAACTTGGCGTCCTCCGTCTTGTAGATCAGGTCGGGATGGTCGGCCCGGATCATCGGCTTGTGAGTCGGAATCACGACCACTTGCAGCTTGTAGATCTTGTCGAACTCCTCGGCCTCGGTGACGGCGGTGCCGGTCATACCGGCGAGCTTCTTGTAGAGGCGGAAGTAGTTCTGATAGGTGATCGTCGCCAGCGTCTGGGTCTCCTGCTGCACCTTGACGCCTTCTTTGGCCTCCACCGCCTGGTGCAAGCCATCCGCCCATCGGCGGCCTGGCTGCTGGCGGCCGGTGAACTCGTCGACGATGATCACCTCGCCGTCTTTGACCAGGTAATCGCGGTCGCGATGGCGGCTTTGAGCGCCTGGTTGATCTGGTGCGCTTCTTCCACGTGGTCCAGCTCGTAGATGTTCTTGATGCCGGTCCACCGCTCGAGCTTGGCGATGCCGTCCTCGGTCAAATGGGCGGACTTGGTTTTCTCGTCGACGGTGTAATCCTCGGAGGCAAGCCGGGCGATCAAGCGCGCGAACTGGTAGTACTTCTCGGTCGACTCCTGCGCCTGCCCGGAAATGATCAGGGGAGTTCGCGCCTCATCGATCAGGATGCTGTCGACTTCGTCGACGATCGCAAAGTTGAGCCCGCGCTGGACGCACTGGGCGAGATCGACCGCCATGTTGTCGCGCAGGTAGTCGAACCCGAACTCGCTGTTGGTCCCGTAGGTGATGTCGGCCTGGTATGCCTCCGGCCGGCTGATCGGGCGCAGGTGCTGCAGGCGGGAGTCAGGGTGCGTCTCATCGAGGAAATCCGGGTCATAGACCAACGACATCTCGTGGCCGATCACCGCCACGCTCATCCCCAGGGCGTGATAGATCGGCGCGTTCCAGCCGGCGTCGCGCCGGGCCAGGTAATCGTTGACCGTGATCAGGTGGGCGCCCTTGCCCTCGAGCGCGTTCAGGTAAAGCGGCAGCACCGCGACCAGCGTCTTGCCTTCGCCCGTCTTCATCTCGGCGATCTTCCCCTGGTGCAGCACGATGCCGCCCACCGCTTGGACGTCGAAGTGGCGGAGGCCGATCGTCCGGCGGGCCGCCTCCCGGACCACGGCGAAGGCCTCGACCAGCAGGTCATCGAGAGCGTGTCCCTCTGCCAGCTGATTGCGGAACTCGGCCGTCTTCGCCTTCAGCTCATCATCGGAGAGCTGTTGCATGAGCGGCTCGAGCTGATTGATGTCGGCGACCCGCTCCAGGTGACGCTTGACTTCGCGCGCGTTCGGATCGCCTAAGACCTTGGTAAGGACGCTCATTGGGTTAGCTGCGTTGCCAGCAACCAGTAAGCATACCCGCCCTCGGGAGCCCCAAACGGCCGCCCGCGTTCAGCTCAGGTCGGCTTCGACCAGCCCGAGCGAGCCGTCGCCGCGGCGGTACAGCAGGTTCAGCTCCTGGCTGTCCTCGTTGAGGAAGAGAAAGAAGGCGTGACCCAGGTCGTCCATCTCCTGACGGGCCTGGTCCTCCGACATGGGCTTCATCTTGAAGCGCTTGATCCGCGCCACGCCGTTGGGCCGGACCGGGCTGATGACGGCGGCGCTCGCCATCTGCGCCTGCGACGCTGTCGGTCGGGAGCGGCGGTGATCCTTCAGCTTTTCCTTGTGATGGCGGATCTGCCGGTCCATCTTGTCGATCACCAGGTCGACCGCCTCGTTCATGTGGGCGGCTGACTGCGCGGCCTTCAGGATGTTGCCGGTTCGCCCGGTCACGTGCACCGTCAGCTCCGCCACCTTCATGTTTTCGAGGCTCTTGTTCTTGTCGGTGCCCAACTCCATCCGCGCCTCGAGGATGTGGTCGAAATGGCGTGCCAGCTTCTCGAGCTTGGCCTGCGCATACGCCTTGATCTGCGGATCGGCCGCGGATTTCTTGGCCTGAATCAAGATCTCCATCTCGCCTCCTGTGAGATCTCTGGTGCACAGGAGTATAGATCAGCGTGTCGACGCGTCCGCCGCTAAGACGACGTCAGTGAGCAGGACGCTCGGCGTTGCGGCGGTCGGGAAAGACCCGTGCCAGTTCGGGCGGAATCGGGACGCCGGCGCCGAACAGCTTGTCCATGATGTGGGGACGGATGCCGGTGGGACGGAAGACGCCCGTCATGACGCCATCCTTGCCAACGCCGTGCGATTCGTAGAGGAAGATCTCCTGCATGGTGATGGTGTCGCCTTCCATGCCGGTGATCTCGGTGATGCTGGTCACCTTGCGCTGACCATCGCGCGTCCGGCTGAGCTGGACGATCAGGTCGATCGCCGACGCCACCTGCTGGCGGATGGCCTTGGTCGGCAGGTCGATACCGGCCATCAAGACCATGGTCTCGAGCCGCGAGAGCGCATCGCGCGTGGTGTTGGCATGGAGCGTGGTCAGCGAGCCGTCATGGCCGGTGTTCATCGCCTGGAGCATGTCCAGCGCCTCGCCGGCACGGCACTCGCCGACGACGATCCGGTCCGGGCGCATCCGGAGGGCGTTGATGACGAGATCACGGATTCCGACCCGGTTCTCACCGTTGAGGTCGGGCGGGCGCGACTCCATCCGGCAGACGTGCTCCTGGTGGAGCTGCAGCTCGGCCGCGTCCTCGATGGTGACGATGCGCTCGTCCGGAGGGATGAAGCCCGACATGACGTTGAGCAGCGTCGTCTTACCGGTACCGGTTCCACCGGAGATCATGATGTTGGCGCGGGCCATGACGCAGGCCTTGAGAAAGCCGACGGCCTCGTGTGTGATGGTGCCGAACGTGACCAGGTCCTCGGACTGGTAGGGATCGCGTGAGAACTTCCGGATGGTCAGCATCGGCCCGTCGAGCGCGATCGGCGAGATGACTGCGTTCACGCGGGAGCCATCCAGCAGCCGGGCATCGACCATCGGAGTGCGGAAATCGATGCGCCGGCCAACCGCCGAGACGATGAAATCGATGACCCGCAGCAGGTGGTTCTCGTCGTCGAACTTCCGGTCGGTCAGGAGGATCTTGCCGCTGCGCTCGACGTAGACGTTGTCGTGCCCGTTGACCATGACTTCCGTCAGGCTGTCATCGAGGACCAGGTCCCGGATGGGCCCCAGCGCCTCGTAATAGCGAGCGAGCTCGTCCTGTGAAACCTCGGACGCGTTGACCATCTAAGCCCAATCCCCCAGCACGGAAATTCAGGGACAGGCAGGCTGTCCCGGCAATGTAACAACGGGCACGGTCGGCAAAGTTTGCGCCCTGGCCAGCACCAGGAAGGCGGCGATCGACCCGCCCGCCTGGCGAACGGCCGCGGCGGCCGCTTCCAGCGTCGCCCCGGTGGTGCAGACGTCGTCAACCAGGGCGAGCCCCTGGGGCGCCGGTCGGGCGCCGGTCCAGGTAAAGGCGCGGGCCAGGTTGGCCTGCCGCTCCGGCTGGCTCAGGCCGACCTGGGCGGGCGTGGCCCGAACGCGAGCCAGGCCGTCGAGCAATGGCCGCCCGGTTCGGCGCGCCACCTGCGCCGCGAGCCGTTCCGCCTGGTTGAACCCACGTGCTTTCCGCCTCTCGGGATGCAATGGCACATACGCCACTGCCTGAAAGCCGATTTCGGCGGCCTCAATCGCCGCAATCAGTACCGGGCTGAGTTCGCGGGCCAGGCCCGGGCGGCCGCCGTATTTAAAGGTATGGACTGCGCGCTGGAGCGCCCCGTCGAACCGGCCGCCGGCGATCAGCGGAATGGTATCGAGCGTGGCCGGGGCGATCGGCTCGACGGACCGGCCACACGCCGTACACCAGGCGACGCCGTAACCGCGGCAGCCGGCGCAGCGCGGCGGAAAGAGCAGGTCGAGGAAGCCCAAGTCAGGCGACGAGGAGGTGGTCGCCGACCTTGATGCCGTAGCGGTCGATGGCCCCCGCCGGCAGCTCCGCAACCTTGTCTGCCCGCCAGACGAACGGGACCAGCCCGAACCAGGGCGCCAGCCGCCGATAGGTCTTGACGACCTTACCCTTGTTGTCGACGAACACGGCATCGATCGGGAAGCGCATGAACATCATGTGGATCCCATTGCAACCATGAATCAAGAGGCCGCCGTTTTCGGGCAGCCGGGAGCGGAACATCAGCCCCAGCCCGCGGGCGAAGAAGTTCTTCGCGATCTCGAGGGGCTCCGCAACAATGGCGCCGTCAGGTTTTGTTAGGCGCAAATACGCTTCTCCGTATCAGACCATCCCGATTCTATCAGCGCGAGTTATTTGTGCTGGAAGGTATGGATGATGATGATGACGGCCGGCCCCATCAGGACGATGAAGAGCGTCGGGAAGATGCAGCCGATCATCGGGAAGAGCATCTTCAGCGGCGCCTGGGCCGCCTGCTCTTCCGCCCGCTGGCGACGACGACGGCGCATTTCTTCCGACTGGATGCGCAGCACCTTGGCGATACCGACGCCGAGTTGCTCCGACTGGATCAAGGCCTGGATGAAGGTGTGGAGTTCCTCAACGCCGGAGCGGCGTCCCATGTCGTCGAGCGCCTCGAGACGGGGCCGGCCGAGCCGGATCTCGTTGAGCACCTGGGCGAACTCATCGGAGAGCGCGTTGTGGAACTTTTCCACCAGGCGGCCGATGGCGGCGTCGAAGCCGAGGCCGGCCTCGACCGAGATGGTCAGCAGGTCGAGAGCGTTCGGCAGCGCCAGCCGCAGCTCCTTCTGCCGGGCCTTGATCTTGTTGTTGATCCAGACGTCGGGCAGGTAGCGGCCGAGCAAGAAGCCGACGCCGGTCGCGCCCAGCTGCAAGAAGAAGGTTTTGGAGAACACGAGCCCGCCGAACCAGAAGGCGATGAGCGCAACCACGATGCCGGCGATCACCTTGAAGACCTCGAAGCCATTGACGCTCAGCCCGTAGGGCCGGCCGGCCAGGTTGAGCTTGTTCTGGAGCACCACCTGCCGGTTCTTCGCCATCCGCGAGGTCAGCAAGCTGCCGATCCGCTCCAGCGCCGGCTTGATGAAGCGCTCGCTGAAGGGCAGCGAAAGCTCGATCTCGTCGAGCGTGAGATTGTGGTCTCGGTACTGGGCGAGGCGTTCGGCAATCAGGTCCTGCCGCGGCTTGGCGGTGACCGCCTGGACCACGATGAAGACGCCGCTGAAGGCGAGGAAGGCGAAGACGATCGTAAATATGCTCATTCAGCTACACCTGGATGTTCGTGATTTTCGAGATGATGCCGTAACCGATCGCGATCATGACCAGGCCCATCCCGATCAGGACGTAGCCAAGCCATTCGTGGAAGAGGGGCGTGATGTAGGTCGGTGAGATGAAGGTCAGGATCAAGCCCAGGGCGAAGGGCAGCCCGGTGATGATGTAGCCGGAGGCCCGCGCCTGGGCGGTCAGGGTGCGGATCTCGCCCTGGATCCGGATTCGCTCGCGAATGGTGAACGCGATCGTGTCGAGGATCTCTGCCAGGTTGCCACCGACCACGCGGTGGATCTGGACCGCGGTCACCATCAGGTCGAAGTCCTCGCTCTCGATGCGCTTGACCATGTGGGCCAGCGCGTCGTCCACCGAAACGCCGAGGTTCATTTCACGAACGGCGCGGCTGAACTCGTCGGCCATCGGTGGCGAGGAGCTCTTGGCGATCGTCGCCATCGCCTGGGCGAACGAGTAGCCGGCCTTGAGCGCGTTCGAGAGCAGGACGATCGTATCGCCCAGCTGGTTGTTGAAGGCCTTGAGGCGGCGCCGCTGACGGAATTTCAAAAAGAACCCGGGGGCGAAGTACCCGACGGGGATCCCGATCAGCGCCAGGATCGGGTTGTGAAAGCGAATGAAGAGCACCGCGCAGAGCAGCACGATGAGGCCGACGATGACCATGACGTACTCCGAGACTCGCAGTTTGAGGTCGGCCTTCGCGAGCTCCTCGGTGAGCTTGGAGGTCCTTCCACCCTTGTTGCGCGTGAGGCTCTTGTTGAAGCCTTCGAGAAAGCCCTCGAGCAGCCCGCCCTTCTTGGCGGCCTGGCCGGCCTCCGGGTTGTAGCCGTCCATGTGCAACTCCATGTCACCGGCGGCGGGCTGCCGGTTGGACATGAGGGCCATGACAACGATGAGGGCGCCGATCCCGGCCATGACGGCGAAGACGAGTTGGAGCGACACTTAATGGCCTCCTTCGCCGGCAGGAGCCGGCACCGGGGTGAAGAGTTCTTTGGGCACGGCCTCGCCGGACGACTGCAGGTGCTCGAAATATTTGGGCATGATCCCGGTGGGCGTGAAGTAGCCCTTGACCTTGCCGTCTTCGGTGACGCCGGTTTGCTTGTACACGAAAATGTCCTGCACTTTTACCTGGTCGCCGTGCAGTCCGAGCACCTCACTGATGGCGATGATCTTGCGCGCGCCATCCCGTAAGCGAGTCTGCTGCACGATGACGTTTATGGCGGACGAGATCTGCTCCCGGATCGCTCGGGACGGCAATTCTGCTCCCGCCATCAACACCAACGTTTCCAGGCGGTTCAAACTGTCACGCGGAGAGTTGGCGTGGATAGTCGTCAACGATCCGTCATGGCCTGTATTCATCGCCTGTAACATGTCGAGCGCCTCGCCGCCGCGGCACTCGCCGACGACGATCCGATCCGGCCGCATTCGAAGCGCGTTGACGACCAGGTCCCGGATCGCGATCCGGCCCCGGCCCTCGACCGTAGCCGGTCGTGACTCGAGCGTTACAACGTGCTCCTGGTTGAGCTGCAGCTCGGCGGCGTCCTCGACGGTGACCACCCGCTCCTCCTCCGGGATGAAGCTGGACAGGACGTTGAGCGTGGTTGTCTTGCCCGAACCCGTGCCACCGGAGACGAGCATGTTGAGCCGGGCCCGTACGCAGGCCCGCAGGAACTGGGCCATCGGTTCCGTGAGCGAGCCGAACTTGACCAGGTCGTTGATCTTGTAGGGATCCTTGGAGAACTTTCGAATCGTCAGGATCGGCCCATTGAGCGCCAGTGGCGGGATGATGACGTTGACACGGGAGCCGTCCTTGAGGCGGGCATCCACCATCGGGGAGCTCTCGTCGATGCGTCGGCCGATGGTCGACACGATCCGGTCGATGATCCGGCGCAGCTGGTCTTCGCTCTCGAACTGGGTTGTCGACAGGGTCAGCTTGCCCTTGTGCTCGACGAAGATCTGGTCCGGTCCGTTGACCATGATCTCCGTGATCGACGGGTCGCTCACCAGCGCATCGATCGGCCCCAGACCGAGAAAGTCGCTGAGGACCGAGTTCTCCAAGCGCTGGCGCTCCGGTTTGGTCAGGGTCAGACCCATCTCCCCGACGACCAGGTTGAGAGCGTCGGTGATGCGACTGGCGCGCTGCTCGCGGTCCTCGTCGTCGCTGTCATCGAGGTTTTCGATCAGGCGTGCCTGAAGCCGGTTCTTGATCCGTTCGGCCTGCAGCTCGAATGGGGTGCGCGCCCGCGCCCCCTGGCCGCTTCGGGCGCCGCCGGCGCTCCCAGGCTGCGTGGCCCCGGCGCCGTCCGAGGAGGGCGCCGAGTCGGGTCCCTGCTGCTTCTGGACGCGATCGAGCAGCGACATCAGCGCGCCCTCGGCCGACGCGTTACTGGCTGCCACCATGCGGTCACGCTAGGTGACGCTGAACGGCAGGCGGGAACCTGCGGAGTCATCTCATCCTTCCTAACGCCGGGCGAACAGACCCTTGCGGGCTTTTTTCTCGGCGGCTTCCGGCGCCGGGGCCGCCGCCGGGGCAGGCATCAGCTTGCCGACCAGCTCACGGATTCGCTGGCTGATCTCCGATTCTGGATGGGTGGTGACGAACGGGTTGCCGCGGTTGATCGAGTTGATCACCAGTTTGGGGTCGTTCGGGATCTGGCCGGCGATCGGAAAGCGCAGGTTCGCCTCGACGCTTTCCTTGTTGAACTCCGAGTGGGCATCGGACTTGTTCAGGAGCAGAACGACGCGGTCCGGCGAGATCGACAGTGAGTCGAAGATCTTGAGCGCCAGAATGCTGAGCGAGGTGACCACCACGACCTTGTCGGCGTGGTCGAGAACCTCCAGGTTGATCTCGCCGAGGTGGGCGCTGCTATCGACGATGATGTAGTCGAAGATTTTGCGGAGCTCACTGAAAATGCGACGAACGTGGTCAACGGTGACCAGGTCGGCGAGTTCCGGGCTGATCGGCGTCAGCAGCACCTTTACGCCAGCAGGCCCATCCACCATGATCTCACGGATGAAATCGGCGTCCATGTGGTCGATGTTCTCGATCAGGTCGGTGATTCCCTGCGAGTGGTCCAGGTTCAGGAGCACGCCGATGTCGCCAAACTGGAGGTCCAGGTCGACGAGCGCCACCTTGCCCTTGGTTTCGTTCGCCATTGAGACCGCCAGGTTGGCGGCGATTAACGACTTGCCGACCCCACCCTTGCCCGAGTAGAAAAAGAACACCTGGCCATGCTCCGCCCGGCGCCCGTGCTCACCGTCAGGCGCTGGCACCACGGCGGCCGGCGCCGCGCCGCTCGTGGTCTTGGCGAGGAACGATTCCTTCTTCTGCTCCAGCTGGTAGACGCGCCGGATGCTGGCGATCAGCTCGTCGCCGCTGAACGGCTTGATCAGGAACTCGCGGGCACCCGACTGCATCGCCCGGCGCAGGTAGTCGCGCTCGCCCTGAACCGACATGATGATGACGGGCGAGGACGAGACTTCCTGGGCGAGGGTTTCGGTCGCCTGAATCCCGTCCATGATCGGCATGTTGACGTCCATCAGGACGATGTCCGGGGCCAGCTTCTTGGCCTGCTCCACCCCTTCCTTGCCGTTGACCGCGGTGCCCACGACCTGGATGTCCGGCTCGAAGGACAGCAGCTTCTGGAGGTTGTCCAGCGTGCTCGTAATGTCGTCGACGATCAGGACCTTGATTAGCTCGATCATTCGGTCATCTCGTTAAAGACAGCACCCCGCGAAATCTTCCGATTTCGCGGGGAGCCTGTCAACGGTTTTCTGGATTCGGTTTAGCGGAAGTGGTAGGTCGAGGTAAAGCTCAGGTCGGTGGTCGGGGTCGTATCGGGGTCGACCTGGTCGTAGTCCCGGACTGACTTGAGCACGAACTTGTAGTTGGTATTGTCCAACAGGAACTTCAGGTCCTCGGCTTGCTTGAGCGTGACGATCACGGTCAGGCTGGACGAGATGCCGCGGGTGTTGGCGCCGCCCGCCGGGCCAATCCGGATGATGTGGAGGTTGGTAAAGGTGGTCTTCGTCTCCGACTTGGCCTGCTCGGGATGGCCGGTCGGAAAGACCGAGGCGGTGGTGATGATGTCGATCCGGTCGTCGGGCTGGATGAAGCCGCCGATGCCCACCAACTCACCGGTCGGGATCTGCATGGCGACCATCCCGGCAGGGATCGGCAGGTACGCCTGCTTCGCCGGCTGGACGCTGCCCGCGTCGGAAACGATGTCGTAGTCGATGAGCGCCGAGTTCGCGTGGATCGGGATCGCGGCATACTTGCCAACGACCAGGTCCTTGGCATGGAACGCGAACGGCGGCGTTTGGTCCTCCGAGAACTTCGTAATGGTCACCAGGTCCGCCGTGATCTGGGTCGACGCCGCGATGTCCTTGGTGGCCACCACGACGTCCACTGTCTTCGAGCCTCCCACAACTCCACCCGTCCCGCCCGAGGTTTTGCCAACGAGCAAGGCCCCTCCGAACGCCACAATGGCGAGGAAAACACCGAAGATCAAGAGGATGCGGTTGCTCTTCGGCTTTACCTCAGTCGCCAATCGACTCACCTCCTGAAATTCGGCACCACCGCTCCACCGGCGTGGCGCTCCTTCGGGTGTTGTATCTAGAAATCCCCCCGCTTCCTTGCGCACTCTTTGCGAATAATTCCGGCTTCGTTAAATCCGTCCCGTCGAGGACTCCCGGTCCCCGGAAAAACAAGAGAGCGGGCCGAAGCCCGCTCTCTTTCGTTTGCTCCCATTACGGGTGCTTTCTTACTGGCCGAGACCGCCCGAGATGTTGCAGAAGACGTTCTTGACCTGGTTGCCGAGGACGATCAGGACTACGATGACAACCACCGCGATCAAGACGAGGATGAGGGCGTACTCAACCATACCCTGGCCTTCCTCACGGTTGAACAGGGCGCGGAGGCGGAGATACAAATTGCTCAACATGCTAGATTCACCTCCTTTTCGAATCAGATCGAATCGAACGGACCCAGTTTCACATCGGGTCGCGTTCAAATCAACGCTGGTTCGGCCAAGAGATGGCGAAAGAGTTTTGACGACTCAGTAACGCTGAGCTCGTCGCTTACGACGAGCGTTACGGGACGCTTAGCGCTTGTTGAGCGGAACCTCGACCTTGACTTCCGTGCCGCGGCCGGGTTGGCTGCGAATCTCCAGCGTGCCTTTCTCGAGCTCAGCTCGCTCGCGCATGCTGAGCAGTCCGAGGTTCTTGTTCTTGTGCAGGTTGGCTTCAGTGCGCGCGACGTCAAAGCCCTGGCCGTCGTCCTTGATCACAACCGAGACCCGCGAGGGCTGGAAGTTGATGGTGACTTCGGCCATCTTGGCGCGCGCGTGCTTGTGAACGTTGGTGAGCGCCTCCTGGATGATGCGAAACAGCACGCCCTCGGTGTTGCCCGGCAGACGCCGTTCCTGGCCGACGACGTTGAAGCGCGTGGCGAGGCCATACCGATCGCCGTATTCCTTGATGAACTTCCGTAGGGTTGGTACCAGCCCGAGGTCATCGAGCGTCATCGGCCGCAGGTCGAAGATCAGTTGGCGCGTCTCCTCGAGCGCGTTGCGCACGCTGTTCTTGAACTCGGCCAGCTCGGTGACGAGCTGCTTCGGATTGCGATCGAGCAACCGCTCGAGAATCTCGGCCTGCAGCACCAGGTTTGCCATCGATTGCGCCGGACCGTCGTGCATGTCGCGCGCGATGCGCATCCGTTCTTCCTCGATGATCTGGAAGACCTGGCGGGAGGCATCACGAAACTGCTTGTCGCCCTCGGCGGCCGTCGGCCGCCCGCCGTTCTCGCCGTACATCCGCTGCAGGTCGGCCAGGATTTGGCCCGCCGAGCGCAGAAACTGCCCCTGGTCTTTGAGTTCGGCACGGCGGCTGGCGAGCGCCTCGTACTCAGATTGCGCGCGCTCGACGTTGAGCTGCGTCTCACGGATGTTGGAGAACGTCTCCTGGACTTCCGCGGGAGAGAACTGCTTGAGGTTGTTGAGCAGATGCTTCTCCACAACCCGGCTCTCCTCCGCCTGATCGCGAATTTGTTCCAGGGTCGACTCGAGGTCCCGAGATTTCGCCTCAGCCGTCTCCAGCTCTGCCTCGACCGTCTGCAGGCGAGCGGTCACCGATTGGTGAATCAACACGAATGGATCGAAGGTCTCATCCGTGGCCTGAATCGCACTCATAAAAGACTAGGGAGACGGCGCCCCCTCATGGCTGGAGCCCCGTTTGGCGGCCCCATGATAGCAGGAAAATCGCCGCATTCACGCTGAATTTGTAGCAGATGAGCGACCGGGCATATTTCTATCTTGGCCGGGCCCTTCCGCTGCTGGTGTTTGGCTTCCTGCTGGCGATCCAGGCCCAGCTCGCCTACGCCGGCTTGCAGGCGGCTCACGCCGGCGATCTCGACCGCTCTCAATCCATGTACCTCATCAACCGGGTTCTCGTCGTGGCGTTCTTCACCTTCCTCCTCGTGATCTATGCGCTGCGGAGCAAGGCGGCGCACTCCGATCACAACCCGCTCGCGGTCGCCGCCGCGCTGACAGGGAGCTTCGTTCTCTATGGGCTCTTTCTCATTCCGGGGCAGATCCGCAGCTCGGACCTCCGGATCCTGGCGATGAGCGACGTGCTGCTCGCCGCCGGCATGCTGTGGGCGCTCTACTCGCTGAGTTACTTGCGGAACCGCTTCAGCATCGTGCCGGAGGCCCGCGGACTCGTCACCGGCGGGCCCTACGCGGTCGTGCGCCACCCGGTCTACCTCGGCGAGATCATCGCGGGGCTGGGGTTGGTGCTGCCAACCCTATTCAGCCTCCACGCGTTGGTCTTCGCAATCTTTCTCGCGGCACAGTTCCTGCGAATCCGTTTCGAGGAACGTTTGCTCGCGAATGCCTATCCAACCTACGAGCTGTACGCCCGCCGCACACGCCGCCTGATTCCCTTCGTCCTCTAGCGAGTTCGAGCCGCGGTCAGATTGTCGACGTCATTCGGCAGTGGCGCCGGCGCCTGCAAGGCCGCTCTGATGACGCCGTTACACAGGTGTTAAATTGGCAAGCCTGGCGCGTTCCGCCGCTCCGTTTCCTTCTGAGCCAGGCGTCGACCGGTCGGCCTTTCGCCGCGCGGTCCGCTGGCTCGACCTTCCGCGGTTTTTCATCATCGCGATCTTCACGACGATGCTGATCGCCGCCATCCAGCCGGTGACCGACCCCGATTTCTGGTGGCATCTAACCACCGGCAATTGGATCCTGAGCCATCACGCCATTCCGCATCAGGACCTCTTTACCTTCACGGTTGCCGGTCATCGCTGGATCACCCACGAGTGGCTCAGCGAGGTGCTGATCGGCGTCCTCTATGCCGTCGGACGGCTGCCCCTGGTCAGCCTCGCGCTGGGGGCCGTGACCGCCGCCGGCTTTCTCTTCGTCTATCTCTCGATCGATCGGCGGGCGGGCTTTGTCATCCGCGGTCTGACCCTGGCGCTGGGCGTCGCAGCGGCCAACCCGATCTGGGGACCAAGGATCCAGATGGTCACCTTCGCCCTGAGCGCGCTCACGTATTTGTGGGTCAGACGCTATTGCGAGGGTCACAGCCGCGCCCTTTATGCCCTGCCCGCGGTCATGCTCCTGTGGGTCAATCTGCATGCCGGCTTCGTCTTCGCGTACGCCATCGTCGGCCTGGCGCTCGCCGTCGAATGCCTGCGCTACGTATTGCGCCGCCCGGGCGCGATGTCCTTCCCCCGGCTTCGCGCGATGGGCGCCGTCCTGCTTGCCGCGGTCGCGGTCGCGATCGTGAACCCTAACGGATGGGACATCTATCTGTATCCGTTTCAGACCGGCGGCAGCGCCGAGCAGCAACGGCTGATCGTCGAGTGGTTCTCGCCGAATTTCCAGATGTCGCAAATCTGGGCGTTCGAGGCGATGATCTTCTTGATCCTGGGCAGCATCGCCCTGGCTCGCCGTATCGAACCCCGCCAGTTCGTGTTGCTGGCACTCGGGCTCGGCCTTGCCTTGCACTCGGTCCGCAACCTCTCGTTCTTCATGCTGGTCGCCGTCCCCGCGTTGGCAGACTACGCCCAGCAGGCGGCCGACCGGCTCCAGCTTCGCTGGCCATTCCGGCTACCCAGGCCAAGCCCGGTAACGTTCGCCCTCAACGGCGCCGTGCTCGCCGCCCTGGCCTCCGTCGTCTTGCTGGCGAGCGCGCCCAGCCTGCTGGAGCGCGTCGATGGCAAGCTGGTTGCCCGTGACTTTCCGATCAAGGCGGCGGACTTCCTATCCAAGCACCCGGCCCCGGGGCACATGCTCAACGTCTATGGCTGGGGCGGCTATCTGATCTTCCGCCTCGACCGGGACTCGCCGGTGCAGCCGGTGTTCATCTTCGGCGATGCGGCCCTCGACGGCGACCAGCTTCTCCGCGACTATTCACATCTCCAGTCGCTCGGCCCGGACCAGCCACAGCTGCTCGACCGTTATCAGATCAACTGGGTCGTCTTCCACTCGGACGACCCGATCATCACCGAGCTGCGCCAGGATCACAATGCCCCCGGGCATACCGGCTGGTTCGAGCTGCGAACCTTCGACAAGGCGACCATCATGATGCGCGATACGCCCGCGAACCGAGAGTACGCCGCCGCCGCGCGGACATGACGCATCGACCCGGCTCAGCCATCCCGAGCATGAGCCGCTGGTTCGGCATCCGCCGGCTGTACGAACCGCGCTTCCAGCAGCGCGTCCTCCTCCTGCTGCTGATCGTCGTCGCCGGATATTACGGCGTCTGGTCGATCGTCCAGTGGCTGGCGTTGACTCCGGCAGCCCTGCGCTTCGACTTCGTCAACTACTTCGCCGGTGCTCAGGCTGCGGCCCACGGCTCGGACATCTACGACGCGTTCAAGCGTGGCTGGGGCACCCAGGCGTGGGTCGTCGCCTATATCTACCCGCCGTTCTTCGCGGAGGCGCTGGCGCCACTCACGCCGCTCGGCCTGCTTGCCGCCGCACGGGTCTGGTTGGTCCTGGTGCAGGTCGCGTTTCTCGCAGCTCTCATGTTGCTGCTCCGCATCAACCCCGAGCTTTCCCGCGCCGGCCGCCGCCTCTTCCTGGTTGCAGCGTTCGCGTTCATGCCCGTCTACCTGAATTTCAAGTTTCAGCAAGTCGCGACCCTGTGGCTGCTGCTGCTGACCGCGCTGCTCTGGGCAGCGCTGCGCCGGCGGGATGGGATCGGCGGCGTCCTGCTGGCGCTCGCGGCTTCCCTCAAAGTCAGCCCGCTGTTCTTCATTCCGATGCTCGCCCGCCTTGGCCGTTGGCGCATGGCGATCACCGGCTCGGTGCTCCTGGTGGTCCTGACCGCCATCACGATCGTGCTGGCCCCTCAAAGCTGGGAGTTTTTTACCGTCGTCTTGCCCCGCATTGGCCTCGGAACCGCCAACTGGGACAACGGCTCGATCGATGGATTGGTGAGCCGCATCGCCGAGCTCGCTCCGGGACTGTTTGGGGCGGGCACCCAGTCCGTCGCCAAGCTGGTAATCGCTCTGTCGGCCGCAGGCGTGATCGGGTTCACCATCTGGTGCGGGCGGAGCGGTGGCGATCCCGCCTGGACGCTTCGCCTGAGCGCGGCCGCTTTGGTATGCGCCCTGCTGATCGCCAGCAGCGTGACCTGGCAGCACCATCTGGTCACGCTCTTGCTTCCGTTCGCGACCGGCATGGCCTGGGTCGCTGCCCGGCGCCCTGCGGCTCGCTACGGTTGGGCGCTGGTGGCCGCCTACGCGCTGTGCTGGCTCGATCGCCGCGCGTTTCCCCTGCCGGCCGACCTGCAGGTCCATGGCGCGGCGCAGACAACGTTGGTCCTTGCCGGCACCTCGGTCAAGCTGGCCGGCATGGTCCTGCTCTGGTTCCTGCTGCTGCAGATGCTTCGCCGCGAACGCGCGCTCGCGCTTACGCGGCCCGCTCGCCGCTCGCCGTCAGCTCCAGCCGAGTTTGCTGCCTGAGCCGGCGAACGTAGGCGTACCCGATTACCGAAAGGAGCAGCAGCAAGGGGACGAGGTTGATCAGCGGCGAGGCCAGGTCGATGACCATCGCCGTCGCGATCGCCAGGCCGCATGGAACCGGCGTGGGAATTTGGCCCCGCCGATCCAACTCAAAAGCCAACCAGGCCGGCACAACGAGCAGCACCGTGTCGTACGGAAGCGCGTGCGGCGCAAACAGGACCCCAGCGCACGTGAGGAGAACCGTGATCGCGACCGGATCCGCTCGCGCAGGCCGCCGGACCGCGAGCAGCAGCAACGCCGTTAACGCCAGGATCCAGATCGAAAAGGCCGCAATCGTCGGCATCCGCCCAGGAAGCCATGGCCCCAGTGCCCCGATGAGGCTTTCGTTGTCGCGGATCACACCCTGACCGGCATCGAGCGCGCTCCATACCATCGAGGAGAGTCCATCCAGGCCGCCCGCAAGGAGTGGGCTCAGCGCGACGGCGAGTGCCGCGACCAGCGCAGCGGCCAGCGGCTGCCATTGGCGCCGCGTCACGAACAGCAACAGGTAGACCGGAAGGTACTGCGGCTTGATCGCGATCAGACAGCTCCCGAGCCCGGCCAGCTGCCACGAGCCGCGGCGGGCAGCGCCCACCAGCGACACGGCTCCCAGGACGAGCAACGCGCTGCTCTGGCCTTCGGTCAGGAGCGCCCATGTGGCAGGGAAGGCGAGCAGCCCCAGCCCGCCGAATACCCTTGCCCGACGACCCAGCGGATACCATCGCGCCAACAGCACGAGCGACAACGCCAGGAAGCCAAGTGTCAGCAACTGCCAGACGTGAAAGGCCGTCTCGAGGTCCAGGTAGGTGAGCGGCACGTAGGGCAGCGCCATGGCCAGCGGCGCATCAAAGGGCAACCGCTGATCGATGGCATGGTCAGAAAGTTTCTGCATCAGCGGCCCCAGCTGATCCGGCTGGTAGACCGCAGCCGGATGGCCCTGGCGGATCAGCAATGCCGCCGAGTAGTCGATCGTAAAGTCGGCACTGCGCCGGCCGATACTCGACTGGTGGAGCACAACCGCCGCCCCAGCGAGGGCAAAGGCCACCGTGATGGCGATCATCCAGCGCTCGAAACGCGTCATGGCATCACCTTGAAGAGCGCCATCGGGCCCTGCCGATCGACGCGTCGAAGCTCGGGGTCCCCTGCCAGCCGGACGACGGCAGCCGGGTCGGGGGCTAGCACGTAGTCGATGCCGTTGGCCCTCACAAAGCGGGCACGCTGGTCCGGACTCCAGCTGCCGAAAAAGGCGACGGCCTGGGCCGATTTCCGTCCGGCGTCGATCGTCATCTCCGGATGCCCAACGTAAGCCCGGGCATTCGTCTGGGCCGGCACAAAGACCCCGTCCAGGTAGGCCGTGAGGACCAGGTCTTCGGGCGAGACCTTCGGAGCCAGCCGCTGCAGCAGGCTGGCCTCAGCCCGGCTCTCATATTCGGCGGCCGCGTCGAGCCGTAAGCCCGCGATCCAGTAGGGCTGGGCCAGGCTGAACAAGCCGTAGAGGCTCGAGGCACTCAAGATCAGCGCCGCCGCTCGCCGGCGCCAGGCAGCCGTCCGGATGGAGCGCAGCACGGTCAGGAGTCCGGGCGCCGCGCACAGGCCGAAGGGGATCGAGCTGGCCATGAACGTCCGTCCCAGCGTGCGATCGATGCCGGGGGTGAACATGCAGAGCGTCATGCCGACGATCCACAAGGCGGGTAGCAAAAGATCTCCGCGCAGCCGGCGCCGCCAGAGCGCGATCACGATCAGGCCGCTGGCGACCAGGTGCGAGAGGACCAGGAAACCGAAGGGATCGCCGACATCGAGTGAGGTCCGGACCACCGAGAACGCGGCAGGCGTCGTGCGCCAGACCGAGAACAGATAGATCAGATATGGCGCCTGGACAAGCGCCGCGGCGATCGCATACCAGACCGCCCGCCGGTGGCCCTGGATCAGCGCCCAGGCGCCCACCAGCCCAACGACCAGCAGGGACAGCTGCGGGTAGATCAGCTGCAGCCCGACAACGGCGACGAGTCCACTGATGAGCTCGCTGAGAGACAATGGCCGGCGGAGCCGTAGGCCGACCACGAGCACCCAGCACATCAGGGCCATCGCCCAGGGCAGGTGCGGCGCCATCGCCACCAGGTCGGCCACGCTCGAGCCCGGCGACTGCAGCTCGGTGGCGCGGGACAGCAGCGGCCCCAGCATCAGCCCGTGGGGTAGAACGATGCCGACCCCTCCGCCCAGGGCGCAGAAGACCATGGCCCACCGGCGCAACAGCCGTGGCCGAAACAGCTCGCCAATGAGCAGCCAGAGCGCCGCCAGGAGTGCGGCGCCAGCGCCGAGTCGCTCGCCATGGTACAGCCAGGGAGCGGGAATCCATCCCAGCAAATGAGCCGGCCACAGGTACCAGGGATAGAGGAGCACGCCGGGCAGGGACTCAGAAGTAAACGGCGACCGAAACAACCACGCACCCTGCCAGCCCTGCCGCCAGATCGCCTGATAGACGCTGGCGTCGCGGGCGATGACCACGTAGCCCGAGAAGACGGAGGCGGCGGGCGTCCGGAGAGCCGCCAGCAGGAGCGGGGGCAGCGTCAGCAGCATCGCGATGGCGCCCGAAACGGCCGGCCAACGCCAGGCTCCGAAACGGGAGCGTCCGGGCGCTGCCGCGTCGGGACCATCCTCAAGGTACGGGCGGGCGAGCGCCATCAGGCGGCCAACTGTTCCGCCGGGCGTCCCCGAGCCGGGATCAGCAGTCGGTCGCCAACCGGCCGAACGCAGAGCAGAAGCGTGATGACGACCGCCGCATAGTTGTCATTGAAGAAGCGAGCAAAAAACATGAAGACAAAGAGGAGGCACGCATAGCCCCCCATCCAGCGCCCGATGGTCGGCCGCCGCAGAAACGCGCGCGCGCCAACGAGAAGGACAGGGGCCATCACCGCCAGCTGGAACAGGACAAAGGGGAAGCCGTCGGTGCGATGCCTGATGAGCCCGGTGGCGTACAGCAACGCGCCGAACCCGTAGCCGGCGACCGGGTACGCATCGGGGATCCCGCCCGAGGCATAGAGCACGGTGTCCGTCCAGAAGCCTCGCGGATTCGCCACCAGGAAGGGGACGATCGTCGTAACCGGAATGACGGCAAGCGCCAGCGAGCTCATCAGCAATGCACGGGTATCGCGATCCTGCCGCCACCGGGCGAAGAGCACGAGCAGGAGGAACGGGATCGCCGGCCAGGCAAACGGCTTCAGCGCGACGGCAGCGCCGAGCACGGCTGCGGCGACCAAAAGCCGGCCGCGCACCAGCACGGCGATCGCCAGCAGGATCACCGCCAGGAACTCGATGTCATTGCGGCCGGGCCACAGATAGAGCGTGACCAGGGGACTACAAAAAACGGCGCAGACCAGCATGAACCGGCGGTCGAGGCCTACCGGCAGGGCCAGGATGCTGAGCAGGCCGAGCACGGCGAAGCTCAGCAACACGAGCCGGTAATCGAAGCCGGTCCCCAGCGCGTCGGTCAACAGCCGGAACGGCACTCCGACCAGGACCGCAAGCGGGAAATACGCGAGGTGATGAAGGGCCGGGTTTCCGCCCGGCGTGAGGTCCCAGTGGTACGCCGCCATCGGCGTGTTCGACCAGTCAACCCCGTAGATCGGCTGACCGTTGAGGAGGCGGCTGACTGCCGACTCGAGCTGGAGCAAGCCATCGTGCTCGGTCGTCAGGCCGGCCCGCGCCCGGTAGGCGATCGCCGCGATGACGGGGACGAAGGCGCTCAGCACGCCGAGCAGGCATGCGCCCCCGAGCTTCAGTCTCCAGTGGCCCGGCCGCAGCGCAAGCGCCAGCAGGAGCGTCAGCCAGGCCAGCGCGGTCAGCAGGACCAGCCACGCCGGGTATCGGATCCGGGTCGTCCAGATGACGACCATTTGCAGCCCGCCGAGCACGGCTAGATACGCGAAGGGGGTGGTCAGCCGGGCGGCGACCCGGGTCAGCAGGGCCCCGAGCCGGCCGGCCGGCGACGGCGGGCCAGCCATGACGACGGTGTAACGGCGAGTGTGAGAATCCCCTTCTCCCAAGCGTTATAGCTCCGCAGTGACGAGCCGCTCCTCCGCCGCCCGGGTGCAGGCGGCGCCGCCGGCCGCCAGGATTCGCCCGGCGTTCATCGGCCAGGGAGCGCTGATCGGCGCCAGCCTGGCGATTTACGCGCTGGTGCTCATCCGGGCCGGGCTTCACCATCAGGACTTTGGCGCCTACCTCGCTGCCGGCAACGACGTCCTGACCGGACACCCCCTGTACAGCACTTTCCTTCAGCACCCATTTCCCGATCCAACGCTGCGTCCGGCCTACATCTATCCGCCGGTCTTCGCGCTGCTGCTCGCCCCCCTGGCGCTCCTTCCAGCATCGATTGCCGCTGGCATCTGGCTGGTCCTGAACCAATCAGCCCTGGCCCTGGCCATCATCCTCGTCGTCCGTCGCTACCGGCCAGGACCCTGGGCGACCGCGGCGCTGATTGCCGGCACCGTGACGTTCTACCCGTTGTGGATCGACGCCGTTCAAGGCCAGGCCAATGTTCTCGTGCTCGTGCTCATCACGGCCGGCGTGGTCGGCATCGTCTCCGGCCGACCGCGGGCCGCAATCGCCATCGGCATCGCCGCCGGCCTGAAGCTGACGCCCGCGCTCCTGCTTCTCTGGCTGCTGTTCGAGCGACGCTTTCGGGAAGCGGCCTGGTTGGTGTCGGGTTTTCTCGGGATCAGCGCCCTGGGCGCGCTGGTTCGCTGGCACGACACCTGGATCTTCTTTACTCGGGTCGCGCCAGCGCTCGCCCAGGGCACCGCCGTGTACGCGAACCAGTCGGTCGGCGGATTGCTCGCGCGATTGACCACCGCCAATCCCTACACCCACGCATGGATCGTCATGCCGGCCGTCCTGCTGCCGGTCGCGGCCGCGCTGCTCCTCGGATACTGGCGCTGGTCGACGCGAGGCCAGGACCTCACCATCAGCGGGGTGGCCTTTTTACCGCTCCTGCCGCTGCTCTCGGCGGTGACCTGGCCCCATCACCTGGTCATCCTTCTGCCCCTCCTCTGGCTCGCGGTCATGGCCATCGCCGCGCTCGAGTGGCCATGGCACCGAACGCTCGTCCTGGTGGCGCTGCTGCTCGGCTTCAGCGTGCTTGCACGGTGGCCCGCGGGCCCGGCCTTCGGTCAGCCGGGTTTCAAGGCGGCGCAGACCGGTGATCCCCTGGTGCTGCTGACGGCCAACGCGCTGCTGTTGTCCACCCTCGCGCTCTTTCTGGTCGCGCCGTGGCTGCTGCGCTCCCGCTGAGCTCGCCGGCCGCCGAGCCGGTCAGCCGCCCGGCACGCTGGCCCGCATTCGCGCTCGTCTTCGCCGCCGTCGTCGCCGCCCTTTCCCTCCTGCCCTATCTCCTCGCGTATCTGTGGGCGCCGCCCGGTCAGCACTTTGCCGGGTTCTTCTTCATCGCCGACGACGCCACGACCTACCTGGCGAAAATGCGCCAGGGCGCCGAGGGGGCCTGGCTGTGGAGCGATCCCTACACCACCGAGCCGCATGGCGGCGTCTTCCTGTTCGCCTTCTATCTCTTCTTCGGACACCTGGCCGCGCTGCTCCACCTGCCGCTGATCGCCGTCTACCATCTGGCGCGCCTGTCTGGCGCCTTTGCGCTGGTGCTGGCGACCGACCGGCTCTGCAGGCGGCTCCTCGAGCCGGGTCTTCGGAAACTCGCGGTCGTCCTGGTGATCTTTGGCTCCGGAGCGGGTTTCCTGGCGCAGGTCGCCGGCAATCCGGCGCTCTTTGGCCCACGCCTGGAAGCGCTCGACCTGCACCTGCCCGAGCTGACCGGCTGGTATTCCATCCTCGCCATCCCCCACTTCGCCTGGGCAACGGCCTTGATCATTGCGGTGCTGGTCGGCTTGTTGAGCATCGCCGAGCGTCCGCGTGTCCAGCCGGTACTGATGACCACGCTGGCGCTGATCGCGCTGACCGCGATCCATCCGCAGATGATTCCGGTCATCGGACTCATCTGGCTTGCCTACCAGGCCCTCCTGCGGCTCTGGGGTGAACCGCTGCGCCTGCGATCGCTGCTTGCCCAGGGCATTCCCTTCCTGGCGACGCTGCCGCTGCTCGCCTACAACGCCTGGATCCTCTTCAGAGACCCGGTGATCGCCGCGTGGGCCAGCCAGTGGCGGCATCAGGCGCCGCCACCGTTGAGCCTGGCGCTCAGCCTTGGCCTCCCGCTGCTGCTGGCCGTTGTCGGCATCGCCGTCGCCTGGCGCCGGCGCGACCGCGCCCTCGCATTGATGCTGATCTGGCCGCCACTGGTTGCCGCCCTCCTGTACTTGCCCAACCTCGCCAACATCCAGCGGCGCTTGCTCGATGCGCTCTACGTGCCGATCGGCGTGCTTGCGGCCGTCGGCCTGCGCCAGCTGGCCGGCCGGCTTGGTGTCCGGCGTGCCCGTCGTGTGCAGGCCGCGCTCGTCGCCGCCTGCTTGGTTTCGTCTCTGATCGTGTTCGCCATCGCGCTTCGATTTGCCGGCGGTGCTTTCTCGGAGGCCTACGTCGGTGACGACGCGTGGCAGGCCATGCAGTGGCTGTCGGTTCACCATCAGACGGGCGACCGGGCGCTGTCCGCGCCTGCGGCCGGCCAGCTGCTGCCCGCCTGGTCAGGCGTCGACGTCTACGTTGGCCATTACAGCGAGACGCTGGATTATTTCCAGAAAATCGGCAATGTCCAGCAGGCGCTCCAGGGAAGCCAGCCCGCAAGCCTGTCGACCTTCCTGCGGGCGAACGGGATCACGCTGCTCTACTGGGGGCCGGACGAGGCGAAGACTGGATTCGATCCCGACGCGCAACCCGATCTGCGGCCGGTCTTCCGCGACGCCACGGTTTCGATCTACCGGGTCACCACGTCGCCCACCGCATCCTATTAATCAGTGGATCGCGAATCGCCTCAATCAGGCAGACGCGCGGCGCTCATGCGAATTCCCCGCCGGGGTCGGATGCTTGCGAACCCGATCGGGGATCGCGAGCAGCTCGAAGAACATGGCGAGCGAATGCCGGACCGGATGCACCCGGCTCTGCGGCGAGTTGATCCATCGGGTGGGGACCTCGACGATCCGATAGCCGGCGTGCTGCGCCCGGTAGAGGATCTCGACGTCGAAGCCAAATCCGCGGGTCTGCAACGCGGGGAAGACGCGCTCGGCCACCTCGGCCGTAAACGCCTTGAAGCCACATTGCGTGTCCCGGACCCCGCCCAGCACGAAGATTCTGACCAGCTTGTTAAAGATCTTCCCCATCGTCTCCCGGTACCAGGGCTGATGGACCTCCACTACCGAACCCCGGAGCGCGCGCGAGGCGATCGCTGCGCCGGCGCCGGCTCGTAATGGCTTGAGCAGCTTTTCCAGGTCGTCGATCGGAACGCTCAAGTCGGCGTCGCTGAAGATCCGGAAGCGGCCCCGGGCGGCCGCCATGCCGAGCTGGACGGCCGCACCCTTGCCGCCATGGGACCCAGCAAGCAGGCGCAGCTGCGGCCAGCCGGCCGCGTGCCGGCGCACGACGTCGGCAGTATCGTCGGTGCTACCGTCGTCGACGACGATCACCTCGGTCGGAACGCCGCTCGCAGCCACGTAGGCCTCGACCCGCTCCAGCGTCGGTGGCAGCCGGGCCGCCTCGTTGTAGGCGGGGATCACGATCGAGAGCTCGGGGATCACGCCGCCTTCTCCACCTGCCGACGCTCCGCCCGAAAGGCGAGGAGCTCCTTGAAGGCCCGCAGGACGACCCGCGGCTTGGCCCCGGTGGGCGTGCCCGCTGTCCGCGGGTAGTGATGGACAGGAACTTCGATGATGCGCGCCTGCATCTGGCGTGCGAGCACGAGCAGCTCGGTGTTGATCAGGGCGCCGTCCGAGTGCAACGTCATGCCGACGAGGAGATCGCGCCGGATCAATTTGAAGGCGCAGTTGACGTCGCGCCCAAGCGGGCCGAACAGGAGGCGAACCAGCGTGAAGAACGCCAGGGCGTTGAGCCGGCGGCGCAGCGGATCGCTTCGCTGCCGCCGGTAGCCGGCGACGATGTCCGCCTCTGGAGCGTGTGCCAGGAGCAACCCGATCTCGGCCGGGTCGAACTGGTTGTCGGCATCGATCAGGAAGACCCAGCCGAGCCGGGCGGCATCGAAGCCGGAGCGGACCGCCGCGCCATAGCCTCGATTGGCGGTATGGCGGACGACGCGCAGCTGCGGGTGGTCACCCTCTAGCCGTTGGAGCAGAGGCGCCGTCCCATCTCGGCTCCCATCGTCGACCACGATGATCTCAAAACTCCTGGTTTGGCCGGCCAGGGCGGCGGCCACCCGGCCCAGGGATTGCTCGAGGTTGGCCTCTTCGTTGAAGGCGGGCATCACGGCGCTGACGTCGGCGGTGCGTGCGGCCGGGCTCATGGTCCGAAGCCTACTCGCGTAAACACGGTGGCGACTCCATCACGGTGGAATTCATGCCAGCCGGGATCCTGCTTCAGCAGCCCGATCAGGGGATGGCTGGAGGGCATGATGATCGCATCCGGTTCGATTCCGGCGATCACGGACGGCCACCCGCCGGCGAGGTAATTCACCCGGAGGTAGTTGCCAAAGATCGCCGAGCCATAGACCTCGACGCGGCCGTCGATGAAGACCCGGCCGCCGTGCGGGTACAACATCCAGGCGAGATAGCCACCGTAGTCGTAGTAGTTGAAGACGTGCATCGGCTTGCCGATTTGGAGCAGGGCGGCCGTCGCGTCGACCGGCTCGATGCCGCGGATGGCGGCAGCCTCGCCGGCCGGTGTCAGGTTAGGCAAGGCCCGCTCGGCGATCATGCCGACCGTGACGGCAAGCAGCAGCCCGAGGTTGGCGAGGCCGAGCGCAAGGCTGTGCTCGCCGCTGGTGCGGCGGCCGGGGCGTGCACCTCGTGGAATCAACTCCAGGAGCGCCTGGGCACAGCGCCCGTAAAGCGGAGCGGCGGCGAGGACGAAGAGCGGCACGTGCCGCTGCGACGAGAAGGCGAGGTAGAGCGTGGCGAGCGCGAGCAGCCACTGGCTCGAGCGGAGGCTCACGCGGCGGGTCGCCAGCCCGGCGAAGATCAGGATCAGGATGCCCTCGAAGAGGAGGCCAGGCATCGTGTGGAAGTCGGGCGACGCCCACTCCTGGATGTTGTTTTGAATCAGCGGCGAGCTCAGCGTTCCGACCGCAAACAGCAAGGCCTGCACGCCGAACGGATTGACGGCCGCGAGTGGAATACTGATGGCGCCGGCGATCCCGAGTCGCGAGAGACGGGCCCTCGGCATCGCCGTTGGCTTGCCTCGCCAGACGTCGAATGCCTCGGCGGCGACGAAGAGTCCGCTGATGATGAGTCCGAGCACAAACCCGGAATGCAGGTTGGCCCACAGCCAGATGAATGGCGGCAGGATCCATGGCGACAACCGCCCGTCGCGGTAGCTGAGCAAGCCAACCAGGAGGAGCCCGACGAACAGCGAATTCAGCAGTTGCGGCCGTGCACCCCAGGCCGTCGATCCTGCAAGGGCCCCAGCCAGCGTCAGCATGGCGGCGGCGGTTGCGTGCAGTCCCGAACGCCGCAACAAGGCGTAAAGGCAGCCGGCGGCGGCCGTGACGATCAAGGCGAAAATCGCCACGAGTAGCGGTAGACCGCCCGCCCGAAAGAGCCCGTACATCCCGAGGTCGGCGAGCCATTCATGCATCACCCATGGGTTCCCGGCGGCGCTGAACGAATAGACGTCGGCATGCGGGATCGAGCCGGTCAGGACGATCAGCCGGCCATTGGCCAGGTGCCACCAGAGGTCGGGGTCGAGCGGCGGCACCGCAGCGAGACTGAAAACGGCGACGAACAGTAGAGCTCGGAGGACGACGCCGCTGCCGACGCGGCGGATCGCCACTGCCGCTGAGAAGGGCGACCATCGCGCCGCCTCACGCTCATCCGGGCTGGGGGTGGCCCAATCTACTGTTTTCCGCATCCCGGTCCGTGATGTAACGGCCGGGTCACGGGCTTCCCTTCAGCGCGGCGTCAACCCGGCTCGCGAAGTACGCGAACGACGAACCGAGGAAGGGCAAGCATCCTTCGCCAGCGCCAGGGCTCCATGGTGAGGCGGTGCAACCACTCGATGCCCCGCTCACGCATCCACGGCGGCGCCCGACGTGCCCGCCCGGAGATGAAGTCGAAGGCGCCACCCACGCCCATCCCGACCGTCGCCCCCGAACGCTCGAGGTTACGCGCCAGCCAGGCTTCCTCGGCTCCGCCTCCATAGCCGAGGAAGAGGATCTGCGCGCCGCTGGCGCGAACAGCCTGGATGCTGTTGGCATCTTCCGCCGAGTCGGGCGAGCCGGCAAACGTCCCCGCAAGGATGAAGCCGGGATGCCGCTTGCGGAGGACCCGTCCGGCGGCCTCGGCGATGCCTGGCGCCCCGCCAAGAAAAAAGAAGCGCCAGCCGTCCGTCGCTCCCCGCGCCGCCAGAGCCTGGACGAAGTCGACTCCTGGGATTCGGCCCGGCAGTGGGTGCCCTCGCCGGCGGGCAGCCCATTCGACGCCGGCACCGTCGGCCAGGGCCAGGTCGGCCCGGGCGAGGATGGCCGCGAACGCCGGGTCCCGCCCGGCTTGCATAACCCGCTCGGGATTGACACTGACCACCAGCTTTGGCCGGCCCTCGGCAAGAGCCACCGCAACCCACTCGATGGCCTGCTCCTGCGTGATCGGATCGATCGGCACCCCCAGAAGGGTGAATCGCGTCACGCCGCCAGCGCCTGCCGGTAGACCTCCGCGGTTTCGCGACCGATGCGGTCGACGCTGAAGGCCGTGGCTCGCTTCAGCCCCGCCGCCTGCAGGCGGCTTGCCTCCCCCTCGAACCGAAGCAAGCGCTCGATCGCCTGGGTCAGCTCCTCGACGCTCTCGGTCCGCAGCACGACGCCCGCATCGTCGACCAATTCGCTGAGCGCCTCGGCGGACGACACGATCACGGGCGCCCCACACGACATTGCCTCCAACACCGGCAAGCCGAAGCCCTCATAACGCGACGGATAAACAAAGATGGCGGCGCCGCTGTAGATCGCCGGCAGCTGATCCCGGGGGACGTAGTCGACGGAGAGCACGTGGCCACGGGTCCCAGGGCGGCGCAGCTCGTGGGCGAGCCGCTCGGCGCCCCGGTTGGTCCGGCCGACGAAGACGAGCGCCGAATCGTCGGCGAGGTCAGGTGGCAGCAGCTCGTAAGCGGCGCGCAAGCGGGCGAGGTCCTTCCGCGGATCGACCGTGCCCACGTAGAGGATGTACTTCTCAGGCAACCCAAATCGTTTGCGAACCGATGCCACCTCGGCGGATGGCCGTGGAGTGAAGAGTGACTCGGCGCAAAGCGGGGTATAGGCAAGCCGCTCGGGCACGATATGGTACAGCTCGATGAGCTGGCGGCACACCGCCTGGGATGAAACCATGACGCGCCTTGCGCGCCGAATGCTCCGTGGTCCGAGCCATCCGAAGTACCAGCGGGCTCGGGGGTGCATGTCCCCGGGTCGGACACGGTAGACGAGGTCGGGCACGGTGAGCACCAGCGGTACCGAGCTCAGCAATGGAGCCACACCGGCCACCGAGTGCAGGAGGCGCAGACCCCGTGGAGCGCTGCCGAAGCGCCAGGGCAGCGACCACTGTTCGCGTCCCAGTCGCGCCCACCGTGGCACCGGCGCGAAGCTGATGACGCGGTGGCCGTCGAGCGCGTCGCCCATGTGGCGCACGACGTCGCTGGGAACGAGGACGTCGACCGACGCGCCGACGCGATGCAACCCCCGGAGGATATGCAGCCCGTGATGCTCGAGCCCGGTGAACGGTTGAGCGGCAAACAGGAGGTCGACCGCGATGCCATCCGGCACCGTGTTGGCCACGCAGGCGATGCTACGACACCGGCGAACGAACATGTCGTCGCGGGTCCAGCCTCGGTCACATCAGCGACGCCGCGATGATCGTCGGCATCGACGGCACGCCGGCGATTCGGCCTTTGCTCACCGGGACGGAGGTATACGCGCGCAGCATGATCCAGGCGCTGGCCCGCTCGCGGGATGAGCGAGGCGTGCGGGTCTACGCGAATGCCGTCGACGCACCGCCATGGCTTACCCCCGGGGTCGAATGGCGCGGCATTCCCTTTCCACGCCTGTGGACCCATTGGCGCTTGCGCCAGGCATTGCGCCGCGAGCGACCGGACGTGAGCTTTATTCCCAGCCACGTGCTGCCCGTTGGACTCAACCTGCCTTCCGTCGTCACGATCCACGACATCGGTCACCGGCACGAGCCCCGCGCCTACTCGCGATTCGCCTGGTGGTACCTGGAACTGACCACGCGCTACGCGGCGCGGCGGGCGACACGATTGATCGCCGTCTCGCAATCGACGGCGGACGACCTGCGGCGCTTCTACGGGGTCCCGGGCGGACGCGTGGCGGTGATCCATTCCGGCATCGACACGCGGATGCAACCGCAAGCCCCGCCAGTGGTCGCCCGGCTGGCCGAGCGCCTCGGCATCGACGAGCCATATTTTCTCTATCTCGGCCGCAACCACCCGCGCAAGAACCTGCCGATGTTGCGCCGCGCCTTCATCGACGCACGCGCCCGCGGCCTGCGGGCCAGCCTGGTGCTGGCCGGCCCCGGGCATGACGCGAGGCTCGCAGGCGACGGCCTCATCGTCCTGCCCTACATTCCGGCGGACGATCTCCCGGTCCTCTATGCGGGCGCGCTCGGGGTCGTCATCCCCTCGCGTTTCGAGGGTTTCGGCTTTCCGGCGCTGGAAGCGATGCGGTGCGGCACCGCCGTGATCGCCTCAGCGGCGGGCGCGCTGCCTGAAATCATCGGTAGCGCGGGAGTGTTACTCAGCCCGGACGACGCCGGCGCCTGGAGCCAGGCGATGCTCGAGCTGGCCAGCGATCCCGCGCTTCAGCAGCGCCTGATCGAGGCTGGGGCCGCCCGCAGTGCCGGCTTTACCTGGGAGGCGGCGGCCGACAAGACCTGGCGTGTGCTCGTTGCCGCTGCCACCCGTCAGCCGGCAACGTCTCGATAAGCGACGCGATGCGCGGCCGCAGATGCCGACCAGCTGTAGCGCTGGGCGCGAGCCCGTCCAGCCGCAATCAGCCGCGCACGAAGCCCATCATCGCCCAGGATCTGGCTCAGGTTCGCGGCAAGCCCCTCGTCGTCCCGGGCGTCGTTGAGCAAGGCGGCCTCGCCGGCGACTTCGGGGATGGCTCCGGCGTTCGACGCCGCTAACGGGGCGCCTGCCGCGAACGCTTCCAGCACGGGGAGCCCGAAGCCTTCATCGAGCGAGGGAAAGACCGCCACCTGGGCCATCTGATAAAGAGCCGGTAGGTCGGCCAGCGGGGCGTAGCCGACGAACCGTACCCAGGAAGTCAGCGCGAGCCGGCGGACGGCCTCGACAACCGGCTCGTAATTCCATCCGAAGCCGCCCACGGCGATCAGCGGGATGCGCTGCCCAACCGGGATGGCGGCCAGCGCGCGCAACGTGGTCACGTAGTTCTTGCGCGGCTGAATCGTTCCCACCTGCAGCAGGTAGCGGCCGGGTAGGCCGTATTTCGCCTTGACGGCGTCGCGAATCCGTTGGCTTGCGGGAAGGGCGAAGTCCGGCTCGACGCCATGTGGGATCACGCGACAATGCTCGGCGCTCACACCGAAAAGGCGAACGATCGCGTTCCGGGTCGCCAGAGACGGACAGATAATCGTGCTGGCCCCCCGGATTGACTCTGGCACAACCACGCGGGTGGCGAACCACTGACCGGTCGGGAACCATTCGGGGTGGTCGTAGATGGCAAGGTCATGGATCGTGACCACTCCCGGGAGGCCATAGCGAACCAGCGGAAGCGCGTTCGCCGGCCCATGGATGAGATCGGCGTCGTCGCGGCGCATCCGCAGCGGCGCGAGGAGCTGTGGGCCAACCACCGGTGGGCGGCGTTGGTGGTAGACGCGAACGTTCACCTCATCGGTTGACCCGAGAGCACGCAGCAGCGCCTGGATGTAGCGACCAACGCCGGTCGCCTCGGCCCCGGCCAGGGCCCGGCCATCCAGGGCGACTCGAATTGTCAGGCGTAGCTATCGACGCGCGCCTGTGCCGATAGCGCCTCGAGCACCTGCCGCGCCGGAAATCGGTCATAGTCGTCCACCCAGCAAGCGACCGCCCGCTCGCCCATGGGCGCGATGTCCGGCCGGCGACCGATCGCGAGCACGAGCGCGCCGGTGGCCGCCGCGACGTGCAGCGCATCTCCATCGTGTCCGATGACCGCCAGGCTGAGCGCGCTGATCGCGGCCGCTTCTTCAACCGTGAGCTCGCCCAGATTGGCGATGGCCGTGGGCTTGACGATACCGGCTCGCGTTTCGCGCACGGCCTGCTCGTCCCCTGCGCCACTCAGCAGGATCACTCGCTCGGCCGGCGATTGGTTGGCGACGACCGCGAAGCGCTCGGCGGGCCACAGAGGGCCCATCCTTCCGCTCGACCAGCCGCCGCCTCCAGGGAGCAGCACCAGAGGCGGATGTCCACCGAGGAAAGCGGACCAACGCGCGGTGATCTGATGCCTCACCGCTTCCGGCGGCTCGATCCGGGGCGGATCGCCGATGGCCCGCATCGGCCGGTGGGCAACGGTCAGCGCCAGCCGCCAGTTGGCTTCCACTGGATGAAGCCCATCGGCCCTGGCCACCCGCTCACTGGCTGCCCAATCGTTGGCTCCGGGAACTACGAGCCGGCGGGGGATCGCGGAAAAGTAGCTGATGGCGCAGTGCCTGAAGCGGGCAGGGTACGGAATGACGACCGTAGTAAACGGGCCGGATCGCAGGCGGCCCAACAAATGGATGAGCTCGCTGGGTACGTCGTTCATGACCACCGATCGACCGACCGCGGACAGGCCGATCAGGGTGCCGACCGCGTCGGCAGAGGCGAAGACCGTCGCCCCCTCGCAGGCGCGAAGGACCGGCTGCGCCATCAACGCTTCACGGACGCCGCCACCAAGCACGATGGCGACTCGGGCGAACGGCGGAGCCTCGCTGCTCATGTGATGTAGTGCTGCCCCCGGCGGATCATCTGGAGGTTGTCGAGCGCCATGCCGGTCCCGACAGCCACGCAGGCTTCCGGGTCGCGCGCGATGCGCGCGGGCATCCGGGCCCGGCCGCCAAGGAACTCGACGAGCCCGTTGAGCTGGGCGCCACCTCCGGTGAGCACGAGGCCGTTGCGCCTGACGGCCGCCCGACGCTCGGCTGGCACCTGGGTGAATACCCGGTCCACCGCTGCGCCGATCTGATCGACCAGATCCTCGATTGCGCTGGCAACCTCGGCGGCCGAGACCTGCGTTAGCGCCGGTTGGCCCTGGGCGTCGATCGCCATGACCTCGATGCTGGTGTCCGCCACGGGCGGGTTGGCGGAGCCGATCTGCCGCTTGATCCGTTCCGGTTCGCCGCCGCCGAGGCGCAGCCCTCGGGCGGATGACACCGCCTCGTCGATCGCCGCGTCGAGCGCGTCGCCACCCACAGGGAGCGATTCGAGGGCCAGGATCTCGCCATGGGCGATGGCGGCCACATCCGTGGACCCGGCGCCGAGGTTGATGACGATCACGCCATCGGTGGTCGCCACCGAAATCCGCGCGCCGATTGCCGCCGCCATCGGCTTGTCGATCAGGTATGCGGTCTTGGCACCGGCCTGCATCGTCGCCTCGAGCACCGCTCGCCGCTCGACGCCAGTCACCATCGGGGTCACCGAGAGCATCACATCCGGCCGGAAGATCCGCTGGCGTCCGATGATCCGCCCGATCAGATGCTGCACCAGCGCACCGGCGATGCCGTAGTCGACGCCGTTGCCGTTGCGAACCGGCCGGATGGCACGTACCTTCCCGCCCTTGCCCGCGAGTTCTGAGGCGGCTCGGCCGACGGCAAGCACCCGGCCGCCTTTCTCGTCGGTCACCATCAGCGCCGGCTCGTTCACCACGACGCCTTCACCTTTGACGTAGACGACCACGGTCGAGGTCCCGAGGTCGATGCCAATCTTCTTGGAAAGCACCGTACCGTCAATCCCCAACGACCCGTGAGAGGTCGGGCCGCGTCTCGGCCTCGCCGGCGACCCGCGTGATGTGGGCGCCAAGCCCTTCGAGCTTGCCCACGATGTCCTGGTAGCCCCGGTCGAGGTGATAGATATTGTCGAGGGCGGTCGTGCCCTCGGCGCACAAGGCGGCCACCACGAGCGCCGCCCCCGAACGGATGTCGGGCACGGGCACCGTGGCACCATGCAGGGGGGTCGGCCCAGTGACGATCGCGCTGCGGCCCTCGACATAAACGTCGGCACCGAGCCGGCGCAGCTCGGGAACGTGTTGAAAGCGGTTCTCGAACACCGCCTCCGAGACATAGCAAGGCCCCCCCTGCGCCTGGGTCATCAGGCTGACGAAGGGCGCCTGCAGGTCGGTGGGAAAGCCGGGGTGCGGCCAGGTCGTCACGTCGACCGCCTGGAGCGGCCCGTTGCGGTGAACCCACATGCTGTGGACCTGGTCCTCGATCTCGACGCCCGCCTCTCGAAGCTTGAGGATGAGGACCCGAAGGTCGCCGGTCTCGAGGTCTTCGATGACCGCCTCTCCGCCGGTCGCCGCGATCGCGATCGCATAGGTCCCGCCTTCGATGTTGTCAGCAATCACCCGATGGCTGGCGCCGCTCAACTCGCGCACGCCCTCGATCTGCAGGATGTCGGTGCCGATGCCGGTGATCCGGGCGCCCATCTTGCCCAGGAAGAGCGCCAGGTCGACGACGTGCGGCTCCCGGGCGGCGTTGTGAATTGTAGTGATGCCCTCGGCCGTGGCGGCCGCCATCATCAGGTTCTCGGTACCCGTGACCGTAGGCATATCGAGGACGATGGTGGCGGCGTCCAGTCGTTCCGCGCGAGCCACGTACTCTCCGTTTTCCAGGTCCACCGAGGCGCCCATCTTGCGCAGACCGGTCACGTGCTGCTCGACCCGTCGCATGCCGATGTCGTCGCCCCCAGGCTTGGCGACCCGGGCCTCGCCCCGCCGCGCGAGCAATGGCCCCATCAGCAAAAAGGAGGCGCGCATCCGGCTTGCCATCGTGGTCAGCACATCGCTGTGCGCCAGCCCCGCGGCATTGACCTGCAATTGGTGCGGATCGAGCCAGCGAACATCGACCCCCATGGTCATCAGCAGCTTCGTCATCGTGTAGACGTCCTCAATGCGAGGCACGTTTTTGATCCGGCACTCTTCGTCCGTGAGGAGGCAAGCGGCCAGGATGGGAAGCACAGCGTTCTTCGATCCGCTGATCGGCACGCGCCCGACCAATCGGGTACCCCCCTCGATCAGGAGCTGCGCCACTGAGCGACTAGGGTACCAGCCGCGCCGGCGCCGGAACGGTTATGCACACAGCGTGATCCTGCTGCCGGCTATCGCGGTGCCGGATGCTTGCCTAGGTTCTTCGTCTGCGCCGCAGTTCCGCGAGTCGCAGACGCGCCTCGGCGCGCGCGAGCGCAGCCGTCGCCGCCACCTGATCAGCATCAGACACCTTTTGCTGGAGCAGGCTCTCGGCGCTGCGGCGGGCCTCCTCGGCCCGTGCCTCGTCGATGTCCTCGGCTCGCTCGGCGGCGTCGGCAAGGACCGTGACCTGGTCGGGGCGGATTTCGAGAAAGCCGCCCGAGACGAAGAAGAACTGCTCCTCGCCCTCGTTGCGAACTTTCACCGCGCCCGGCGCCAGGCTGGTCAACAACGGGATGTGGTGTGGGAGCACGCCCAGCTCGCCTTCTGAACCCGGCGCGACGACGAAGTCGGCGTCGCCTTTGAAGCGCCGCCCTTCGACGGTCAGGATGTCGACATGGAGCTTATCGGCCATCGATCAGCGCTCTCGCGGCCCATCCTTTGCCGCAGTTTTCGGCTGCTGGCTCTTCGCCTGGTTGGGCTTCGCTTGCTCGCTTTTCGGTGGTTCCGCCTTTGGCTTGGCTTCCTCGGCGCGGCCTTCGCCTTTCGCGGCCTCCACCGCCTCATCGATCGTTCCCACCATATAGAACGCCTGCTCCGGCAGGTCGTCATGCTTGCCGTCGAGAATCTCGCTGAAGCCGCGAATCGTTTCCTTGAGGGGAACGTACTTGCCCGGACGGTTGGTGAAGACCTCGGCGACGAAGAACGGCTGCGAGAGGAACCGCTCGATCTTGCGGGCGCGCGCGACCAGCAGCTTGTCGTCCTCCGAGAGCTCATCCATCCCAAGAATCGCGATGATGTCCTGCAGCTCCTTGTTCCGCTGCAGCACCTGCTGCACGCCACGGGCGACGCGGTAGTGCTCTTCACCGACGATGTCAGGCGTCAGGAACCTGGAGAAAGAATCGAGCGGATCGACGGCCGGATAGATGCCACGCTCGACGATCGCTCGGGAGAGCGCCACCGTGGCGCCGAGGTGGGCGAAGGTCGTCGCGATTGCCGGATCGGTGTAGTCATCGGCTGGCACGAAGACCGCCTGCACCGAGGTGATCGATCCCTTCTTGGTCGAGGTGATCCGCTCCTCGAGGTCACCCATCTCGGTCGCGAGCGTCGGCTGGTACCCGACCGCCGACGGCATCCGGCCGAGCAGCGCCGAAACCTCGCTGCCGGCGAGCATGTAGCGGAAGACGTTATCGATGAAGAGCAGGACGTCCTGCCCGAACTCGTCGCGGAAGTATTCGGCGATCGTGAGCCCGGTCAAGCCGACTCGCGCCCGGGCGCCCGGCGGCTCGTTCATCTGGCCGAAGACGAGCGACGTCTTGTCGATGACGCCCGATTCGTTCATCTCCAGCCACAGGCTGTTGCCCTCGCGGGTCCGCTCACCGACGCCGGCGAAGACACTGAAGCCGCCATGCTCCTGGGCGATGTTGCGGATCAGCTCCATGACGATGACCGTCTTCCCCACGCCGGCCCCGCCGAACAGCCCGATCTTGCTGCCCTTCGCGAAGGTCGTGACCAGGTCGATGACCTTGATCCCGGTCTCGAGGACATCGGTATCGGTCGCCTGCTCGCTGACGGGCGGCGCGGCGCGGTGGATTGGCAGACTGACGTCGGATTTGATCGGCCCCTTGCCATCGATCGGATCACCGATCACGCTCATCATCCGACCGAGGGTGCTCTTCCCCACCGGGATGGTGATCGGCCGACCGGTGTCCCTAACTTCGGTGCCGCGGACCAACCCGTCCGTGCTGGCCATCGCGATCGTGCGCACGACGTTGTTGCCCCGATGCTGCTGGACTTCGAGCACCAGCCGGCCAGCGTCTTTGCCCCGGTCGATCTCCAGCGCGCTGTTGATCTCGGGCAGGTCCTCACTTTCGAAGGCGACGTCGACCACCGGACCGATGATCTGGTCGACTCGCCCGACGCGGCCTTTCTTGGGCTTCACGTCTTCTTTCCTGGCTTCCTTCTCGACGACTGCCATCTGTCCTCCTCCTAGCCGGCGGCCAGCGCCTCAGCGCCGCCGACGATTTCCATCAGTTCCTTCGTGATCGTCGCCTGCCGTACTTTGTTGCGCAGCAGGGTCAGGTCGTTGATCAGCTCGCCGGCGTTGTCCGTCGCATTGCGCATGGCGATCATCTGTGCGCTGTAGAAGCTCGCCAGGTTGTCAAGCACGGCGGCGTAGACCTGCGCCTCGATAAAGTGCGGCAGCAAACGCGCCAGCACCTCTTCGGGTTCGGGTTCGTAGAGGTAGTCGACGTGGCTCCCCTCCTCCTTGCGCTCGGGGACCGTGACCGGGGCGAGAATCGACACCTTCGGTTCCAGCTTCGCGACCGACACGAAGTGGGTGTGGAGCAGCGCGACCTGGTCGACGTGCTCTTGCAGATACTCGTCCCGCGCCACCGTGATCGCCGGAAGGATGTCTTTCAGTTCGGGTCGGTCGCCGGTCTGGGCCACATCAGCGATGATCGGGACACCCAGGCGGCGAAAGTAATCGCGGCCTTTGCGGCCAACCGTGACGAGCACGGTTTCGGGACCCTGCCGGATATACGCGAGCGCCGCCCGAAACGCGTTGACATTCAGGCCCCCCGCCAGGCCCCGGTCGGAGGTCACCAGGATCAGGAGTCGCTTCTTGATCTCCCGCTCAGTCAGGTATGGGTTTCGAACTCCGGCGCTGCGGCTCGCGACCTCGACCAGCACCTCGGCCATCCGGTCCGCGTACGGCCGGGACGCCTCCGCCCGTGCCTGCACCCGGCGCAGCTTCGAAGCGGCCACGGCCTGCATGGCGCGTGTGATC